>Ga0099364_10007167_pt1 | contig 16006 bp, 12 predicted proteins | sample TergutTh196P3_FD_73070 | JGI IMG/M metagenome (GOLD analysis project Ga0099364, IMG submission 73070) | Microcerotermes parvus P3 segment gut microbial communities from Pointe-Noire, Republic of the Congo - Th196 P3 | ecosystem: Host-associated > Arthropoda: Insects > Digestive system > Gut ...
GGTCAGGGTTGCCCCCATTGCCCAATATTCCCTACTGCTGCCTCCCGTAGGAGTCTGGGCCGTATCTCAGTCCCAATGTGGCCGGCCGACCTCTCAGTCCGGCTACTGATCGTCGCCTTGGTGGGCCGTTACCCCACCAACCAGCTAATCAGACGCGAGCCCATCCCTCGGCGATGAATCTTTGATATGTCAGCGATGCCGCCGTCATATGTCATGCGGTATTAGCACCCGTTTCCGGATGTTGTCCCCCTCCGAAGGGCAGGTTGCCCACGCGTTACTCACCCGTCCGCCACTAGCCCAGGGGGGCAAGCCCCCCTGGCCCCGTTCGACTTGCATGTATTAGGCACGCCGCCAGCGTTCGTCCTGAGCCAGGATCAAACTCTCAATATCTGGTATCTCGACCGTCCGGGACCAGCCCCCGCCGCCCGCAGCCCCTCGGGCCGCTTCCAGCGCCAGCTCGCCCCGACGGGCAAAACCTCATTGATAAGCTAAATTCAAGCTCTCAAAAGAATCTTTCGGGCCGCCAACCGCCGTTGGCTGCCCTTGGTGCGCATTTGCTTGCATTGTTTAATTTTCAAGGTGCATACAAACGCCCCGAACGGGCGGACTTTTATCCTACCACAAGTAAACTACGATTGTCAAGCCCTTTTTTTAAAAATTTTGGGAAATTTTGCTTTGCTTGCAATAAGCTGTATTTCATGGTACTATTTGTGTCAATTCGCGTTAAAATATTACTTGAAGGAGCAATGAATCTGCTATGCCTATTAAAGTTCCGGATCAGTTGCCATCTAAAGATGTGCTTGAGAACGAGAATATATTTGTTATGACGGAGTATCGCGCGATGCATCAGGACATCCGCCCGCTTCGGCTGTTGATACTTAATCTGATGCCGACAAAAATCGTAACGGAGACACAGCTCCTAAGAAAGCTTTCCAACACGCCGCTGCAAGTCGAGGTCGAGTTTTTGCAGACAATCAGCTATTCATCAAAGAACACCGACCCCGATCATCTCGAATCCTTTTACACCTCTTTTGACGATGTTCGCGACCGTAGGTTCGACGGCATGATAATCACGGGCGCCCCTGTGGAAAACTTGGAATTTGAAGATGTCGATTATTGGAGCGAGCTGTGCGATATAATGGAATGGTCGTCAAAGAACGTGCATTCGACAATGCATATCTGCTGGGGAGCCCAAGCGGGGCTGTATTACCACCATAATGTCAAAAAGTATTTGCTTGGCCCGAAGCTCTCAGGCGTATACAGCCACACCGTCCTCAAGCCGCAGTCTCCGTTTTTTCGGGGATTTGACGACATTTTCTATATGCCACACTCTCGCTATACCGAGGTTTTGGAGAAAGACATTCTTGCCGTGCCGGAACTCGAGCTGCTCTCGGTTTCCGAGGAGGCCGGTGTTTTCGCGGTGAAATCAGCAGACAACCGGCAGGTTTTTATAACTGGGCATCCTGAATACGACGCCGACACTCTTGCTCTGGAGTATTTCCGCGACATTAAAAAGGGCCTTCCCGTTGAGATTCCAAAGAACTATTTTCCCGGAGACGATCCAAACGCGACCCCGTCGGTTCACTGGCGTGCTCATGCACAGCTCATGTATTCAAACTGGCTCAACTACTATGTCTACCAGTCAACGCCTTATGACATACAAACAATAGGTTACTAAACTCTCTCATTCATCGTGAAGCCGGGGGATCTGATTACGCCGTACATCGGTATTACCAAGCCTCCGCCGTATATATCTGCTCTGTAGTATGCGATATTGCCGCTGAGCTGATAATCCCCGAGCCTGACGGGATGCCCATAGTATTCAGTCATTATCTCGCATAGCGCCAGCGCGGATTCTCGCGTGTTTCCGCCCGAAAGGTCCGGCATGATTTCCGCATCTGCTCTGCCCGTGACCACGCCGAACTCCTCAGACTGTAAATAGCTGCCCCTGTGTTGGTATATCAGTTTGAGGATTATGCCTGTTTCGTCGTCTATCGTGACGGTCGCCTCGTTTGCGTTTATATCGAATATCTTGAACTCCCAGATTATCATGTTAATCGAAGGGTCCTCCGAATCTACGACGAACGCAGCGGCACCGCCCTCCGCTGTCAGCTCATCCGAGGCAAACTCGAAAGGGCTGTCGCGGAAGAATCTTACAAGCTCCCGCACCGCTCTGTCCTCCGCCGTTCTTGTGTCCATCACTTGTCCCGTCGGATATGCCAGAGATTCCGCATTTGGGCTTGACGCAAGCGCAATGCGTTCCTGAAGGCTTAGCCGAGGATCGGCGTCGAAGCTGATGCTTTGCGCATCGATTATGATTAGGTTGTCAAGCCGCCTAGCGTCCATCACCCCCGCCACAGCGTTCGGCAAGAAGAACACGCAAAGCAGCACAGCCACAGCCGCCGCAGGCAGAATATATCGTTTTAATCTCATTTCTAACTCCCAACGCGGACAATCCGCAGATTGATGATTAACGATGAACAAGTAACAGGTAACAAGTAACAAGTAACAGGGATCAGGGATCAGAAAATCTTGTTTGTAATTGCAATAAATAGCCTGTAGGGTAACTCCTAACTCCTAACTCCTAACTCCTAACTCCTAACTCCGAACTCCGAACTCCCGACGGGCAGTCTGATTATCGCTGTTGTGCCTTTGCCTTGTTCGCTTTCTATTCTTATTTCGCCGTCGTGCAGGGCTATGATCTCATCGCACAGGCGCAGACCTAAACCGACGCCGCCCTGCGCCCTTGAACGCGATTTATCGACGCGGTAGAACGCGTCTTTTATTTTATTCAGTTCGTCTTCCGGTATCCCTCTGCCATTGTCTGAAATGCGTATCTCGCAGGTTCCGTCGCCTGTGCGCGATTGAATATGTATTTCACCAGCTCCCTCGATCGCTTTGCGCGCGTTATCGACAAGATTCAGCAGCAGCGACATGAAAAGGTCAGGCTCGATCATACATTCCCCCCCGTCGCAGTCATATGACATGCTAACTTCCCGCTTGTCAAGCGCGGGACGTAAAAGGAGCGCGGCGTCTTCGATAATCCTCTCCACTTTAATAGGCATGAACGTGAAATCGCGTTTTTTCAGCACAATCAGGTCAAGCAGCTTCAACGACAGCACTTCGAGCCTGCGCCCCTCCATGAAAATGTAGTTCGCGGCATCCCTTTTGTCGTCGTCGGACATTGTGTGCCCGCGAAGCAGGTCTGCATATCCGATTATTGATGTCATTGGGGTCTTCAGTTCATGTGCCAGCCCGCCCATGAACTCTTCTTGGCGCCGCATCGTGTCTTTCATCTCGTTGATATTCTGCTCCAATCGGTCAGCCATGTTGTTGAAGTCCGTGGCAAGAACCCCTATCTCATCCTTGCCGCGAAGTTCCGCGCGGCAGCTCAAATCGCCTGACGCTATTGTCCTCGTCACCCTTGATAGGCGGCGCAGCGGCAGCGTCATCAAAAACGAAAGCAGCCATGATAGAGCCGCTCCCAAGACTATGACCGTTACAAACAGCCATCTGTAGACTAACATTTGATACTGACGACCAGTGAAGACATGGCTGATGTCATGTATGCTTTCCAAATATAGCACCTGTGCTCCGACTTCAAACTGCCCGGCGATTTGAAGAAGATGGTCGCCGCTCTCGCTGCGAAACGTCACAATTGCGTAATTATCGCTTCCCACCCTATTTTGCAATCTGTTATTGTATAGGCCGCGTTCACGGCTGACATATATCGCGCCATCGCTGTCAGACAGCCGCAATGAGCGCCAGTTTTGCCCGCCCTGCGCGTCCAGCCGTATCAGCGCATCGACGAGCTCATTGTACTCTCGGCTCTGCTGCCCTACCCTGACGCTAACAGTGGACAGCGTATACAGTATCAGCCTGTGTGCGCTCGCTGCGGCGTCCTGCGATTGATTAAGGGAATTATTCGTTGATGTGACGATGAGCACGCTGCCGCCGATGCCAAACGCAAGCGCCAACATGACGGTAAACGCTATCATCATCTTTGCCCCAAATCGCATGTTAGCGAATCCCCCGTCTAAACTTCCAACCTGTACCCGACCTTATACACGGATTGAAGCTTGTCTTCCCATCCCGCTTTTTTGCGCACGCGCTGGACATGCAGGTCTATCGTCCTGCTGTCCCCGTAATAATCGCTGCCCCACACTCGCTCATAAATTGTTTCCCTGTAAAGCGCCGTGCCGGGGTTGCGCGCAAACAGAAGCAGCAGTTCATACTCCTTGCGTGTCATTGGGATTTCTTCGCCGTCTCGCTTAACGACCATAGAGCGCGTGTCGATACTCAATCCGGCAATCTCAATCATGCGGTCAAGCTTATTGTAGCGGCGCAGCACGGTCTCTATGCGCGCCAGCAGCTCGATTATTTCAAAAGGTTTGACGATATAGTCTTCCGCTCCCATCCGCAGGCCCTTCACTCTGTCTTCAACCATGTTTTTTGCCGTGATAAATATAACCGGCATATCAAGTGGCCTGATATAGTCCATTAGCTCGTAGCCATCCGCCCCCGGGAGCATGACATCCAGCAAAATGAGGTCAAATCTCTCGTTTTCTAAAATGTCCGCAGCTTCCATGCCATCGAAAGCGCAACTGCATTCATACCCGGCTTTCGTCAGGCTCATACGCAGAAGGTCTGAAATCGGTTTCTCGTCTTCGACAATAAAAATCTTTATCACTTTTCTTCCCCTTCCATAAGCGCCTTCATCAGCTCATGCCTTTGCGGAATCGTACGGGCGAGCGAGACAGGACGGAGATTCTCCCCAATGAACGCATGTCCGCTCTCGGCTTCTATCAGTGTATCGTCGGTCTGATTGACGATCGTGTATGCCATTCGGAAGCGCACTCCTGTGTACTTCGTCATTTTCAGCCGAACCGTGAATGTGTCGCCAAACTTCGCAAAATGCTTGAACTTCATATTGAAGTCCGTCACAGGGCTCATCACTCCATAGCTTTCCGTCTCGACATATGCAAGATTCACGTCGTTAAAATATGAGTTCCTAGCTTCCTCCAACCATCGAATATAATTTGAATGGTGGACGACTCCCATCTTATCCGTTTCATAATAAAAAACCGCGCGCGTATATTCATACATACTACCAGTCTCCCAAAATCAATTTTCCAATACATTGTATCACAACAGATGCAAATTACAATGTACAAATTACAATGTACGATGTACAATGGTTAAAATCGTTACAGTTCACGGCTAACAGGGGAAGGTGCATGAGCATCACCGAAAAGATGCCTGCGGGCAGAGTGTTACAAGTCTCCGCCAGGATGAGCGCGAGAATTTACCCCCGCTCGGAGCGCGAACCCCGCTTGGCATTTTTCGGTGAGGATTATGTGCCTTTCACGGTTAGACGGGAACTGTAATTAAATCGACAGGGGGGCGAGGTTTTGGCAGATACTATTGCGGCTATTGCCACGGGAGGGGGCGTGTCCGCTATTGGAATAGTCAGGATCAGCGGCGGCGAGGCGATTGCGATTGCCGATAAGCTGTTCCGTCATGCGAGCGGGATAAGGCTCAAGGATGCGCAAAACAGGCGCATGTATTACGGCGAGCTTACCGACGCCGAGGGCGGGCTGCTTGATTTCTGCATGTGCATGATATCGCGCGGACCGGAAAGCTACACAGGAGAGGATACTGTCGAGTTCCATTGCCATGGCTCTCCTGTCGTTTTGTCCGAAACACTGCGCGCCGTCTTCTCATGCGGCGCCCGCCAAGCCCTTGCAGGCGAGTTCACAAAGCGCGCTTTTCTGAATGGGCGCATGGACCTCACGCAAGCGGAGGCGGTGATCGACCTAATAGACGCCGAAACTCCCGACGCCGCAAGAAACGCCGCCGGTCAGCTTGGCGGCGTGGTCAGAGCCAAGCTTGAGTCGATATACGGCGCTTTGCTCGACATTATGGCGCATTTTCATGTAATCATCGACTATCCCGACGAGGATATTGACGAGTTTGAAGTTCAGAGCTATCTATCCATGCTCAAAAGCGCGCAAGACGAGTTTTTAAATATGCTGTCAACGCATGTGCGCGGAAGGGTTTTGCGCAGTGGCATTCCGACTGTTATCGTGGGCCGCCCAAACACAGGCAAATCCTCTTTGCTAAACGCGCTTCTGGGCTATGACCGCGCAATCGTGACCGACACTCCGGGAACGACACGCGACACTATCGAGGAAAAAGCTCTCATAGGCGGCCTGCTGCTTCGCATGATAGACACGGCGGGACTGAGAAAAGCAGAAGACACGGTTGAAAAAATGGGAATAGAAAGAACCTTGGGCGCTGTTGAGAACGCAAGCCTTGCGCTGGTGGTGCTTGACGGCTCGCAGCCGCTTCGCGGAGAGGATTTTGACGCGCTTCGCCTGATACCGCAGGACATACCCAAGCTAGCTGTCGTCAACAAAACCGACCTGCCATGTATTCTGGGCAGCGATGAGCTCATGGAGCTTGGTATGAACTATTGCCGCGTATGTGCGCTCACGGGCGAGGGGCTTGACGCGCTGGAAGCGGAGATAACCAAACTATTCCCTGATTTTGTCGGTATGCCTCCATCAGGCGAGATTATCACAAATGCGCGGCAAGCGGAGGCTATATCAAGGGCAAAGGACAGCATTGACCGAGCCGTCGATTCTCTCCTCGCTTCCGTAACCCCCGACGCCTTGCTCACCGACGTTGAAGCCGCGCTTACAGCAATTGGCGAAATAACCGGCAAAACCATGCGAGAAGATATTGTATCCCGCATCTTCGAACGCTTCTGCGTAGGGAAGTAGCTTTTTTGTTGAAATAATGTCAAATGTGTGGTAGCATGTAGCAATCTTCAACCGCAAGGGAACAGGAGTTGAGAGTTAGGAGTTGATGTTTAGTTGAAAAGAATGATTGCCGCGGGGTTGGTTGTGCTGATGCTCTTGTTCATGGTCACCGCCTCTGCGTCTACGGCGGGCTCCGCTTCTGATCCGCTGATTTCGCTCGGCTACTTGAGCGGGGAATACACAACGGCGCTGAAAGCTGATATATCGAAGACGTTGAGCGATGCCACGAACAAAGCTATAAACCGATTAAATGAGTTGTACGGGGACTACGCGGGCTACAGTTTCGCACCAAGCTTCACGCGCGTTTCCCTCGCTTCGAGAGACACTGTAATGCTTTCCACGGGAGGCAGCTTTATCCTGCTTTCCGGATCGGCTACGCTGACGACCTCCAGCGGCACAGTAATCAATATATCGACCGGCAGAGCAGTCGCAGAAGGTTCGCGGCTAACCCAATATCACCGCTACTTCTGCACCGAAGAAACAACGGCGACCATCACGGCAAACTCCTCGTCAACCGGGCATGTGGATGGATATTATATTGTAAACGAAGCCGCGCCAAACCGTCCCCACCCCGTATTCAGGGACGTTTTGGAAAACAGTTGGTACTACCCCGCCGTCGATTTCGTATATGAGCGCAATCTCTTCGGCGGTACTTCCGCCAACACTTTCTCGCCATCCACATCAATGACGCGCGCAATGTTTGTCACTGTGCTGTATCGGCTCGAAGGGCAGCCGACGGTCGGCGCCGGCGGACAGTTTTCCGATGTGGCGAATGAGTCGCTGTATTACTATAACGCCGTCACATGGGCAAATGCCAATAACATCGTTCTGGGAAACAGCGACGGCACGTTCAGGCCAAACGATCCCATCACGAGAGCGCAAATGGCTACTATCATACACCGCTACGCGGAATACAAGCAGCGCGACATGACTGCAAGCGCTTCCGTTTACAATACGTTTCCTGACAGAGGCGACGTCCCCAGCTATGCTGTCGATGCGATGCGATGGACCGTCGCCAACGGCATCATTGGCGGATCAAACGGTAGGCTTCTGCCGCGAGACACCGCGACAAGGGCGCAGGTGGCGCAGATAATCAAAAATTATGTTGAGATGATTGGGTGAGCAGAATTGCCGGAAAAAGTCGTGTTCTGTGTCACGGAAAGCGGAGCATGGATGCGGAGCGGCGCTCAGTATAGACACGATGTCTATTCTGAGCGAGGAGTGACACAGAATGCGACTTTTTCTTTTTGTTGAGGTGACCTTATGGATAATAACAAGAGTTTGTCTTATGGGAGGATGCTGGCGGTCGCGTTTGGCGAATTTTTCGGCGGCGGGGCTTTCAATATCATCAATTTCCTCTATCCCGGATTTTTGGCTCTGGCTGTGGGATTGCCGCCGCATTTGGCAGGAATCGTTATCCTGATAGCGCGCATCGTTGATGCCGTGATAGACCCACCGATGGGGTTTTTCTCCGACAAGCTGCGGGTAAGGTTTGGCACGCGGAGAAAAACGCTCCTTGTCTCCGCACCGCTTATCGTATTGGCCTTGTTCCTGATGTTCTACCCCTACCAAAACCCAAGCGTCACTGTGCGGTTTTGGTCGGTGCTGCTCTCTTATGTGTTCTTTTGCATAGTGCAGTCTTCCGTCATGATTCCATACTATTCGCTATCGAGCGAAATTACGGAGGATTACACGGAACGCGCGCGCATGACCTCGCTCAGACTTGCCTTTTCTATCTTTGCGTCAATCGTCTGCGTCGCACTGCCGGGCGTCATTGTCGGCATGTTCGAGGGCAACACCGGATATATTGCCATGAGCCTGACCTTTGGGGCCGTCTTCATGATTTGCGTCGGGATTACGGGGCTGTTTGCCAAGGAGGGCATACCGGCGCCCAAGGAAGCGGACTCGTTTTCGTTTCGGGACTTCTTCCGCCCATTCAAAGTGAGGCCGTTCAGGCAGTATCTATGCGTGTTTCTTTGCTGTCAGATTACAATGGCGGTTATGAGCGCGCTGTTTTTCTTCTACATAGATTTTTACTTTTGCCGCGATCTCACGGCGCGGGGCGAAACAAACATGGTCGGGCTTCTGGGCGCGGCGATCATGTTCGGAATGCAGATTGTCGCGCTGCCGTTCTATCTTGCGCTTATAAAGAAAATCGGCAAAACCGCGGTATATATCATTGGTTCAGTTATTTGGATCGTCGGCGCGCTCTTACTGTTTGCGGTTCCGGCAAACTCAAACCCCATTCCGCTGTATATACTGGCCGCGGTTCTCGGGTTCGGCATCAGCGGGCCAGGGCTGATACCTCACGCGATTTTCGCGGATGTGGTAGATGTCGGCAACCTGCAGTTCGGCACGCGCGCAGCGGGGATTTTCGGCGGGGTCGCAAACTTGACAATCCAGCTCGGTCAGGCCGTGGGTGTCGCCGCCGTTATGGCAGGCATCGGCGCTGCAGGATTTGTCGAGCAGGACATACGCGAAGGCGCCGAGAAGCTGACAGCTCAGTCGCTATCCGCACAAAATGCCATTATTATGATTATGGCGCTGACGCCGCTGGTGTTCATGTCGGTTGCGATTTTCGTATGCACGCGCTATCGCCTAAACAAGGATACTCACGCGCAAGTCCTAGCAGCGCTCGAAGGCAGCGAGGAAGAAAAAGCGGCGGTACTGCGGATGCTGTGATCAATTCGATAGTGATTATTCAGATGGTATCCGAGAGAGGTGCTTTTTGAAGCTTCCTTAAACTTTAAGTGGGTAACTTGGCATTGGCTACCGCCTCATGCCAGCTTTAAACGCTTCAAAAACCCCCTCTCCCGGACACAATCTGAATAGCGATTAGCGACTGTTACTTGTTACTTGTTACTTGTTACTTGTTACTTGTTACTTGATCAAACCAAAGGGGAGTATGCTATTGAATACCAAGCGGCCTAATGCGGTTTTATATTTTATTGTGTATATTTTGTTTTTTCCGTTGCTGAAACTGTTGTTTAGGCTTGAGGTCGATCGGAAAAACTACAGCCCCCCAAAGGGACCGTTTGTCGTCGTCTCCAATCATGTTTCGTTTATGGATTTTCTGCTGGTGATGCTGTCCTTATACCCGCTTCGGTTCAATGCGGTGACGGCACAGAAGTTTTATTTTTATTGGCCGCTCAATATTTTCCTGCCGATGATGGGCTGTATTCCAAAAAACCTGTTTGACCCGGATGTCAGATCGATTATTGGGATAAAAAACGTCCTCAAGCGTGGAGACAGGATACTCTTGTTCCCCGAGGGGCGCTGTACCGTAGCGGGCGCATATATGGGTATCCACAAATCGACCGGCAAGCTAATAAAAAACCTCGGTGTGCCGGTTATTAGCTGTCACATCGAGGGTGCTTATACATGTATGCCATTTTGGCGCAAAGGCCTGCGGCTCGGCCGCGAACGCATTACGATAGCAGGCTTGTTTTCCGAGGAGGAAGCAAAAACCCTTTCCGTGGACGAAATCAACAACATGCTCGACGCCAGACTGAGCGGTCTCCACACATCACCGCCGAGTAAGCCGTTTCGCACAAACAGGGCTAGGCGGCTGCTCGAAGGTTTGGAAAATCTGCTGTACTGGTGCCCAAAGTGCGGGCAGGAACTCACATTGGTGACAGATAACTGCACTGTGCGATGCACGGCCTGCGGCAACACAGCGTCGATGGACCGCAGCGCGAAGCTGACCCCCGGATACGAAAGCGTCGCCCCCGAGAGCGTGCAGGGCTGGTATAAAGAGCAATCCCTGTATGAGGCCGGGCTTCTAAGCGAGGATATGCCGCCGATCAATATTCAGGTAACGGTCAGGATGCCCATAAAGACTGCAAAGGGGATAGTTCCGTGCGGTGCGGGGGTGTTGTCTTTGCGGCAGGATGGTTGGCGCTATGACGGGGAGTTGTCGGGGGAGACAGTGAGTTTGTTTTTCCCTATCGATACCGTTCCCGCATTGCCGTTTGACCCCGGCGACAACTTCCAAATATACGCGAAAGGCAGCTTCTATGCGTTTACGCCCGAAGACAAGCGCCTATGCTCAAAATACGCGACAATCGGCGAATGCGCATACCGCCGTTTCGCCTCCCCCATCCAAATGACGCAAGGACGCGACAGTGGGTTTACAAGTTAACGCAACCCTGCGGAGCGCAATTGATAATTGATAATTGATAGTTGATAATGTAGAATGAAGCCCCGCTCCCCGTAATAATTATGAATTATGCATTATGAATTATAACTCAGTGCCCCGCGTGTTCCAGTTCGTCGTGGATTTCTTGCGGGACTTCCTTGCCGGAATGGGTTATTTGCTGTATCAGGTTACTCAGGCGCTTTACGCGCTGGTGCTGCTTGATGTTGAACCGTTTAGAAAGATCGGCGTAGCGGGGGAAAGTTTGAATCAGTTTTTCGCGGGTTTCTGCCGGGAAAGGGCAATACATAAACAAAATCCTGCATACGGCCTTGTTTAGGCGAGGCATGCCGTTTGCCTCGTATTGCAGCCAGTCGGCATAATCCGTGACAAACACTGTTTTGAAATTGTTTCTCGCCCGCGCAAGCTCGCTCTTAATCGCGTCCTTTGCCTCGTTTGAAAGGTCGCGGTTCTTCTTGTAAAATTGCAGATAATCGCAATATTCGCTCGTAAGCGACGGGTCGGTGACATCGCCCCAGCGCGAGCCTTGTATGCGCTTGCATATTTCCCAGCGAAACTCGCCGGTCAGTTTGACCGCAACATGTCTGATGTCGTCCTGAAGGAATATGGGTATGAACATGCGCGAAGGGGTGGTGCGTCTTTTTCCATTTATGTCCTGCCACATGATTCCGCGTGTGCCGATGTTAGGCATAAGAATGAGTTCGGGCAGCACCTCCACGGTCAGAACATCGTTTACAACGCCGATTTGGCGGTTCGAGTATGCCGTTTCGCGATAAAACGCGGAGAAATCTACTTTGCGAATTTCGTCGAAGGCTTCTTTCAGCAAGTCGGGAGTAACTAGCGAAGCCTCCAGTTTGCGCTGAATGTTTTGATCCGAAAACAACGGGCAAAACAGCGATACGGCGCCGGATGTGATCCTGTTTACAATCGGGAACACGTTTTCCAGCTCGAAACGAAGCCTTCCCTCGAGATCCGCCGCAAGGCGGATTTCCTCTTTTGCGTCTATCTTGCCCTCCACTTTCATCTGACGGATATATTCGGTGTAGTCCACATCAAGCTCGCTGCGGCTAGGGTCTTTTTCCCCTGCAAAAATGGCGCTCATCCATTCGCGGAGCGTGTAGATGCCCGCTTCCGGATTGCCCCTGAAGGAATCGGCGATTGAATATAGAAAATCCGCGTTATCATGGCCAGCAAGCTCGGCGTCAACATAGCCAAAGTTGAGGAACATCTTTATAATCGTGGGCAATTCAGGGTCGCCAATGCTTTTTATCAGCACTTGCCCATATATGCCATTGAACATTTTCGTGAGGTCCTTGCGCAGCGCGGTTGCATTCTCATCAGAACTGCCCCTGTCAGTAAGCTGCGTATATTCATGCACGCAACGCGTAAACATACTATAGGTTTCTTTCGGACACTCGGAATATTCGAGGATGAAGTCAAGAGAACCCGACAAGTTCTGCTTCATTCCTGATTTGACAGGAGTGTCCGAAGTGTCCGAAGCGTCCGGAGCGTCCGTGGTCTCATTTTCGCTTCGTTTGTCGGACAGAAGCGCTTTATATGAACTCATGCGCTCCCGATAATGAACAGGGTCAATGCCCGTCATGCCGGACAGAAATTTCGTCAACTGCCCCATAAGCGTTTCCACGGCGGCGTCCGCGCCTTTGATTTTGATTGAATTTACGTGCAGATCAGAGACAAGGGCAAACAAGTCATGCTTGTCTACGGTCAGGAAGAAGTTTGATATTTCTGCCAGATACCTCTGATATGCCTCGCAAACCCGCAGCGCCCTTGAAAGATCGTCAATGCCCCTGCTGAAAAATCCCAAAGATATTCCGGGCTTTTCGTAAAAAAGGCTCTTGCGCACGGCGGCATCCAAATCTCTCATCTCGGAATAGTAATCATTCAGCCAGTCTTCCGCAGGGTCAGGGTCCGAAAACTGTTCGATTTCCGACACTCCCGGCAACACCTTCGTCGTAAATGCATACTGCTTGCACAACTGCTCATATTGAGAGTATATTTCCTTTATCAGCTCGTACGCGCGTTCCGATTCGCGCTTTAGCGACAGCTTGTATTGCAAACATTCGGAAACTTTTCTGCACATTGCGTCAATGAGCAGGGTTGCGACGTCTGCGTTATCGCGTATCATATCATCCAGAGACCCTGCCCCTTCATATGGAGTTTTAATCAGGGTCGTATCCGCAACTGCGGTATATGTGTGGCTATGAACGCCTGTTCCAAGGTCGAAGAGACCTATCATATCGCCTTTTTCAAAATGGAACGGGCGCCCGTTGAACGAGACCTCCACGCGCCCCTTCGCCACAAAAAACAAATCCTGAAGCGACTCGCCTTCAATGCACACGGTTGTTCCTTGCTTAAATTCGGATAAAGCCATAGCATAACCTCTTTTACTTGTTAATCACATAATGCTCAATGTGAATACGAATCTTGTCTTTCCGTCGCTGCTGGTCACGAAGATGTCTTCATTATGATTGTCCAGTATTGTTTTGACGATATATAATCCGAGGCCAACTCCGTCGCGGTCGGCGCTTCGGGATTTGTCGGCTTTATGGAACCTATCGAATATTTGCGGCATTTCATCGGTCGGAATCGTCTCGCCGCTGTTTTCGACAGAAACATATGCCCTGTCGCCCTGTTTCCATAATCCCAAGCGAATCACCTCGCCGGGCGTGGAGAATTTTATCGCGTTGTCTATTAGATTATAGACGACCTGCGTGATAGCATCCTCGTCGCCGCGCGTCATGACGGGTTCTTCGGGCAGCTCCGCCTCGACATCGAGCTGTTTGTCGTCAACTTTGCTCTCAAGGCTCAAAAGCGCGAGACGGACGACTTCGGATATGTCGAAGCTATTGCGGAGTATTGCGGCGGCATCTGCCGACTGTAGCTTAGACATGTCGAGCATGCTGCTGATAAGCCTTGACAAGCGCCTCGTCTCCGACGAAATGACGCCTAAATATCGCGCCGAGTTATCGGGAGGGATCGTACCGTCGAGAATGCCTTCGGCGAAGCCGGCGATAACGGTCATCGGGGTTTTCAGCTCATGGGAGAGATTCCCTATAAAACCGCGTCTGAGCTTTTCCGAACCTTCGAGAGATTCGGCCATGGCGTTGAAGGCTTGGGTCAACTGCCCGATTTCATCATATTTCCCTGCATTCTCGACGCGCGCGGAGAAATCGCCCCGGGCAAAGCGCCGTGCCGCATCGACCATCTCTTTGAGCGGTTCGGCCTGTTTTTTAGTGGCGATAAATGATATTACAAACGCAATCGCCATCACATTTATCGCAATCAAAACATAAACGCTCGTAAACTGCTGCCATGCCTGCCTGAACGACGCCAAATCGCTCGAAATGAACAGATAACCTGCAACATATGTCTCGCCGCCGACGCTCAGCGCAATTGGCGTCCCCGCAGTCTGGCGGCGCTCCGGATATATCCCGCCGTAAGTGGAAAGCGACATAGCGCGGCTGTCCGCAATCGCTAAGTTAAGCGCAGATTCGGGAACAGTTTTTCCCAGATGCTCGAAATCACTGTCGCTGCTCGCGACGACGATCCCGTTTATCTCTGTGACCAAAAGGTCAAATCCCGATACGCGCGAAATCATAGTCAGCCACATACTGAGGGTCAAATCTCCAAGTTCAACCCCATCGTAAAGATGCTGCATCGCCACATATCGGGCTGTTTCCCGAAGCGTAGACGTCATTGTAGCTCTTCTTTCGGTCAGTGAGCGCCTGTAGCTCCAAGCCGTTGACAAACCTCCGAGCAGCGTGAAGCTGAGAAGGACTATGAGCGCGGTGGCGATGAAGTTTTTGATATATATGCTGTGTTTCATGATTCGGGCCGTTCGTCCAGTACCTCGAATTTATATCCCACGCCCCAGACGGTTTTGAGCGACCATTTTTCGCTGACATTTTCAAGCTTCTCGCGTAGGCGTTTGACATGGACGTCAACCGTGCGCGAATCGCCGAAATAGTCAAAACCCCAAACCTCGTCGAGCAGCTTGTTGCGTGTGTATACCCTGTTCGGCGACGACGCGAGATGGAACAACAGCTCCATTTCCTTCGGAGGAGCATCGACGCGTTTTCCGTAGACAAGCAGCTCAAAAGAATCCATGTCGATAACCAGATTCTCATACACCAGCCGTTTGCCCGCCTCGCTTCCCTGTGTTTTCGCACGGCGCATGACGGCATGGACGCGGGCAATCAGTTCACCCACCTCAAAAGGCTTCACCAAATAGTCGTCCGCGCCCATTTCGAGCCCCGCGACCTTATCAACCGTTTCGCCTTTTGCCGTGAGCATGATGATCGGCACGTTTGAGACGGCACGTATCTCGCGGCAGACGCCCCATCCATCGAGAATCGGCAGCATTATATCGAGCAGCACGAGATCGGGCGCGCTACGCTCAAACTCAGCCACGCCAATCGCGCCGTTTTCCGCAATCGACACCGTGAACCCATCTTTTTCCAAGTATAAACGCAACAGTTCAGCAATATTGCTGTCGTCTTCTATGACAAGAGCTTTTTTCTCCAACTACACTCAACTCCTTTGGTAAGTAACAAGTGACAAGTAACAAGTAACAGGTAACAGTAACAGGCACACCGGGAACATGCTGTCCTTGAATCCTGATGGTCGAAGACCTATTATACTAGATAATTTCAAAAAATCCAACAAAAAATGAGAAAATCCTTGACTTTGGAATCATGTTGAGGTTTTAATAAAACATATACGCAAATTTCGTAATAAAACATATAATTTAAGGAGGAACAAAACTATGGCATACATGCCGCTCGACAAAAGCAAATTTTACCTCGACAAGACGAAGATGACGAAGATCTACGACCTCTCGAACCCCTGGGGCGTGGACACCCCGCTCTGGCCGTTCCCCGGCGTGCGCCAAGACCTGCTGTTCCCGCGCGGGCAATACCTCGAGCGTTTCCACAAACGCACGAACACTTACACAGGCACGCTTCACGCCGCGACGCACACCGACGCGCCGAACCACGTCCTGCAC
>Ga0099364_10007168_pt1 | contig 16005 bp, 12 predicted proteins | sample TergutTh196P3_FD_73070 | JGI IMG/M metagenome (GOLD analysis project Ga0099364, IMG submission 73070) | Microcerotermes parvus P3 segment gut microbial communities from Pointe-Noire, Republic of the Congo - Th196 P3 | ecosystem: Host-associated > Arthropoda: Insects > Digestive system > Gut ...
CACACCAACCGAATCTTCGGGGCATCAGGATAGTCCACTTCCAATAAAATCTTGACTTCGTGCGCCCAATCGATCTTCGTCTTACGCGCACGAACAGAAACACGACGCCAACAACCCAGAGGACAACTAAATATGGGACAGACGGACGATGTAAATCTTTTGCATGTTGAAACCTCCTTGTTGGAAAAACGGCAGTATAGCAATTTTTTCCAAACACCGCAATCCCAAACGCCAATTGTCCAAAAGCAGTAGGGCGTATCCCATTTTACTCTGGACTCTTTATCGTCATACCGGCGCAAGAGCGAGGACATACGCCCCTCGACGAATCAACTACATTCATTTCACTTCATTCGCAAAGAGATCATTCAATCCTTCACTCGTTGTCGGGTGCGTGAAAATATGGTCGCGCAACTGTGTGTATTTCACATGCGCCTGCATCGCAAGCGACACAAGGTTGACCACTTCATGCGAGTCCACATGATAGAGGGTCGCACCGAGGATTTCGTCCGTATCAGGATCGACCAAGGCTTTCATAAAACCGCGTGTGTCTTGCAGAACATTGGACATCGCCATCCACGCCGCCGGAAATTTGAACAAGCGGTACTTTTTGCCCTGCGCCTGCGCTGCCTGCTCATCAAGCCCCACCCGCGAAAGCGTCGGCGTAATGAAAACGCTGTAAATTACGTTTTGCCGCTGGGAACTCGACAGTTTCCGGCTGCCGTCACCGAAAAGTTGACTGGCAACAATACGGAAGTCGTCCGTCGAGAGATAATAGAACTGCCCGCCTTCGCGCACATCCCCCACTGCCCAAACTTTGCCGTTCGTGGTTTTCAGTGTGTCGTCCACTTTGATAAAACCGCTAGGCAGAACATCAATTCCCGCCGCCGACAGGTTCAACTCGTCGATGTTCGGCTTGCGTCCCGTCGCAATCAGGATTTTATTCGCAGGATATGTCTTGCCGCCCGCCAACACTTCGTTGTCCGAAATCTTTTCAATCGGCGTGTTAATGTGAAACGCAATGCCCGATTCCGTCAAGTCTTTGAAGATAGCGTCCGCAACATCTTGGTCTTCACGCGGCAGGAATCTGCTGAAAGGTTCAATCACCGTTACCTTGCTGCCGAAGCGGTTGAACATACCGGCAAATTCAAGACCGATGTAGCCTGCTCCGATAATCACAAGATTTTTAGGCAACTCGTTGAGTTCCATCGCTCCCTCCGACGTGACAACATTTTTGCTGTCGTGAATACCCGGTATGTCAGGAATGACCGGCGTTGCTCCCGTGTTGATGAAAAACCGTTCGCCAGTCAGATGTGTAACGGTTCCATCGGGAGCGGTAACTTCGATTTCATCGGCACTGACAAACGTTGCCAAGCTGTTCAGATAGGAGACGAGCGGTCGGCTCAATGCAGCATTGGTTGCGCCTTGGTGCAGCCTTTCGCGCGTGGCGTACTTCAGTTTCATCGCTTCGGCGAAGGGGAGGTTACGATGACCGGCGGTGATGAGCGTTTTCGACGGAGCGCAGCCGATGTTGGGACAGGTTCCGCCGTCCATTGCTCGGTCGCGTTCGATAAGAATGCACTCTTCTCCTTCTTGACTGAACTTCGCTGCAAGTGCCCGTCCTGCCTTGCCGAAACCGATGATGATGTTTTTGTGCGCCTGTGCTGTCATGTTCTTCATTGTAGCGGCTGGCTTATCGCTGGTCAATCCTTTGAGAGAGTGAAAAAAATTTGGCTCTATTCCGTTTTTGGGTTGGTTGGTGGCGATGGTGTTCAATTGGGCGAAATCACGGCGAAATTACCAGAAAACTCACTAAAATGTACAAAACAGTCAATTTATTTTCAGTGTTTGGGTAAAATAGGTAATTTGCGGCACAGTCTTTTTGGAATAACAATCCACCAACCCAAAAAAGGAATAGAGCCTTGATTTTTACTATGTCGGGCAGTTGGTCGTATTCGGACTGCCACAAAACAGAAAAAATAGTTTCGGCTATTCTATGCATCGTCGTCAGGTATTTGTTGAAGGACCCCTCTAATGATCCCATTTTGTAGCCTACCATTTGGTGAGTTCTCCGAGTCCTTTTGCGAGGTCTCGTGCTTGTCTTGGATTGAGAATGAATGAAGGTGTAAGGATCGAGCTCATTTTCGGGTTTGTTCCCAAGGTAAAAACGATCTCTTACACCGTTTTTTGTGTTTTTCTTTCATGAAGGAGAACACACAAACTTACTTTACACGATACTACCACCTTTGCCCTACAATGGCAAACGGTTACTGGATTGCTAACCGGCAGACAAAACTAAGAAAAAACGTGAACGGATACTATAAAACTTTGCGGCGAAAGCCTTACACTCAATGAGGCATTGTAAACTTGGTATAATTTCTTTCGTATGTCTGTCGAATTGCCGCTCATTCTTGCAAGTGCATCGTCGCGCCGGAGGCAACTCTTGGAAGAATCAGGGTTCGTCTTCGATACACTGCCTCCAGACGAAAACGCCGAAGATGCACGCCGGACAAATGAAACACCCATAGAATACGTCCGGCGGCTCGCTTTCCAAAAAGCGAAAAATGTCGCAGATACACTAGAGCAAGGAATCATTCTCGGCAGCGATACCATCGTCTTGTGCGGTGAAAGTCTGCTCGGAAAACCGACAGATCAAAATGATGCACGAAAAATGCTCCAGCAGCTACGCGGACAAGTTCACTCGGTATTGAGCGGACTTTGTCTCATCAAAAAGGGGGGAAGCAATGAAATGACGACACGTCAGGGAACGGAAATCTCACAACTGATTATGCAGCCGATTTCGGACGATCTTCTGGAATCGTACCTTGAGACGGGAGGGTGGCAGGGTAAAGCCGGTGCGTTCGGATACCAAGACGGCAACGATTGGATCACGATCATTAAAGGAAGCGAATCGAACGTCGTGGGCTTGCCTATGGAATTGTTCCGGGCAGAATTGGCATCCTTGAGGGATGTGTAAAAAAAGGGAGGTTGTTTATTCCCACTCAATCGTTGCTGGAGGTTTGGAACTAATGTCATAGACGACGCGGTTGACACCTTCGACTTCATTGATGATCCGCATCGACAGTCTGCGGAGCAAGTCGGCGGGAAGCGGCATCCAGTCGGCGGTCATAAAATCTTCCGTTTTCACACAGCGAATTGCAATGGTATCCTCGTAAGTTCGGCGGTCTCCCATCACGCCGACACTCTTGACCGGTAGCAATACAACAAAAGCTTGCGAAATCTCCCGATAGAGCCCCCCAGCACGGATTTCTTCAATCAAAATCGCATCTGCCTCCCGGATGCAGTCGATTCTCTCCTTCGTAACCTCGCCAAGGCAGCGCACTGCAAGCCCTGGTCCTGGAAAGGGATGCCGCCAAACGAAATCCTCCGGCAAGCCCAACTCGATGCCAAGTTGCCGAACTTCATCCTTGAACAATTCCCGAAGCGGTTCGATGAGTTCAAAACCGAACTTTTCCGGCAACCCGCCGACATTGTGGTGTAACTTGATCGTCGTCGCACCGGCATTGCCGTCGAGACTGACGCCGCTTTCAATGACATCGGGATAAATCGTTCCCTGTGCGAGGAACCGGGCATTGGTATAGTTCTTTGCGCAGGCGGTAAAAACTTCGATAAAATGGTGTCCGATACGTTTACGTTTTTCCTGCGGTTCTTCGATTCCGGCAAGAGATTCCAGAAAACCTTCGGAAGCGTCAATGACGGTTAACTCTGCGTCGAAATGTTGGTCAAAGGCTTGGATGACGGTGGCGACTTCCCCTTTTCGCATCATGCCGGTGTCCACGAAGATGCACTTGACTTGCTTTCCGACAGCCCTCGAAAGAATCGCCGCCACCACTGCGGAATCGACACCGCCAGAAAGGGCACAGATGACTTCGTCGTTGCCGATTATTTCCCGATATTGTTCGACAATGGCGGCAGCGTAGTTTTTCATCGTCCACGAACCGTCACAGCCGCAGATATTGTAGGCAAAGTTGCGGAACCACGCCGCTCCATACATCGAGTGAACGCACTCGGGATGAGATTGCACACCCCAGATTGGTTTTTCAAGGTGCTTGATAGCGGCAATTGAACCGTCCGAGGAGGTTGCCAAAAGATCAAACTCCGGCGGCAGAGTGGTCACGAAATCGCCATGCGTCATCCAAACTTGTTGTGCCGTCGGTGTTCCGCGAAAGAGTTCCGAGTTTGCTCCAGACGTATTTAGTTCAAGCGTTACCTGACCGTTTTCTGAAGCAGACAACGGTGAAACGGTTCCACCAAACATCTGAGTGATGACTTGCATACCGTAGCAGATTCCGAAGAGGGGAATTCCCAAATCGAAGATTGCCGGATCGCAAAGCCGGGCACCCTTGTTGTACACGCAGTCGGGACCGCCGGAGAGGATGATACCCTTTGGAGCGAGGTGTTTGATTTCATCCGCTGTGATGGTGTATGGCACGACGCGGGAATAGACACCACATTCCCGAATTCGCCGGGCAATGAGTTGGAGATATTGGGAGCCGAAATCGAGAATGAGGATTGTTTTTTTGTGCATATTGGATGGTAACTGGACACATAACGCTTGCGTTGTCCATCTGTTTGATTCTCTTTTTCCAGAGACTCCAGCCTGGGGCTGCGCCGTGTTGCGTCCCCGGCTCTTTACCGTGCCTCGTATCCAACATTGTACTGCTTGGCGATTCTGTCGTCAAGAATACCAGTAGGTGTACAAGTTTGGCTTTGGCTTTCATTCGCAAAATTAGCATGGACACGTTGCTAGACTCAAAACTTCCCCATAACAGTGCTCTCTCTAAATGATTCCGCAAGCCCTCTCGTATTCGACAATTTTGACGTCGGATTGCAACGTGAGACTGATTTCATCGAGCCCGCGGATCAAACAGTCCTTGCGGAATGACTCGATTTCAAATTGCAACGAGAGTCCGCTGTTATCGGTGATCAAGTTTTTTTCGAGATCAATCGTCAACGTGAGCGGGCGATTTGCCGATTCCCGTCGGAAGAGTTCGTCAACCTGTTCCTCCGAAAGCCGGATGGTCAAAAGACCGTTTTTGAAGGAATTGTTGAGAAAAATGTCCGCAAAACTCGGAGCGATGATGACCCGAAAACCGAAGTCATACAATGCCCAAGCGGCATGTTCTCGGCTGGAACCGCAACCGAAGTTTTTCCGCGTGAGCAAAACCGATGCTCCCTGATATTCCGGCTTGTTCAGTTCAAAGTCGGGATTCGGCACTTTGCCCGTTTCGTCGTAACGCCAGTCGCAAAAGACGAACTGACCGAACCCCGTCCGTTCGATTCGTTTCAAAAACTGCTTCGGAATAATCTGGTCGGTATCAACATCGCTACGATCCATCGGAACGACCAAGCCGGTATGCTGAGTAAAAGGCTGCATTGTTTCTATCAAACGTTTACGGTCCCTTTCCGCCCAGTGTAACAGTTTTTTGGCGAATTGCCAGATGGTTTGCGAAATTTCTACGAAATAATCAATCGGGCAAACAAAATGGGGGCAACAAAATGGGGTCAATGGGCAATCGAGTTCTGACGTCGGCTCAAATATGCCGACAAGGCGGCATCGAGCGGGGTGCCGGTGCGAAACAGGGCGTAATCGCACTGCAGACCAACGCAGCCCCATTTCACTTCGTCAAGATAGACGTTTAATGCTTCCAAGTATCCCTTCCGTAACATTCGCGGATCACAACGGATATGCGCCGGTAATTCCAAACCCTCAAAACGCGTCGCTCCACCAAAAGTGAAATCAAGTTCCATGTCGTCAAGGACATGCCAAATCATGACGTCGTGTCCATAGCTTCGCAAGTACCGCAAGCCCTGAAACAATCCGTCACGCTGCATCAACAGATCGGAAATCAAGATGACCAAGCCGTTGGGACGAATGGTCTCTGCGGTTTCCCGAAACGCATCTTGCAAATTGGGTTGTGTGCCTTTGGGATCTTCAAGCAATACGGACAAGTCAATAGTTTCGGGTCGGTGTTCCTTTTTGTTCTCTGTCGGGGATTCCCGAAACATTCGATCCGCGAGGGCAAAAAGATGCGACTGCTTCATTTTGGAAGGCAATGTGTGTTGCGAATGTTGTTCGAACATGATGCAGCCGACGGCATCCTGCTGCCGCAGTGCCAGATAGGCAAGCGACACCGCTGCCGTGCAGGCGTAGTCGTATTTTGTCATTGCTCCGCTGCCGAAGCGCATACTTTGTGAAACATCGAGTAAAACCGTGAGACGCAAATTGGTATCGACTTCGTACTGTTTGACATAGAGACGGTCTTGTTTTGCCCAAACTTTCCAATCGACACTTCGGGGATCGTCGCCGGGAACGTATTGCCGGTGCTGCCGGAATTCCACGGAATTGCCGAAGTGTCGAGACTTGTGCAGACCACTCAAAAAGCCATCCACGACGTGTTTTGCGCGGAGGTCAAGCCGGGAAATACGTTTGAGCGTCTCTGGATGAAAATAGTTCGTGAGCACAGAACGAATTATAGACACGGTTGAAAAGGTTTTTGAAAGAAGGAATGTTGGTCGAATTATTCAAGGTCAATGCAGTGCGGGACGGTACAGATTTTTGAGCCGGGTCTGCAGTTCCTCGGTGACTTTTTTGTCCGCCAGGGATTGCAAGGGATCGGTATCTGAAAGATTGTATCGGCAAAGAACCAATTTTGCATTTAAGGTATTTTGCCCTTCAACCTCCCCCTTGGCTTTCAGAGTAATGAGATTACCTTCTTCTTGAATGATTTCTGCTTCGATGTTCAAGGTTTGACCGGGCTGTACGAATCGGGCGTATTTTACGTTTCGGGCTTCTTTCAACACCACGATGCTGTGTGCAAAATTTTCGCTGACTCGAATCAACCATGCCGATGCTTGTGTGAGTGCCTCCAACATCAGCACACCGGGCATGACCGGAAAGTTCGGAAAGTGATCCTGCAAATACTCCTCTGCCAACGAAAGGGATTTCATAGCAACTATCCGCTTACCTGGCTCTAATGTTTCGATTTTGTCTATCAGCGAGAAATACATACGAAAGTGGCGAAAAACACCCGACGAAGAGGCAACAGTGTACAATAAAAGTGAAAAAATTGCAACCGCTCCCAGAAACACCTCAGAAGTAGATGTGCAAGATTAATTTTTAGATTTTGTTTTCCTGCCAATCGTCGTGAGAAACGTATAGGACTATGCACGCATTCATCACGGAGGTTTTTATGCAGAACAATTTTACCCATCTTGCCAAATTTTCAGCCCCAAAGTTTTCAGCCAAATTACCGATCCACGCGCCAAACACGGAACCTATACTGCAAACGGCATGAAAGTGGACTTGTTATCGCCTCAAATGATCTTTAGTGTCCAGAGCAATTCGGGATACGCTCTAATTTTGCAAAAAATGTTCGACAAAGTAAGCAACGTTAAGGAATCTCTCATCGGGTTGAAACTGCACCGAAAAAATCGGCAAGTCCTTATGTCGAAATCCCTCAACCGTACCATCGTGCAAATTGGTATGCGTAATCTCGATTTCCGGCGGCAATGTTTCCGCATTCACGCAAAAACCGTGATTCTGCGATGTCATTGCGACTTTGCCCGACCGTTTGTCCAGCACCGGTTGAGTACCGCGATGCTCCAACTTCAACCTGCGTGTCGATACGCCCAACGCTCTGGCAAGAAGTTGATGCCCCATCGCAATCCCAAACATCGGCACTTTTCCCGATAATTTTGCAATCTCCGCAACGGCATCGTCCTGTCGGGCAGGATCGCCGGGTCCATTGGAAAGCAACACACCGTCCGGTTGGTATTTCAGGACATCTTCTGCTGAAGTCCGTGCAGGCACAACTACCACTTTTGCTCCCAGTGACACTAACGACCGTAAAATGCTCTGCTTGACACCGAAGTCGAACACTACAATTTTCTTAGTGCAAATCGGCTTTGGGGTGTCCGACAGCGGCTCTGTCCATTCAACCGGCTCTGGCACGGTGAGTTGTTCTACGAACTCAATGTCTTCGAGTCTGGGAGAATTTTTCGCTCGTTGAATTAATTCTTCGGCACTCCAATCGCCGGAGGCAATCACTCCTCGCTTTGTGCCGTGCAAACACAAGTGTTGTGTAATCGACCGGGTATCGACTTCGGAAAGCGCAACGATTTGATGACGTTGGAGATAGTCAGGCAGACTTTCGGTTGCCCGCCAGTTGGAAACACGGCTCGAAAGTTCCCGCATAACAAAGCCTCGTATCGGCGGTGTACCGCTAAACTCGTGATCCTCGGGATTGATTCCTACGTTCCCGACTGGTGGAGTGGTCATTGTTACGATTAGCCCCGCACAGGAAGGGTCGGAGAGAATCCCTTGATAACTGAGAGACGCAGTATTGAAAACAACTTCTCCCGTCGCGAGACCCTCATGTCCGACGGAAATACCGGAAAAACAGCGCCCGTCCTCCAGTACAAGGAGACCGGAAACACGTTTCGCAAGAGCAAATGTTGGATGTTCCATGTTAGAGTATGTCCCTAAACGCTTGATCCCTTTTATTTTAGGAGTCGCGTTGGAAATTGGACATGGTACAACCATTGTTTTAATCTTCTACAATCACGAACAATGGAGTCTTCCACGACCTGCACACATTATACTACAGACTTGACCGATGGTCAATGGACGCATTTCGCACCCCTTTTGCCCCCATTGAAAAAAACAGGACGAAAACCGGTCGTCCGAAGATGGTTAACCAATGCTATCCTCTACGTCCATCGAACCGGCTGCCAATGGCGCAACGACGGCACATGGAAACGAGTCCACGATGTTTCAAACACAACAATGAGACACATCTCTATGATTAAAAAATGCTTAACATGCTGAAAAATAAACACCTAAGCCTTTAGGGACATACTCTGAGCAGCAATGACAAAGAGGATTTGGCACACGACGTTATTCTTGATTCATCACTTCCATCTGTTTTCGCACCGATTCTTCGTGAATTTCCTTGATGACATCCCGAACAAACTCGGGTTCCAAGCCAAGTGTTTTGCCGTATTCGGTACGGTGTTCAATAATTTCACTGTACCGTATCGTTTGGAGCGCAGGCATATCATTCTGCTTTTTATATTTGCCCATCTCGGCGGAAACCTGCATTCGCCGAGCAAGAAGGTCTAATATGTCCTCATCAATTTGATCAATCTGCCAACGTAATTCTGAAAAAAATTGTGAAGGGCGATCCGCTTCTCGGATTACAAGCCGACTCAGGAGTCGGGCAAGTGCTTCCGGCGTAATCTGCTGGGCAGCATCGCTCCAAGCCGCTTCTGGATGGCAATGCGTTTCGATAATCAAACCGCCGAACTGTAGATCCATCGCTTGCTGACAGAGCGGAGCAATACTGTCCCGTTTACCCGCAATGTGGCTCGGATCGCAAAAAATCGGCAGTTCAGGCATCCGACGCCGCAATTCTATCGGTATGTGCCACATCGGCGGATACCGATAGACTTTTCGATCATAAGAACTGAAGCCGCGATGAATGGCACCAATCCGCCGCACACCAGCATTGTAAAGCCGTTCAATCGCCCCGACCCAAAGTTCCAAGTCGGGATTGATCGGATTCTTGACTAAAACCGGAACATCAACGCCGCGCAGTGCGTCGGCAATTTCCTGAACGGCAAAGGGATTGACCGACGTTCTGGCACCGAGCCAAAGCATGTCAACGCCTGCTTCGAGTGCTTCAAAGACGTGCTCCTCGTTCGCAACTTCGGTGGCAACATACATGCCGGTTTCTTGTTTAACTCGTTTGAGCCAGTCGAATCCCGCTGTTCCGACACCTTCGAAGCCGCCAGGTTTGGTTCGAGGTTTCCAGATACCGGAGCGAAAAAGTTTAATCCCCTGTGCGGCGATACCTCTCGCTGCATCGAGCACTTGCTTTTCGGTTTCGGCACTACACGGACCGGCAATGACGATGGGACGTGCCAAGTCAACACCGGGTGGTACGATTGATTCTAAATCCATGACTCTCGTAGACATGGTAGCAAACTTCCGAAAAAGAGTCAAATCCTTGTGCCCGCCGTTCCAGTATAGGTCCAGTCCGATAACAAGACTCTTCTTTTTGTCCCTTCATTTCCCTAAACCACTTACACGTAAAGAGTTTAGAGAAATTCAATCCATTGTCACGCCATATCATGCCGTATCACGAAATATCAGTAAATCTCGTGAATTTTGTGTCTTGGCGAATCGCACCCAAATAGAAGGCTCTAATGCTGAACTTGCAAGTGTCAAACTAAAACCGCATAACTTTCATGGAGAATGGAACTACACCGTGAAAAAATAAATCCGGTAGGTTATTTACGCACAAGCCCCATCGCCTTGGGTGCATCAGTGCGACCCGCCCGACCAAGAGCATCATCCGGTTGGACGACGGAAACAAATTGGCGACGGCGTGGTGAAAATCGACATCTTTGAAAGGAACTAAAAAAATGAAAAAAGCATTCAGAAGCCCCCTTGACCGAAACACAGTCGCTACTGAGCAGCGCTATTGCATTCTACTTCCGCTCGTGCGACAATGAAATGGTCAGTTGTTTGTTTTCTCTGTTTTTCCTATTGGTCGTTATGGAAGCCGTTCCAGCCCCATTTTGGTTCGTCCAGTTTTTCAAAGTCGTTGGATTCGTTCTTCACACGATTCCCATGGGAATATGGTTTGCAGGCTTGCCCGTCGTGATTCTCTGTGTTCTCAAGAACGGCAAATGTTCCCGATTTTACGCACGGCGAATGTCCGCCCAACTTCCGGTCATGATGGCTCTTGGCATTAACTTCGGAATCGTACCGCTCTTGTTTCTGCAAACGACTTACTACAAGGCATTTTTTACCGCAACAATCCTTACTGCTTGGTATTGGCTTGCTATCATTCCGCTTGTCATCATTGCGTATTATTCAATCTACATTGCTGCGTACAGCGGCGAACGCCGAAGCCGCATGATTCTTTTCAGCACGCTCGCTTCGGTATGCCTCCTTTGTGTCGCCACACTGTTCACCAATGGATTGACATTGATGGTATGTAGCGGCTTTTGGTCTGAAATGGCAACCAACACAAGTTACTACGGAGCAGTGTTGGGAACGGCTCATTGTCAGCAATATCCCGAACTCTCATCGATCCTCTGGCTGCGGCTTGCCACGATGTTCGGACTCGGTTTACTCACCGCTGGCGTTTGGGCAACGTTCGATTCGCATTTTCTGATGCGTTCCCAAGCCGTAGGTGTTCCGGCGAACTATCGACAGTGGACGACGACCTTGGCGTTGGTGATGGCTTTCTTCGGAGCGGCTATCTTGACCTACACAGAATGGCATGTGAAAACCGTGGGCGGTTCGTTGATTTACCCCTATTTTGGTTGCGTCTTGGCGGCTGCATACGCCGTTGTGTTCGTCCTTCTGTTGTCAAAAACTGGTTCGGCACTGGTTGTCGGCTTTGCGGCGGCACTGCAATTTCTTACGCTTGCCGCTTTCGGCATTATCCGCCAGATTGGTCAAAATGATGGAATGGCAATGTTCCTCGATGTTTCGCAACTGCCCGAAGCAGTCCAGTGGACTCCGTTGCTTGCATTTCTTGCAATCTTCCTGCTGGGAGTGGGAGTCATCGTTTGGATGGTTGTCCAATGCGTCAAATGTGCCGACAATCCAGACGTTGCATCACACGTTCCCGTGAAAACGGGAATTCCGACGTAGGAGATTAGCCTTGTTTTTCTGTATTCCCGCCTATGCGGGAACGACAAAGGGACAAGTTCAAACGGAATAGTTAATACTGCACGAATCCTTAGTAGAGGCCTTGACCGGTCAACATGGCTGTCCCGAGTGTGCCATCAGATATTCGGAACATAGACGGATAGCGATCTTCCCACGGCTTATTGGCAGCCGGACAGTATTGCCGACCATTACCTTCAATGGCGGCAACCGTAGGAATTCTCGCCGATAATGACGCAGAATGTAAAAACGACGCACCAGGACAAGTCAAGTCCTGAACGCAAAGAAACATACCGTACTTCAAGGCAGCCGCTCCCATTAAAAGGGCTTCCGCATGACCTTTACATGCTTTCAGAGCAACACCGGAATATCCCATACTTCGGCTTTTTCGCAGCGACTCAAAATCGACTAATGATTCATCAATGACCACCGGCTTGATCGCTGCTGCCTGGTGCATTTTGTTCTCTGGAAACGCTCCCAAATCGCGGTGCGTCGGTTGTTCGATGTACTGCAGACGTTCAAATGCCGCCGGCGAAGCCTCTTCGATTTTGCGGAGAAACTCCAGGACATACCCGACATTACCACAACGCTCGTTAAAGTCAGCGGAATAAAACCATTCCGTACAGCCGCGTCCTCTTTGTACTTCCGAAGCAACCGCATCGACTCCCAAAACTCGTCCGACATCCCAATCGAGGTCCTCTCCGTTTAATTTGATTTTCAAATGCGTCAGTCCGTTGTATTGAATCCAATCGCCGAGATGTTCCGGCAGACCATCGCCGACCGGTTCCGTCACATCGCTGGGACGCAACGGGTCAAGCGCACCGACCAAGTGATAAAGCGGCATACTCGGTTTCGGCGTACGCAACGTATATTGATCGAGGTATCCGCCGCGAAACTCTTCGTCCAGGTAATCCCCCAAGTCCCGATTGCAAAACTCAGGCGACAAAAGGTTATAGACGTTTTGATTGAGCGTCTTGCCAAAAGCATCGAAGACGGAAGCCTCCCAGGGACTTGCCGCAACGAGTTGTGCGAGTTTGGGCATCGGTTCCTGAAGAGCGTGTTTTTTTTGCAGTTGTTCTGCAAGCAAAACGTACTCTCCTGCAAAATCGTGCACCAATTCGAGCGGATGTCCGAACTCTCGGAATCCGTGCGCACGTTGGACAAGCGACTCGGCAAATTCGATCATGATTTCCAATGTCGTTTGAGGATCGGTTACACCTCCGGACCATGCCCAGATATTTCCCATCGTCATCGAGCCGAACCCGGTGCCTCGCCGTCCATCACGGCTTTCAACTTCGGTGTGAACGTTGAAAAGAACCACGTCCCGAACCACTCGACCTCCGAATTTCATCGGACTTCGATAACCGTACCGCTCCATGTCGCGACGCACACTCATCAAACGAATGTCGGTTGGTTTACTCATAACGTATTTTGTTTAGGATTTTCATCAAAAGAGTGATCGGCTATTCCGTTTCACTCACAGACTCTTCTGCTTCTTCAACTTCCTCTACGACCTGCTGCACTGCAGGCGGGAAAAAGTAATTGTAAACGGGAGTTACCGCCCTCGCCTTGACGTTAATGTACGCTCCAATACTTGCCATAAGCAAAGCAATCACCAACAAAAGATTGAAAACGATTCGCTCCCATCCCTTACCGACGGCATCGCCGATGTACGACCGCCGATTGTTCAAAATCAAGAACAACAAATACGCAATCGGCAACATCGTCAAACAGATCGCCGAAGCAGCAACGGGAAACCAAAACGGCAGTTGGAAAACCACGCCGAGGATTCCAATCGACGGTGTCAGGGCAAACAATCGGAACCGCCACGTCGTTGGTTCCAATTTGAACATTTCGTTCATTACGAATCCGCAACAGGTCATGTGTGCACTGATCGCTCCGAAAGTCATGCCGATGAGTCCGCCGCAGAATATCACCGTCGCAACCTGTTGCGAAATAAATCCGCCTTCCAACGCCTTCGCCGCTTGCAATGGGTTAATACCCGTCCTGACTGTCTCGTTTGATGGGTCGTAAATCCCAGAGACAGTCATTCCAATCATAATGAGCGAGGTAATCACAGTAAAGGGAATGAACATCGTCATAGCGAGGTCCCATTTGGCAAGCGTTTTGTGTTCCGCCCCCCAATTCTTTTTGAGGAGTGAATAGGGATACATAAAGGTCATATTGATTCCGACAGCCGCTCCGAGCATTCCCAGCATCAGCGTAACTGTTGCCGGATCGTTAAAGAGAGTGCCGTCCAAAGCGTACCAACCGGTAAAGCCTTTGAGCATTTCCAGCCACTCGATCTTGTTAAAATTCAATATCACGACCATAAGGAAGGTCAGGAAGACCAGTCCGATCATACAGCGGAGAAACCATTCATAGACTCGGATACCGATACCGCCTCGACCGTAGTTAAACACAACGAACATGTTGATGCAGAGGATCACGAGTCCAGCTCCGAAACTAACGGCATAGCCGAGCGATGTATAACCCGCTTCGGTTTGCAATACAGCACCGGGAGAGAATACTTCGACGACGCTCCGCACGGCACCGGCGGCGAGACCGTACTGCGGAAAATGCCAGATGACCGATGCCATTACTGTACCGAGTGCCCAAAAGAAAACGAGGAGTATTAAGGGTCCCCAGATTTTTCGCATTTCTCCCATGAATCCCCAGTAGGGTCGTTCCTTGTTTGTCAAGACGATATTCGACAGGGCGACGAACATCATGATTCCGAGAAACATGGCGACGGGTTGTACCCAGAGGAGTTTGTATCCGAAGGATGCTCCTGCGACGACGGAGGCGGCGGCACTGCCTGCTCCGAGTGTCATGGCACTTTGCAGCAGACCGGGACCTGTCAGTTTGATGTATCCTAGCGCGCGGGGAACCGGCGGTCGGGAGGCGATTTCTTGAAGATGTTGTATTTCTTGAGTCCGTTTGTCCGAATCCGACATTGTGCGGCAAAAAGGTAGAGTAGGAAATGTTCGCCCGATTGTAGCCGAATCGGAGGCAAAAGTCAAGCGAAGGGAGCGGACGGACCGATCTACTACCGATACGTCGAGAGCAACTCCCGATTGATCTTCACATTGTGCCGAACATCCACCGGAAAAGAACGTAACAAACGAATGTCCGTAATCGACTCCGTCAACGGACTGCCGCGACCGAGTTCACGTAACTCGTTAAGCAACTGTTCCCGCTCCGCTTTGTTTTTGGGAAAATGTTCCGGTAAGGGTTCCACGAACATTCTCGGCAGAGCAGACGGCAGACGGCAGACGGCAGACGGCAGCAGAGAATCTGCCAGTGCCGACCGATAGACCTTCGGATGCCGATTGAATATCGCCTCACACGGAATCGAAAAGTAGGTGCGCTCCGCAAGCGGAGCCGCTAAAACAACCCGGTGTGCCTTGCGACCGCAGAACCAGAAACGATCCTGCTCGTCTAAATAACCGACATCTCCCATGCGATGCCAAATACGTCCTTCATTGTCCTGTATCTTCGCCGCCGCATTTGCCTCCGGGCGATTGACATACTCCGTCGTTACCTGCCTGCCTGTTACCAAGAGTTCACCGATTTCTCCCATCGGCAATTCCTGAATTTCCTCCCATCGGGCTATCGGTTCGTCGGTAACCGCAATCACTTTCCAAGTTATCGAAGGAAACCTTTTGCCGACGCAAACGCCTTTCCCCTGATCGGTTTGCGCTGCCGTCTCATTCAAAACTTCGGTTGCCGAAATGACCGCGACGGGGAGTGCCTCCGTTGCTCCATACGGCGGAAAAATGTCCCCTTCGGGATGAATACACGGTTTGACCTTCGCCAAAATCTTGGCGGAAACGGGCGCACCCGCCGAAATGGCACGGCGAAGGGTATCGACTTTCGTTCCTGTTTTTGCACAGTAATCGGCAACGCGATTCCACAGAGCGGGCGACGCAAAGCACTGTGTTATCTTCCAACGATTGGCAGCGGTAACAATCTTTGCCGGATCAGCCTGGGCGGGCTTCGTGGGATTCATATCGGGAATCACCGCCGTAACGCCCATCGTAACGTCGAACAAGCCGAAGAAGGGAAAGCATGCCAAGTCGATTTCGCCGGGTTGAATGTCGAACCGCTCGGCAATCTGTTGCGATTGTGTGTCGAACATGTCGTGAGTGAAGGCGACTCCCTTCGGCGGACCGGTGCTGCCGCTGGTGAAAATGATCGCCGCTAAAGGAGGCGGCAGGAGGCAGGCGGTAGGCGGCAGCAGAGGAAAATTCGAATCTCCGCTTGCGTCTGCTGCCTCCTGCCCCCTGCTGCCTACCGCC
>Ga0099364_10007169_pt1 | contig 16003 bp, 45 predicted proteins | sample TergutTh196P3_FD_73070 | JGI IMG/M metagenome (GOLD analysis project Ga0099364, IMG submission 73070) | Microcerotermes parvus P3 segment gut microbial communities from Pointe-Noire, Republic of the Congo - Th196 P3 | ecosystem: Host-associated > Arthropoda: Insects > Digestive system > Gut ...
CATAACGTTCAAGGTTGACGACGTAACCAGCCCCCTTATGAAGCAAACCGTAGGTTTGCGGGGGCTGGTTATGTGGGTGAAGGAGTCGTGGGAGCGAGCCCGTAGGGCGACCGACCTAGCCGAATGAACCTCGAGCCGCCGAATAGGCGGCGTAGCGTTAACCGTTTAATACACGTATTTAATATAAATCCTTACCAGACAAAGAATTAACTAGGTTTTACCAAAATTAGGGTAAAAATTTAGGGTGATTCGGGCATAAAACCTTGACTGGTAACAGGGTAAAACAGGGAATTACTACCGGCTGATTACCAGCAGCCGCCCCGAAAGGGGAAAGTAGTAGTTCCCTTTTTTATTGCCTAAACCAACCTGCATCCTGTTTCGGCGGAGCGGGCTGGCAACTTATAACGGGAAAAAAATCCGATTTTTAATCGGATGGCTTTTTTGTGTCTAAATATTTTGAGAGGGGAAAATGAAGGTTTTTGAATTATTTAAATTTACTATTGATCTTTACACAAGCGGAACAATAACCAGAGAGCGGTTCATCAAAAAATGGGGGAACACGCAAAAAAACTATGAAATAGTCGTGGGTAAAGAAGAGGTAAAAAATGATAACAGTATCACGTCCAATTAACAGCATAGCCATTAACGGGGATGAATATCTTCTTGGCGAAAATGGAAAACCGCATGTGTTTAACTCGATCAAAGAGACATTAAGATTTTTACACGAACGCAATTATACCCTCGAACAGATACTGGAACTCAACTTTGAAAACTATGAATAAATTACCAAAACCTAAATCGAAAAAATCCCTAGAGAAGAAGCTCGATAAAATCTTTTCAGAATTTATCCGCCTTAGAGACACTGACGATAACGGCTATTGCAGATGTTTCACTTGTGGCAACTGGGGATTTTGGAAAAATGAAGGTATGCAGAATGGACATTTTATTACTCGTGGAGTGAAAGCAACTAAATTCAACGAAATGAATTGTCATGTCCAGTGCGTAAGGTGCAACCACCATCTCAAAGGTAATCTGCACGTTTACAGGATGAAGCTTGTTGAAATGTACGGAAAAGAAGAAGTTGAACGACTTGAACATCTTGCAGCAATGGGCGGATCAGATTGTGCTTATAGCCTTGAGTTAAAAATAGCGGAATACAATGAAAAAGTGAAAAGGCTAAAAAATGAAAAGTGTTTGTAATTTATGGAGCGGCCCTGTTGAGGGACAGACGGTTTTTATGTCTTTTTTACCATCTGAGAAAGTTCATAGCTTTCCCGTTCCATACCAGCGTTGCTGGTTAGACGATGCAACCGACATCTATTTCGGCGCTTGGCTCGCAGTTCCCCTCTCCAAAGTTACTGCGAGCCAAGATTTTAATTGGGAGGATTTATGGAAAACACATTGAGCGGAGCAGTAAGAAAGGCGGTAGAGCGGTATCCGATGGGTCATGAATTTGGATTATGGGACTTAAAGAAAGATGTTTTTAGGATTTTCCCTGGATCAAAATTTATGCACGCAGATACCGTTAGCCGCCGTTTAAGGGAAGTGAGACATGGGAAGGATTATGAAATTCTTTGTATCAAGCCCAGCCAAAGCCGGTACAAGAAAGTGGCGGTAAAAAAGAAAAGAAAACAACAGAAATAAAATATGAAAAATCATGGGCCGTGTGTTTATCGAGACACATCATCAAAAGGAAACGGCAAAAACCATAACTGCTGGAGAGCGGATATTACCATCAGTGGATTACGTTACCGGAGAAGACACAAAAACAGAAGCATACTCGTTAGATGGCTGGGAGAGCTGAGAAAAAATGCCTGATAAATACATTAACAATCATCAGTTACTTTTATCTACTTTCTTGGGGCGGCCCATTTTTACATCTCGGATCGCTTCTGTTGTACCAATAGGGTATAAAACCCGTCTTGTAATGGGTTTTATTTTAGCCCTTTGTATGCGGGCCTCTACCGCCTTAAAAGACATATTTAGAGCATCCATCATTTCGTCAATAGTTTCGCCTGTCACACTCATATTATCGGTATTTTTGCATAAAACTTTAATAACTGCAAGATATTTCCTACAGAATACTATACAAATGTATAGGAAAAATTCTAAATATTTACAAAAAAGTGCAAAATATTTCCTGCATATACTTGACTATGTGCAGGAAATTTCCTACAATTATAACATAAGGCAATCGAACAGCCTTAAATACCTGATACGGAGAGTGAGATGACAAAGTTTGAAATTGGAAAAACATACTATTGCAGGTCTGCTTGTGACCATAACTGCATCTGGAACGTGGAAGTAATATCCCGCACCGAAAAAACCATAAAAGTGTTGATTGAAGGCAAAGCCAAGACTTTGCGCCCTTACATCTGGAATGGAATCGAAAGTGCCTTGCCGCTTGGCAGGTATTCACTGGCTCCCGTGATTAGTGCAGACAGAGAGGCGGCTTGACCTCTTTTTAGGAGTTTTTTAAGGGCGGCTAAGGAATAAGAGTGAGATTCCTTAGCCGTCAGGCTAACCAGCCCGCTGAAGGCGACTCACTCCGCCGGAAGCGGGCGTTTTTTATCTAAGGAGTGATTAGATATGAAAAAGACATTTGAAAAAGCAGTACAAGGATATGAACAAGCGTTCCAAATGGGACGAAAAGCCTTCCATAACGGCATGAAGTGCGCTCCCGTCAATGACAAAAACTATATGGAGTTCGTTTATAAAAATCGCCAGCCTATGACAATAGAAAGCATGGAGCGGTCAATACAGCTTGCAGGCGCATGGATAGGCGGCTGGACAGTGGAAAATCTGGCAGGTTGAAAAATGAGCGTATTACAAGAGGCTGAATTAGCAATAGATAAATTTGTTGAAGAAAACGTCTCTTGTAATACTTGTTTATTTTTTGAAAAAGAATTGTTTGGCGGAGTATGCAATGGGCCTGAGTTGCCGCTAGGACACATGGAATACACCGATGGTATGTGCGAACAACATGGTTTTATGGACGATAGCCTGCAAAGACAGCTTGAAGATTTACAAGAAACATGGGTAAACGCATGGCAGATTGTACATGGGTTTTTATATAGATATTAACGGAGGCGAAGAAATGTCAACACAAGAAAAATACGATTTAATCAAAAAAACTATGAGAGACGATAGCATCTCTGACTAAGAGGCACTATTAGCCATAAAAAAAATAACGGAGGAAAGGAAATGAAAAAAACATTTTACAGAGTGATGACAGAATTTTATGACAATGGGACGGTCAAGGCTTGTATAACCAGCAGGGAAACGAAAGTAAAGCCCGACAGCAAGCATCGGGAAACTGCCATTGCTGATTGTTACGAGGTCTGGTTTGACACCATGGCAGAGGCAGAAAGTGTTTTGAAAGAAGCGAGGGCGACATGACAACAGTACCCTATGACGAATACCAAAAAGCAATGGATGAAATTATCAAAGGTTGTAGTAGCTGCAAGATTTATACAAATCGTTTTGATAAGGGTTATAGCAAGCAGTATGTAAAAGAGAACAGTGGCACATTCCATGAAATTGTTTATGATGACGGGCTTGTAGAGTTTTGGAGTGATAAGCACCCAGCCAAACGGATTTATGATGGGCGTATGCCAGAGGAAGTCAAAGAAAAATATAAAAACGAAGCGATCGGAATTCTTGAAAACTTAATTGAGTGCTTAAAAGAAGGCAGTGAAGAATTCTCCAACATCTATAAAGACCAGATGAAAGATTTTGACGACATCATAGAGCATTTGGGATATTAAGGAGGTAAATAATGCAAGATCATTTATTACATAACACGAAACGACCTACTGAGTTTACCTATCCAGAAGAAGAATCAATATGGTTTAATAACAATCCTGAAAAAAGGCAAAAGTTATTCGCGCCTACGAAAAGAGAAATGTTTGAAATTATAAAAAAAGGTTTTGCTAAAGAACTCACAGAGTTTCAGGATTTTATTAACGGAAAACTCGAAATGTCCCCTGACCTTTATTACAAATGGTTTCATCGCAGTCTTTATTATATCGAATTTCCAGAATTGTTTGAAAAAGACATTGAAGGACTAGGCAATTATCAAGGTGATGACTTGTCATCCGCTGATCAAGCATGGATAAAAAACACATCTAAACTGATTGAAAAATATCATGAAGTAGTAAAAACACACATGGAGGAATTATATGGAAAAAGGCATTTACAAGGCAATCACTAGCGCAATGGCGGATATAACGCCCATTGCAAAAAGCAAAAAAAACGCCCAGCAGGGCTTTCAGTATCGGGGTATTGACGATGTAATGAACGAACTTTCGCCGATTTTAACAAAACACAAAATATTTATTTACCCGGAGGTAATAAATGTTGACAGATCGGAAAGAGTGGTAGAAAAAACAGAAAAAGGTTACGCCAAACAACAAGTTATAATTTATTCTTGCCTTACAATAAAATATCATTTTGCACACGAAGACGGTTCTGAAATATGTGTGGTTGTAGTGGGCGAAGGTATGGATTACGGCGGTGACAAAGCAAGCAATAAGGCGATGGCTATTGCGCTGAAATATGCTTGTCTACAAGTATTTTGCATACCAACAGACGATATACCAGACCCTGATGCAACAACTCCGCCACCCTCGACACCTCAAAACGGTTCTGCAAAACCACATAACGGATCGCAGAAAACATCTGCTAACAACACGGATCAAGAAACTTCTGAATCACTTAATAAGGAGATCGGTAGTATCCTCAAAACCCTCGATCCTGATGAACGTCCATTATTTAGCGAAAAAGAAATGGATATGGAAAGAGCGGTTTTTAATGGTGCGGCTGATCTTAATGTAATCAAAAACCAGCGGGACAGGCTAATAAAAGAGTTGGAAAAAAGACGGTTAGAATTTAAGCCTATTCCATTTGGAGATGAAAAACCAACAATGTATACCGAACCGGAGCCTGAATTTGTAGATGACAAGCCATGGGAAACTCCAGCAGAAAAACCAAAAAAAGAAATTGGTATTTTTAAGGAGGAAAGATTATGTCAATAAACTGTGTAGTCTTAGTCGGAAATTTAACAAGAGATGCTGAATTAAAGCATCTCTCAGGCGGTACGGCGGTTAGCAAGTTTACAATCGCAGTAAATACCAGAAAGAAAAGCGGCGATCAATGGGAAGATGTTGCGAACTTCTTTGACATTGTTTTGTGGGGACGGCAAGCTGAATCACTAAAGCAGTATCTAACCAAAGGGAAAATGATTGGTGTTGAAGGTGAGCTTCGTCAGGAACGGTGGATATCTCAGGACGGGCAAAACAGATCGAGGATTGAGGTAGTGGCAAACAACATCCAGCTTCTGGGCGAAAATGGCGGCGGGTACAACAATCCAAGCCCGACAGACAATCAGGAAGTGTCTGATTACGCAATACCATATCCTAACAACAGCAGCCCAGCTAATAAGGCGAACTGGTAAATGCGGATTTTAATTACCAATGATTATGAATACTCGGGCGATAAGCTAGACATTGGTAGTTATTATCATGTTGAAAAAGACGACAACGGCACTTTACAGCAGAATTCTTTATTTCATGCCCTGTTGGATATATTCTACAAAACCGGCTCTTATTCATACCCTGTAAATAATTACAACGATTTCAGAAATTATGTGAAGCTGAATTTGGGTGCAGGGTATGAAAGCTATGTATTTATAGAAATCACTGAAAAGGGAATAAAAAAAGGACGAGTAAAAAGACTTGATGACGTGCCAGAAAACATAGCTGTCGATGAAGATGGAAACAGGATGCTATGGGGCGAGTTAAAAAGCTGGAGTAAGTACACAAAAAAAGAACGCATGGAAACTATTAACCGCCTCTTAGCTGACATGGACAATTCTGGCATCAATTCTGCAAAGTATCTTGAGATAAGAAACGAGCTCGAAAATAAACGCTGATTGTGTACCGGGAGGGATAAAATAGGTTTATGAAAAATGATCTACCATATTTTTCACAAAAGAACTACATAAAGGAAATAATAAATGAAAAATAAAACAGGGCTTGAATATTTTTCATTTGATGTAGATTTTTTTCAAGATGAAAAAACACAATTTGTATCTGCCAGATTTGGAATGAAGGGCGAAATAGTAATAATAAAACTTTTATGTAAAATTTATCGTCAAGGTTATTATATCGACTGGAACGATGATATAGCACTGTTATTTGCAAAAAGCGTGGGTGGTGATTGCCAATATTCTTTCGTGAATGACGTAGTGTGTGAATTACTCAAACGTGGATTTTTTGACAAAGGCATTTTTGAGAGGTTCTCTGTATTAACTAGTCGAGGGATACAAAAACGATATTTTGAGGCAACAGGCAGGAGGAAAAAAGTAGAAGCGAGAGAAGAAATTTTACTAATAGAAGTGAGAAATTTTCAAAATGTATACATTTTGGAGAATAATGTAAACAATTTAAGTGCAGATGTAGACATTTTGAAACAAAGTAAAGTAAAGGAAAGGAAAGGAAAGGAAAGGAAAGTAAAGGAAAGTAAAGGAAACAGCGTCGGTTCTGAAGAACCGCCTGAATCCTTCAAACAATCACTTAAACTTTCAGAATCGCTTTTAACTTCACACCGCAAAGAATACCCTGATTTTCTCTCAGGCAAAGACAGCCAAAAAACGATAGAGAGCTGGGCCGTGGACATTGAAAAACTTATCCGCATTGACAAAAAAACACCTGAAAATATCCAACAAGTAATTTACTGGATAAAGACAAAAGGCAATTTCTGGTTCCCGAATATAATCAGCGGGAAAAAATTAAGGGAGAAGTACGAAACAGTATGGGCACAGATGCAGTCAAGAGGATCGGCTCCTAAGCACCGCATTGGAACCGACAACATACAAAAGAGTAAAGTAGCAAGTTATTTCAAGGAGTCAATATGAGTGGAGCAATCAGCAATATCTTTGCAGACTGGGTAGAAAACAGCAAAAGGGTTGTCGAAGAAAGAGAGGCAAGGAAACAAGCAGAATGGGAGGCGTTATCTGACGATGAGAAGCAAAAGATTCTTGCTGAAAAGGAGCGGCGGGAAAAAGAATGGGAGGCACAGGATCTACAACGGCAACATGAAGAAAAAATAAAAAGATGGAAAGCTCGTGGTATTACAAAACGCTATCTTGAGGCTGAATGGGATAACTGGATTGCTGATACTCCTGAAAAGGTAAAAGCGTTAAATGCCGCTAGAAAACCATGGGACACAAACCTGTTTTTTACTGGAAATAACGGTACTGGGAAAACGTATCTTGCTATGTGCCTTAATAAAGACGGAGCGGTATACCGCCGTTTACCGGATATTTTCAGACAGGTAAGGCTTGATTTTGACAGTGAAGAAAAATTACTTGAGTATTATGGCGAATGTAAACTGTTGGTGATTGACGAGATCGGCAGACAGAAGTTCAGCAACTTTGAGCTAAACCTGTTCTTTGAAATCATAGACCGCCGCTGGAATAACATGGTTCCAACGACAATTATAACCAATTTAAGCACTGATGAATTTGCAGAGATGTATAGCTTGGCGATCTTAGACAGGTTGCGTCCGGTAGTTGTCAATTTTAACTGGGAGAGCTATAGGACATGACAAAGTGCCGAATCTGCAAGCGGATACTAACAAATCCAGTCTCTGTGGAAATAGGCATAGGCCCTGTGTGTCGGGGCGGAATAGACGATAAGCAAGGAGAGTTTGATTTTATGAGAAACGCAGAGTATGAAATTGTCGAGTACGTCCACGGTGAGTATATATTTATCAGGGATGTAGGTAAAGAGTGCCGGAGCGTTACAAATGACGCTGAATGGGTTGTAGAGCAGTTGATCAAAGATTACGGCATACCAGCAGGAGTGCGGATATTTTACGATGACAGCGATGGGCGGACTGACGAGTTACTGCATGACGGCAGTAAGTTTACAGGGTTTAAGGCAGGGCATGAGGGAGTGAAACTGTGAAAGAAAAGCCTATAATCTTTTCCACCGAAATGGCGAAGGCCCTATTAAACACAAAGCCAGATGTATGGCCCGCAGAGCCGATTGATGACAGCAAGCCTTTCAAGAGCCAGACAAGGCGGGTGATCAAGCCGCGCTACAGAGAGAATGAAAGCGGGTTTGAAGTAGCAACGCATATAAAAAGCGGCTATATGAGCATTCATATTCTAAACGAAGAGGGTGGTTACTCACGCGATTACGATCCACCTTACGATGTCGGTGATATTTTATGGGTTCGGGAAACATATCTTAAATTATCTAAAGAGCATTATATGGGCTATAGTTGGTATGCCTATAAAGCAACCACTGACAGTGAATCAGAGGATGTGAGAAAAGAATATATCAAGCACGGCTATCTCTATCAGTGGAAACCATCAATCCACATGCCCCATGAAGCAGCCCGGATTTTCCTTGAGGTGAAATCGGTGCGGGTGCGAAGACTGCAAGAAATCGATACCGTGAGCTGTGTATTAGAGGGTGTCGAATTTGGCAATGCGTGGACGGCAAACGCAAAACCAACCTTTATCAAATTATGGGAATCGACTAACGCCAAGCGGGGCTACTCATGGGAAGCTAACCCTTGGGTGTGGGTTTATGAATTTATGCGTGTTGATAAAAGCAAGCTGGAGGTTTTATGAACAGAGAGATTGAGTTTAGGGGAAAACATGAAGCAGGCGCATGGGCTTATGGCAGTTTATTTACATATACGGACAGCGAAAAGCGGCATGAAATAATTTTCTTCCCGCATAGGAATTCTTTACTTTCCAGGGTAACCGTCATCCCCAAAACAGTAGGAGAGTTTACCGGATTACTGGATCGTAACGGAGTTAAGATATTCGAGGGGGATGTGTGTAAATGCAAAAGACAAATATTTGAGATTGTTCATAACCAGTGTGGTTTGTATGCCAAAATTAAAAAAACCGGAATAAGCCATGGGCATATTGTTTATAAAACTTGTTATGAATTAATTGATGATTTAATAGGAATCGAAGTCATCGGAAATGTTCACGAGCATAAACATTTACTGGAGGAAGCATGAGAGAACACTTAGACTTTCCCGATACCACGTTAGGCAAAAAAATAACAGAGGTGCGAAAAGTAATACACGACAACTTTGATACATATTTTAAGAGCCTGGCACTGGACGAAGTAGAAATCATCTGCAAAAAGATATACAGGCTAGGTTTTGACGAAGGGCAAGAGTACATCCTGAAACAACTCCCGAAGGAGCAAAAAGATGAATGAAATTTATATTCCAGCGAAGGAGGAGTAAATGTCATTTAAGAAGGCTGATTACCAGGCATCGGAGTGTCCCTTATATAAAATGGGTATGTGTGACGATACTTACGGTCGAGAAACTTGCGAAGCGAATAACCCTGATTATCCAAATGTTTGTGATTATGGGTTAGAAGTTATAGAAAATGAATATAACGAGAATTGGGATTGGGAGCCCGATGAAGAAGATGAGGAGCTAAATAAGAATGAAAGCAACACTTGAGATAGACCTGCCGGATAATTGCGAGGAGTGTCCATTAGTCGTAAATAGGCATAATAACTGGATTTATTACTGTCCGTGTACACAAAAGGGTGTTACTCAGCATGATACAGAGCGTCCACCGTTCTGCCCGCTAAAAATAAAGGAGGATTAAGGTGAGAAAAATAAGATTCATTATGCAGGGTTGTGGTCAAGTCGGGGTGGATGTTTGGAAAGACTTTTATTACACAGAGGTTGTTGAGGTGTCTGAACGAGCTTATGAACTGCTCGTGCAAGAAGGGGCTACAAAAAACCTAACTTTTATGGGTGCAGAAAAAATAAAGGAGGATTAAGGTGACAGAGATTAACGAAAACTTTTATTGCACAGCAGATTTGTATGATAAAAGCGGAATGAAAACTGAATATAAGTATCTTACTTTCGTGGAGATAGAATCTACAGGTAAAACAAAGAGATATACTGCGTTGAGTGATGATACAGTCGTAGGTAATGTGCAATGGTATGTCCCATGGCGAAAGTATTGTTATAACTCATTAAACGGTGTTATTTATGACGCATCCTGTCTGGCTGATGTACAGGATTTTTTGAATCAGCTTATGCAAGAGCATAAAAGTAAGAAGGAGGCACAAGATGATACAGGAGAATCGTATTGTACAAAATGCAATAAAGATATTGGGACTTGTGAATGTGAATTCAAAAATGATGCTCATGCTAATAGATGTACAAGAAGGAGAAGTACCCAATGAACCACATCTTTGAAAGATGGAGAATAAAAATGTTTTTCTATGATGTTTGGTGGCGTATAGCACGGTTTATACATAACGAGATTAAAAATAAAGATACTTGCTCTGGCTGTACTTCCAACAGTAGGTATTGTAATGGGTGCGAATGAATCAGATCTTTGAAGATGAGAGAAAAACGACAGCAAGGCTTGAAAGTGATTATTCACCAGGAACTTATTTAAGGATTTCGAGGACGGTTGATGCGGATATTGTAATTGGGATAAGTGGAAATAAAGGAGAATTCCGCATTGCGACAAGTGGAAGTAGGTATCATGGTAAAAAGAAAGTCAAATTTATGAAACTTTTCCATGAGTTGATAGATGCTATTAACGATTATGGGGAGGAATGAGATGGGAAAGATTTATCCGCTTCCGAAAAAGGCTTTAATGGAAATAGAAGTTGACGATAACCACAACGGTTGCGAAGATTGTTATTTTGATGATCGTTATTGCCTTAAACCAAAAGAATATGAATGCGCCGGATCTAATCGTAAAGACGGTAAGAATGTAATTTTCAAAATGACGGACTGGCAGGAGCCGCCAATGAACCACATCTTTGAAGAGATCGCCGCCGAGCGTCAAAGGAGACAAGTATGACTATAAAAACATTTATGAAAGATGGACGAATTGTTGAATATCCCAATGCAACTATCTACTGGGAATGGGATGACAACGAAGAAGGAACAGATAGTGGATACCGGATACACACAATGGATAAAAATTATACGTCAGCTCAGGCGTTTGTTTACCCTAGCGAATGCAACAAAATTGAAATTACCTCTGAGGAAAGTGACCGAGTATTTAAAGCACTGCCTTTTGAATCAGGAATTAGTCCACAGGTGTATCGAATAGCAAGAGAAATAAGTGCCGAGCGTCAACGGCAGAATGATAAGTGGGGAGAGCAGAATCATATATTAACAAATGATCCGAAGAACGATGCTATATTAGCAGAAATATATAAACGCATAAATCAATCTACTGAAGAGGTTGACAATTGGAAAGATATTATTTTAGAGGAAGTTTTTGAAGCCTGTGCAGAACCAGATCATGATAAAGCCAGGGTAGAGTGGGTTCAGGTAGCGGCTGTGGCTGTACAAATCATTGAGTATATTGATAGGCAGAAGGAGAAAAGTAAAAATAAATGATAAACAAGGAATTATTTTATGAACAACTTAAACCTTTTGCACATAAGAGCATCACAATAAGATTAGTAATACGTTTTGGAGAATTTTATGAGCTATTGTTTACTTGGGAACGCCGAATACGGTCAGAAGAATATGCTCCTATGTATGCACAGTTAATAGATATGCGAAAATCCGGCTCTAACAAGTACGTTGCTCCTGATTTAGATTTTGATCCAATAAAAGAAGGAATAACAACGGACTATAAACTTTATAAGTATCTCTGTAAGTGGGTTGATAATGCAATGAAAGAATACGAAAGAGTGGAGCATTGAAGCATGGCACAGGAGGCACGAATGCAAGAAGAACTAAAACGCTGTCCATATCACCCTAAAAGAAAAACTGTTTATGATTGTGTTGACGGGAAATATCATTATGTATTCTGCCCTGACAAAGAATGCCCGTCTCTAACTTATTCACACAATACAAAAGATGAAGCTTTTGAAGCATGGGATGAGTATATCACCCATTTAACACAAGCACTGGATAAACAATGCCCGTAAAGGAGCTATCAGAGAAGTTACAACGTATCAAAAGAGACCTGGAGGACAAGAACTACATGGAAGCAGTAATAGACAGGCTGGCGGATAAGATGGCTGTAGAGCTGGTTGAAATAAGGAGAAATGAAATGGTAATCGGGAGGGATATCTATGAAAAATTACACAGTAACAGTTGAAGGCGAATACACAGAACACCGCTGGAAAAAATACAACATTGAGGCAGAGAGTGAGAAAAAAGCAAGAATAAAAGCAGTCGAGTTATTTTCAGAGGATCACGGATATGACTGGACTAAGTATACAACTGTTATAAATGACAAAGTTGAGGTGCATAAATGATTAAAATGGAAAGCATAGTAAATTGCCCTGAGTGCAAAAAGGAAGTTAGGGTAACGCTGAAGTCCTTAGAAGGTGAAGAGATGGATTTTGCTCGCGGAATGAGTGAGTTACTAGGGCTGGGAATTGAAAACAGTGATAGATTTTCTGCCGAAGGTATCAAATGTGATTGTGGAAAAACTATTACCGTGAGCATGACTGTTACAGCGTTTTAATAATACCCATTGGGAGGGGTGTATGAAGGAGATAATTTTGACGCTGATATTAAGCGTGTCTATTGAAGCCGGAGTGCCGCCGGAGTTTGTTACCGCCATTGCACTAGAGAATAACTTGACAGAGCAGAGTATCCAGGCAGAGGTAGAACATATCCGTTGGCTGGCAGAGCAGTTGCACTATTGCACATGGTTCTCTGTTGCCATTGCGTACAATGCAGGGATAGACAGGGTATGGAGCCCGCCGTGGAGTGCTATCGAGTATGCCAATAAGGTAGTGGCAAAGATGTATGAGCTAAGCGGCGAGGGAATGTACTTTGATCCTCGTGTAGTGGCTTATGAGCAAGCTCCGTTTCGGCGGCCTACCGAGAGGCTGGAGAGTGATTTTGATGAGTTATATGGCGTTATGCCTTATGTGGGCGGGAGGTAATGAATGAAAATAAGTAACGAATCGATATTACAAATTTTTTGTGCGTATATTACGGGCCGTCCAATAATAGATCATGGGCAGTTAATCGATGAAGTTGTCCAGTTGGTTCTTGATTATAGACAGGCTGTGTTAATGCTTAATGGAGAACTTTCAGGGGAGACAGAATAAACTGCATGATAAACGGAGGTAATCAATGAATTGGTGGTTGATAGGCTCTATAGCGTGGTTTGGGCTTATACCTGTGATATGGTATCTGGTTGTAAAGAAGGGGTTGTGATATGGATGTAAATTGGGACGGGTTAATTCCAATTGTTTTTATGGTATGCACAACTATTTTGGTAATAGGTGTGCTTTTGCGGAGGTAGAGGAAAATGGCATACAGTAACTGGGGAGCGTTTGTTTATTGTAATGGCGAGCGCAGAAAAGACAAAGAGGATGTAGGTGTATTTGAATACCATGCAGTATTAGGCGATGGAGAAATTAGGCTATGCGGGTATAAATGTTATCCCAAACTTTTGCGTTTAATAGACGGAAAAGCAGATGAAATAGATTTAAGCCAGTTTCAATGTGGTGATACAACATCTTATAGAGGCGTGATTGACGGTCATGTATTTGAAGCATATCAAAACGAAGATGACAATATGCTTGGATTAAACCTTATAGAACCTGATGGCAAAGAATGGACAAGCACTTGTGGGTTTGAATATGGTGCAGGGCACATGGACTAAATACATGGAGATAAAAGAATGATACAAATAACCATTAAATAGAGTGCATAAAGACAGAGGCGGTTGGAGATGAAAGTAAAAGAATTGATTGAGCAGTTACAAGCACTTAACGCACCTGATTTGCCTGTGTGGATTACCCTTTATGATTGCCCGGATGGCTATGATGACGCTGAGATGTGTTAATAAGCACGGTAAGTTGTTACATACAGGAATACATTTGAGTTCTTGGAGAAAAAAATGAAAACATTATACACAATGAATGATTATGTGTTTTTCAAACTTACAGATGTTGGCAAAAAAATATGGGAAGAAGAAAATAAGGAATTGAAAGAAAAGTATCCGCAATATGGCTGGGAATTACCTTATTTTGAAGGTGAATGGCTAAAAGAACAGTTGTGGTGTCTTTTTAGGCGTTTTGGAGAGTATGCTAATGCAGGGAGTGATTTATGTATAACGGAAATTACTTTTGAAAACCCAATTAAGGAGAAAAAATGAAAACTTTGTACATTGCCCTATGGTTAAGGATACACAAGCACGTCTTGGCGTGGGCTGGCGTAACGGATTGGATGGTTTGGCAGGGGAGGGTTTATATGGAAACAAAGCAGAAAAACCCCTATTGGACTGGGAATTACTACATGAAGTTCGGGGTGTTTAAGAAATATCTTGCAAATCGGCTAAATGGCGAGGAGGTATGTAATGTTTGAGCAGTTAGATGTAAATGCAATGCTGGAGTTATATGAGAGCTATCTCCACGCTAATTTTTGGAAAAATGTTGGACTTGGTGCTGGTATTCCGGTTGCTATTATAGGCTTACTTTTAGCAGTATCAGCAGCGGCAAGTTATGACAGTGGGGGTGGTGGGATTCTGGTTTTAGTGATTGGAGTGGCAGGGATCGTGGTCGGAACAAGATATAGTCACATCATCAACGTGGAAATCAAAGCCGAGGTTGCCCGAGCAGTTGTGCCTATATCCATAGACCTGTTGGATGACATCAGCAAAGAGGTTGTGGACATTTACAACATTTTGAAGGGCTTGCTGGTTAAGTAGGAGGAAGAATGAGAGACATACCGTTAGGAATGGCTTTAGTACCAGTGGAAGTACCCAAATTCAGTAATTGTTCAGGGTGTTTTTATGATGGACATAGCCTTGAAGAGACTTGTCCGCCTTGTCAATATCCCAGCCGCAAAGACGGCAAGAGCGTTATATTCAAGCTGGTAGATTATCCGGCGAAGGAGGGGTAATGAAATATACCGTTAATGAAATTGACAAAATAATTCAAGATTTCTGCTGCGAACAAATGTTTGACAAAAATTATTTATGTCGTCATTTAACAGAAATTTCATCAAAAAGCTGCGTTGAAACAAATAAATGTCCGCTGGTTCTTTTTAAATTGTATCTGCAAAAAATGATGGAGGAAAAAGACGGCTTAGAAGAAAAGGTGCAAGAATACATCAATAACCATGATACAAGAGTTGAAATTGTTCACAGCAATGAAACAGGCGAGTGGGTATATGCCGTTTGTGTTGCAGATGATGACTTTTGGCTAGACAGCTTTGAAACAGAAAAAGAAGCATTAGAATATATCGCTAAAAACAACCTGAAAACAGTGAGAGAGGATTTATGCCAATAAGAATACAAAGAAAACGAACCAAAGGCTGGAAGATGCCCGACAACACTGTCTATGTGGGCAGGGGCAGTAAGTGGGGCAATCCGTTTGTAAATCCGAAAGTTGCCTTGGAGTGTTATCGTAAGATGATAACAAGTTTGGTTAATTGGAAGGATCATGCGAAACATGGATATTCAGCAAGTTTCTTTAATGAAAAAGGAAAATTAGTAACACTATACCCCGAGGATTTAGAAAAACTCCGAGGCAAAAATCTAGCCTGTTGGTGTCCGATTTCAAAACCGTGCCATGCTGACATATTATTGGAGCTTGCCAATGGATAACTACTGCGGAAACTGCGAGCATATTAGAGGTAGCGGTGATTTGCACTACTGCGAAAAGTACAAAGACCAAGGCATTGAAGCCGACCTTTACGAAGGCGGCGAAGGGATAATGCGCTGTAAGGCGTGTATAAAGCAACCCCTGCAAGAAAACGGGTAAATGCTCTATAGAAAGTGCTTTAGACTATAAGTTTTCTAACAAAACAAGGAGTAAAGAATGAACCCATTTATAATAATGACATTGGCACTAGGGGTATGTTTAATCATATCTTTTGTAGTTTTAGTTGTATTTACTATTCAAAATAGCAATGACACATTCTATAACTATCTTAAAAGGAATGGCAGGATTGAATAAACAAACCATAGGCTATTCTACCCTCTACAACTGCGACTGC
>Ga0099364_10007170_pt1 | contig 15997 bp, 14 predicted proteins | sample TergutTh196P3_FD_73070 | JGI IMG/M metagenome (GOLD analysis project Ga0099364, IMG submission 73070) | Microcerotermes parvus P3 segment gut microbial communities from Pointe-Noire, Republic of the Congo - Th196 P3 | ecosystem: Host-associated > Arthropoda: Insects > Digestive system > Gut ...
TAAAATAAGCGAAAAAGCGAATTTTACTTTGCAGGGCGGTTTGCTTTCCAATTCAATTTCCTTTATTTTAGACGGAACAAGAGAAGATATTGATTTAGATAAGTATATTGTATCTGGCATTGTAACTGTGGAGTTCTAGGAGAGTTATGAAAAAATTATCTGTTTTTTTGAGTGTGGCAGCAGTTCTGTTTTTTGGTTCCTGCGCTGATTTATCCGTTGGCAAGGAAGAGAGAACTGCTGATTTGCCCGCTGGTTTTGACTGGCAGGTGTATGTTGAAATCAATAAAGATGTGGCTATGAGCCAGATTATTTTGGATGTTGCGGAAAAAAACAGGGCATATAAAGAAGGCACAGGCACAGCTGCGACTGCAGATTCCACGCAAAAAGCAGTTGCTAATTGCGCTACTCTTTTGCTTGATAATGATGATTTTGCAAAAACAATTTATTTGAAATATGCGCAATGTCCTCAGCAAGGCTGGGTTTTAGCTGAACAATCTTGGCTTCCAACTTATCAAGAGGCTGTGGATCAATACGGAAAATGTTCCGGAATATATGCTAACAATGAAAATTACAATAAACCAATTATTGTAATAAATCAACAGGAAAATAGAAGAGATACAGTTGGCTGGTCTTGTGTTATAGCTGGTTGCTGGCGTGGTGGCTGGGATCAAATTAGCGACTTGGATGCTCAGTGCGTTGGTGAAGAAACAGAAGATATTGGTAAGCCATGGTGCGGTAAAAAACCTGAACATTTATCGGCATTTTTAAATGATAGTTTAAAGAATTTTAGAGAAAGAAACAGAACAAGCATAGATGCCATCAAAACCATGTGCATGTTTATGATGCACAATGCTGAAAATTTGGAAGAGGCGCAGGCTTATTTGAAGAAATATTATTATTTTGAAGGTGATAAAATGATTTTTGGCTCAAATTTCAATTCATATCTTGCGGAATTGCATTATCTTCGTTTGGGGCAAAATGATGGAAGGCCTTATAAATACTGCGAGCAAGGACATGCTGGAGCAGAAAAGGATAAAAGCCTTGCAGATGTGCGCTCAAATGGTTATCATGATTACAGTAAATATACCTTTTGTTTTGATAAAAATGACTTGAAGGTGTATGTGTCAGAATGAGGTTTTCAATGAAAAAGTTTTTGCCGTTTTTTGTTTTATTGTTCGCTGTTGCGCTGTTTGCTCAGAACAAGGTTGTTGCGTATTTTCCGCACTGGGCGCAGTACTCGCAATTTAAACCTTCGGATGTGCGCTATAATTTTGTAACAGAAGTCCGTTATGGTTATTTAACGCCCAGCGGCTCTGAACTGCTCTTTGCGGATGAGTCCGATAAAAACAACTTTTTGGAATTGGTGAAGCTGGCAAAAGACGCCAAAGTTAAAATCACGGTTTCTGTAGGCGGAATGGGCTTAGAAGCTACAATGAAAGAAATTAGCTCCAGCGACCTAATTGCGGCAGCTAAAAGCTTTCAAAGCGAATATGGCATAGACGCTTTTGAATTGGATGGCGGCGTAATTGATGCAGAAGATTTGCAAAAATTACTGCGCTTGGCTACAGACGTGGCAAATTCAGACATTTCTGTTAGCGTTGCGATTCCGGGCGTAGAATCTTTAGCTGGAGCGATTGGCAGCGCAGATTTGAGCAAAATTGAGAATTTTTCCCTGTGGTTTACCGATGATGCTTCTGCAAACGATCCGCAGGTCAAGCCTAATTCAAATACGGTTAATAATATCAAAGTTTTAGCCGCCTTTGCTAATGCAGGCGTTCCAAAAAACAAATTGATGCCAATACTTCCTTTTTACGGCAAAACCTTTTACAAAGCAAAAGGACTAGGTTCTTCGCATGAGGGTGCAGGCTCCGGAAACGAAGGCTCTTTGCCCTACAAAGAAATTCTTGACAAATTCAGAGACACAGTTTCTTACAAAGTCAGTTTTGATGAACCTAGCAAAAGCGAGGTTGCAGTTAGCGAAACCGAAACCATAGTTTTCAACGGAATTCCTTCCGTAAAAGCAATGGCAGACGCCGTCAAAGAAAACGGCTACGGCGGCATAGCCGCTTTTGATATCTCCGGAGACCACAAAGAACCCATAGTCTCCCTGCTGGTAACCATAGGCCAGGTTATAAGACCAGAAGTGGATTATAAAACAAAGCGCCGCCGTTAATTTTTTGCTAAAGTTTTTCAAAAACATGCCGATAAGTCAAATAGAGGTTGGTGTGTTAATAAGTAATTCCATTCCCGAAATTAACGGAACAGATATAGATGCTTTTTCAAAGAAAACGGCAGAAAAAGGCAATTTTGAGGAAAATTCTACAAAAAAAGAGGCTTATGAGCTTTCGTTCTCCGAAGAAGGCTGGAAGGTTTTAGGCGAAAGAAAGGCTGAAGACGAGGATAAAAAAGAAAGAGACATATCTGGGAAAGAAAAATTAAGCGATGAAGAACAGCGGAAAGTAGAGGAATTGAAAAAAATAGACAGAAAAGTGCGTATTCATGAGCAGGCGCATTTAAGCGCGGCTGGCGGTTATGCTCGCGGAGGAGCTAATTATAACTACGTAACAGGACCGGACGGCCAGAAATATGCCAACGGAGGGCATGTAAATTTGGATGTAAGCCCAGAAAAAGACCCGGAAGCTACCATAAGAAAAGCAGAAGTCATTCGCCGCGCCGCCCTTGCTCCCGCAGATCCGTCGCCTTCAGACAAGCAAATAGCAGCCGAGGCTGCAAAAATGTCTCAAGAAGCTCAAAGGCAGCTGGCTGAAGAGAGAATGAAAACAGAGCAGAAAGAGAGCGTTGATAATAAATCAGCTTTTATAAACACAGCATCTCAATCTTCCTAGCAAATTCAATACGGATGGGCATTTCCAGCTTGCCTTTGAAATCTTCGCCGTCTATTTGAACAAACTCGTCTTTGTTTAGGTGAATTTCAATTTCTTGGGCTTTTTTCACATAGCGGCTTAAGCCTAGAGATATGGCTATTAAAAAATTCTTTATGGATTTAATTCTTAAAACCTCCAGCAAGCCATCTGCCATGTCTGATTTCCCAAATGGGTTGCTGCCACCAGCAAAGCTTGGGATATTGCCTATTATAACCGTGCAGTTATTTTCAAGGGAATAGCTTTTTGTTTCACCGTTTTTGCTTGTTATACGCAATTCACCTGTTTTTAAGCGATAGCCTTTGTCTGCGAAAAATTTTTTTACATAATGCAGTTTATTTATTGCCACGGAGTTGCCTGCTATTTTGCCTTCAGCCCTATCGTGGTTGAAATCGTAGGCAATACGGGCATCTATGCCTGCGGAAAAATAGTTTGCCATTGCAAATTTCCCATTTATTTTCCATAAATCAAGTTTTCTGGATTTTGCAGTGACAAGTTTGCGAACCGTGTAAAGCAATCCTCTACCCACAAGCGCAGAGTAAAGATTCAAAACTCTGCCCAAATCATTCCCTGTTCCTAGCGGTATAAGCCCTATTTTCGCATTTTTGAACTCTTCATGCTTCAAAAGAACATTAAAAACCGCCGTAGCCGTACCATCGCCACCTGCTGCTATCAAACATTCTGAACTTGCTAGAGCCTCTTTAATTTGCTCCTCAAAGCGTTCATAAATGCTGAACTCCCTTTTCCATTCTGTTTCATCAAAAGCCATAGACCGCATAATTTCCGGCAAAAAATCAAAAACAACCTTCCCTTGCCCGCCGCCGCTAATGGGATTAATCAAAAAATGAAATTTTTTAAGAATAGGCATAGTTTTGGGGTAAATATAGTAATCGCTGATTAAGTCGCTTTGGGTTTGGGGTATGGGGTATGGGGAATTTCACAAAAAACGGCTTATATTTGCTAAAAAGGGCATGTTTTTGCATTGCCCATACCCCAAACCCTATACCCCATACCCAAGACTTGAGTCAATCATTACTTTTACTTTAAATTACCCCTTGACGAAAGGTCTTTTTTTTGCTATATTTAAACATACCGAATCAGTAGCTCAATTGGTAGAGCAGCGCCCTTTTAAGGCGCGGGTTCAAGGTTCGATTCCTTGCTGGTTCATTTAAAAAACGGCGATTTGCCAGTGCCTCTTTTACGCTTAATTTTATTTCGCAGCAAAGCTAAACCCAAACGACCTTGGCACAACAAGCTCTTTGTAGGAATTCATTAAAAAATCGTCCGTCATTCCGGAGAGATAATCTGCAGCAATGCGGGCTGGGCCGTTTTTGCTGAAATATTCCTCGCTCTGCTCTGCTTTCCATTTCTCGTATTGAACTTCTATGTTTCCGCACAACTTTTCATCAACAAGAGCATTCAGCACATAATTGAACATAGCCTCTATTTTATCATCTTCAGACATTTTTTTTGTGCTATTGTAAATATTATCGTAATTCCATTTTTTGAGATTGTCCAAAGCATTGAAAGCATCTTTTGAAAATTTAATAGAATTTTTGCCGTAGCTATTGTTTATTATATCCAAAACAAGAGAATTGACTATAAGCTTGTTGGTATTTCCCAAAACCTCGCAAACATCAGCGGGCACTTCTTCTCTTTTTATCAAATTTACCGCAATGGCATCTTCAATATCTCTGCCTATATAAGCTATAACATCGGAAACCCGCACAATGCAGCCCTCCATTGTCATGGGACGCAGATTTCTTGGCTCGCTTTCGTCAACCATGCATTTCTGGTATTCTTCCAAAAGGTCTTCTTTTGTTTTGCATGGATTGTTTTTGTATTCCTCAACAAGCCACTCTCCATTGTGGCACAATATGCCGTCCAAAGTTTGAATGCACAGGTTTATGTGCTTTCCTTCGTTTTTTTCAAGCTCGTGCAAAAGCCTTAGGCTCTGAGCATTGTGGCAAAAACAACCTTCTTTTCTGTTTTTTAAAAACTTGGAAACAAATCTTTCGCCCGTATGCCCAAATGGAGTATGCCCAACGTCATGCCCCAGAGCTATAGCCTCTATCAAATCTTCATTGCATTTTAAAATACGGCCAATGGTTCTGGCAATTTTTGCAACAAGCTGAACATGCAGCACTCTGTGCGTTAAGTTATCGTTTTCGCACAAATAAAAAACCTGCGTTTTGTCAATGTATCTGGTGTAGGCTTTTGAATGTATAATGCGGTCTGTGTCGCGAAAAAACGGCGAGCGAATTTCGTTCTCGTGGTTTTCGGGAAAAAATCTGATAGCCGTTGAATTTTTAGCCGCATTTACGGAAAGCAAGGCGTCTTCGGCAAACCGGCCTTTTATTTCAGAAAGAATTTTCGGGTCTATGGTTGTTACTGGCATGATGATAAGATAGAAATTTTGGTCCATCCCAGCGTGAATTTTTCTACCTTACCTCCGTGCATCTTTCCTCCATTCCGAGCCTTGGGCCTAAAAGAATAGCCGCATTAAATAAACGCGACATAAATACGCCTTGGGATTTGCTTCAGCTTATACCCAGAGAATGGCTGGACGAAAGGCAGGCTGCCAAAATAAAAGACGTTAGAAAGGATGCTTGGGTTGTTGTAGATGGCTACGTTGCCAACATTGAGCCTAAGTATAAACGGCTCAGCGTTATTCTTCAAGACGAAAGCGGAGCTATGGAGATAACCTTTTGGAATGCAAAGTCCTTTAATTATTGGCAGTCAAAGCTGAAAAAAGGAATGCGTTTGGTTGCCAAAGGCAGAGCAAGCGAGTTTTCGATGATGCAGCTGTCGCATCCTGAAATACTCTTTTTAAAAAGCGATGAAAAATATTCGGGCAGCATAAAGTCGGTTTATTCAAAGCAGGCTGGCGTGGAAAGCATGCATATATCAAATTTTATAAAATATCTTTTGCAAAAAGATTTGAGATTGATTTTAGAACCAGATGAACATGCTTGCCCTCCTGAGTTATTGTCTTTTTTAGGTTTGCGCCCGCTTATGGAAATTTTTAAAAGCCTGCACTCTCCGCAAACCATAGAAGAAGCCTACGCCGCAAAGAGAGAAAATAAAATTTTGGAACTTTTGCCATTTTGCTTGAGAATGGCAAAAAGGCGCAAATTGCTTGCGAACTCTGGAATTTCGAGAAAATTTGATTTGCAAAAAATGGAGTTTGCAAAAAATAATTTGCCATTTTCTTTAACGGCAGGGCAAGTTCAGGTTTTGGAGCAAATGAAAAGCGGGCTTGAGAGCAGCCGTCAGTTCCACGCTCTTTTGCAAGGCGATGTGGGCAGCGGAAAAACTGTTATTGCAATATTAACTATGATTGGAGTTTGCGGAGCAGGCACGCAGTCTGCTTGCATGGTTCCTACGGATATTTTAGCAAGGCAGCATTTTTCAAGCATGGAAAAAGTTTTTGAGAGCATTGGTTTGAAACTCGCTTTGCTTGTGGGCGCAATTGGGGCGGCGGAACGCAGGGAAATTTTGGCAGGCTTGAAAAGCGGTGAAATTAACGTTGTTGTTGGAACTCATGCCTTGTTTTCCAAGGATGTGGAATTTAGCAATTTGGGTTTTGTGATTATAGATGAGCAGCATCGCTTTGGGGTAAGGCAGAGAGAGGCTTTGCTTGCAAAGGGCAATAAACCGGATTTGCTTGTTATGAGCGCAACGCCCATTCCTCGCAGTTTGGCAATGACTTTTTACGGCGATTTGGAAGCCATAGTTTTGAATGAAAAACCGCCGGGAAGAAAACCAATTGCAACAAAACTTGTTAGCAATGAAAAACGCGAAGATATGAAGAATTATCTCTACAGGGAGTCGCTTAATGATAATCGCTGTTATTTGGTTGTGAGCAGGGTTCAAGAAGATGAGCTTGGCGAGGCTAGAAGCGTTGGCGATGTTTATGAAGAATTGAAAAAGTTCAAGAGCGATTGGAAAATTGCCGTTGTTCACGGGCAAATGCCGGAATTGGAGCGAGATGCGAATTTAAACGCTTTTGCAAAAGGCGAAATTTCTTTGCTTGTTTGCACAACGGTTGTGGAAGTTGGCGTTAATGTTCCAGAAGCAAATTTGATAGCAATAGACAAGCCAGAAAGTTTTGGCTTAGCGCAGCTGCATCAGTTGCGCGGCAGGGTGGGGCGCGGCAGCGAGCTGGCTTGGTGTTTTTTGATGTGCAACAGCGATAACGTTGCTTTTGAGCGTTTGTCGAAATTTTCAAAAACCAACGATGGTTTTGAAATAGCGGAAATGGATTTGCAAAACAGAGGAGCTGGGAATTTGGAAGGCTCAGACCAAAGCGGTGCTTGGGTTTTGCGTTCATTTGACTGGGTTCAAGACAAACTGCTCATTGAGAAAACCATAAATATCGCAAGCCAGATTTTGGATAATAAACCTGACTTTTCGCCAGAAGTTTTGCAAAAAATTCAGAATTGGTATAATGATAAAAAATTTGAGAAGATTGAGGACGGGGTGCATTGAAAGACATCCGCAACATCGCTATACTTGCTCACATAGATGCTGGCAAAACCACGCTTTCGGAGCGTATTTTGTGGACTGCTGGCAAAATTTTGCGAGCTGGCAACGTGGAAGACGGGCTTGCCTCTATGGATTATTTGTTTGAAGAAAAAGCCAAGGGCATAACCATAGAAGCTGGGATTTCAAATTTTGAGTGGAGAGATATTTGGTGGAATTTGATAGACGCTCCGGGGCACATTGATTTTGGAATGGAAGCCGATACCGCTTTGGAAGCTGCAGACGGCGCGGTTTTGGTGGTTTCTGCTGTGGATGGGATACAGCCGCAAACATTTGCCGCTTGGGAAAAACTAAAATCTTTGAACAAACCCTGCATTGTATTTTTCAATAAAACAGATTTGCCGGAATCAAGGCTGGAAGAGAGTTTTTTGGAAATAGAAGAACAGCTCGGGCTTTGCCCTGTTCTGCTTTCGTGGCCGGTTAAGGATGAGGGCGTATGGGATATTTTGAGCGGAAAATTTTTGAAGCACAATGATGAAGGCAAAGAAGATATTTTTGATTTTAAAAAAGAAAAAAATGAGATGGAAACTTTTCGCAAAGAGGCATTTGAAGCTGCTTCCCTTGCAGACGATAAATTATTGGAAAAAATGCTTGCCGGCAAAGTTCCGGAAACTGCTGAATTGCTTTTTGGCTTGCAAAAATTATTTTGCAAAGGCACGCATATTTTGTGCTACGCCGGTTCTGCGAAAAAAAATATCGGAGTTCGTTCGCTTTTGAACGGGCTTTCGTTTTTTGTTAAACCTCAAACAATAAAAAGCAAGGAATTGGGGCAGGTTATTCGCTATCGCTCTTTTGCCGGAATTGGAGAAACGGCGATTTTCAAGAGTTATAAAAATTTGCAAAAAGAAAAATTTCCAAAAGATTTGAAATTTTATCGCATACACGCTCAAAATCTTGCAGAGGTTTCGGAAATTTTTTGCGGCGATATATATGCTGTGAAAGGAATGCCGCATAAAAAAATCGGCAAATATGCGCCGCTATTGCAAATGCGCGTTGAATGTTTGAAAAGCGAAGATTGGAAACGCGTGGAAGAGTCTCTGAAAAGCATTGAACGCACGGATAATTCGGTAAAAATATCAGAAAACCCAAGCGATGGCTCTTGGACTTTGCATGCGATGGGAGCGGTGCAGTTTGATTTTATTTTATCCAGATTGAAAAGAGAATTTAATTGCGAAGTTAAAGCCGGCGAGCCTAGCGTGGAGTTTAAAGAGGTTTTATCCAAAGATTTGAATGCTGTTGAAAATTTTTGCCAAATTGGAGACACAAAAGTCAGCATATCTCTTTCTGCGGTTTGCGGAGAAGGAATTGAGATTTTTGACGAGCTTTCGCAGGAAGTTAAGGAGGCTTTGGATTCCGCTTTGAATGAATTTTGCGAGGCGGGAGTTTTGGGTAAAGGCTCTTTGAGCAATGTCAAATTTATTTTGCGCAAATTGGAAGTTTCTGGGGAAATCAATTTGGCGGTGATAAAAAAAGCCTGCCTTGATGCCGCAAAAATGCTAATAGAGCCGAGTTGCGTGGAAATACGCGAACCTTGGGTGGATTTAAGCGTTCAGTGCCCATCTGCTTTTGCCGGCATGGTTGCAAACGATTTGCTTTCACGGGGCGCAAAGATTATAAACAGCGATGGCGATGGCAAAAAGCATCGATTTTTCGCAAATGCGCCGCTCAGCAAACTTACCCGCTATACAACGGAGCTTCTTTCCATAACAAAGGGCGGTGGTAATTTCTATATTACGGCAAAGGAGTTATTATGAAAAAGACAATTTTGGCCTCTCTTTTAATGTGCGCATCGCTTTTTGCATCGCAAGACCCAGTTGCTTTATTAAAGCAAAACGATACGGAACTGCAAAAGGAGCTTAAAAAAAAGACCCATACAGCCAAAGATATAGAGAGAATCAAGTTCTTGAGCAGCGGTCTTTTTGATTTTGCGAAAATGGCGGAACGTAGCTTGCCAAGAAAAACTTTAGATACAATTACTCCCGCTCAGAAAGCGGAGTTTTCTAAGGAATTTCAGAGAATGATAGAGAATAGCAGCGTTCATAGATTCAAAACCACAAATTTCACCCCACCGGATTCTACAGTTTATAAAGAGCCAAAATTCAGAAAGAATGGCGAAGAAGTCGAGGTTTCGATACATTCTTGGAGCAAGGGCAAAGATATGCTCATGGTTTATAAAATGGATAAATCTGGCAATTCATGGCGTGTTTGGGATTTAGTCATAGACGACCTTTCTACCACCCGCAACTATCAAGACCAGTTCAAAAGCATTTTGGAAACAAAGTCTTTCCAAGAACTTATTAAAACTGTGAAAGATAAAGCGGATGAGTATGATAAATGAAATTTTGCATTGCATTTTCTTTTTCTAAAAAAGAGCAAGATTTGAGGTTGCGTTTTTGGAGGTGGGAAATATGGCGTTTAGGCACTGATTTGCTGGTAAAATCTGAAAAAGTTTTGGCTTCCGAATTAAATGCGAAAATGGAAAGAATTAAAGAAGGGACGGATACTCCGTATTTTCAGGCTCTTTTTTATCCCCACGTTGAGAATAGAATTTGGCAAGCGGCAAAAAAGTTTATAACTCGGTTATGGAATCTTTTTTCTGTGAAATTTGAAGAGCTTGAGGTCAAAGGTTCTTTGGGCGATCCTTTTTATGATTCAATAGCAATGGGAATGACTGGCGGTTGTTATTGCCCAACTTGGGAATATAAAAACGAGGATTGGAGCGCAAAGGGTATATTAGTTTTGAAAACAGGTTTTTTTCGTTTTATTTTTTTCATCTTTGGTTTGATTTATGAATTTTTCGTTTTATTATTTATTTTGTGGCGTGGCGCGCGGCTTGCAAAAAAATATCCGAATGGCGAAAATCTGGAAGGCATCCGCAAATGGATTTTCTTGAAATGCCGCTCATAAACGCGCACTGCCACTTGGAGCTAAGCAGCCTTGCAGGCAAGCTCCCGCGCAACAAGCCTTTTTTTGAATGGCTCTCCGAGCTTCGCAAAGAAGTGGCAAACTGGACAAAAGAAGATTATCAAAAAAGCTACATTAAAGGCTTAGAATTAGCTCATAGCGTCAATACAGGCATAATCTATGATGTAGGAAACCAAATGTCTGAACCCCATACCCCATACCCCATACCCCATACCCCAATTCTCTCCATGCACGAAATAATTAAACAGCCGCTTCCTTTTCCTTGCACTCCCCATTCAATTTATGCTACTCCGCCAGAGCTTGTTAGGATGGCTATTAAGCAGTGTCGGGAGGCAGGCATACCTTGGAGCATTCATTTGGCAGAGTTTGATGATAGCGATAGGTTTAGCGATTTTTTGGAGATTTTTAAAGATGAATTGGGGCTTGTTAAAAATGGGTTTATAGTTCATGGAAATTTTTTAACTGAAAAAGACTTGGATTTTATGGCGAAAAATGATATTGCCATTGTGCATTGCCCTCAAAGCCATGAATGGTTTGGGCATAAAGACCCAGATTTTGAAATGTGGAAAAAAAGCGGAGCAGATATTTGCATTGCTACGGACAGCTTGGCTTCGGCAGATTCTTTGGATTTAATGGAGCAGATAAAAACGTTGTTCAGGCGATATCCAAAAGCGTTTACTCACAAAGAAGCCATGGCTGCAATAACTGCTACGCCTGGAAAATACTTGGCGAAAACCAACCGCTATTAGGCAAATGCGCATTCCAAGTTTCAATAATTTTTTCTTTGCTATTCGCTGCATTGGGAAGCATTTCCAAAAGAGAATATAAAATTATAGCAGATTTATTTGCAAATGTTATTGGCTCCCCATCAACCTTGGCAGAAGCTTCGGTTTTTTCTGGCCTGGGGGCTTCTCTAAAGAAAATTATTTTTTCTGGATTTATAAGTTCAATCTCTTTGTAAAGCATTTCTCTTAAAATTGCCTTCTCTCTTGGCAATGCAATCCCGCTGCATTTAAAAAAGAAAGATATAGCGCATGTATTCAAATTTACATCCAATTTTTTCAGCAATCTTTCCAAAACTTCTCTAGCCGCTGCAGTCAGTTCTTGCGGTGAATGAAAAAGCAAAAGATAAGCAGCATTCATTTTAATTTCTTTAGGAACAGAAAAACTCAAAGACCGCATAGATTTAGTATAAACAGAATGTTTCTGCAAAGCCAAATAAAAATCATTGAGGTTAGCAGTATCTTTCCACAGCGAATCATTAGCCTGTGGCAAGTGGCTAACAGCTAGCGGAGCAGGCTGAATAACCATCGGCTGTTCAGCGGTAAAATCGGGCAAATCATTTAATATGGGTTCAGACAAAATAACCTCAAACCCGCCTAATTCTCCTTGAGCGCGCAGATAAGTTTGCAAAGGTGTTTCATTCATATCAAAGCCCAAAATGTCCTTCTATGCCAAATTGCAGATAAAATCCCATTCCTTTTGCCATAAATGGCACAATGTCAAATCCGTTGTCGCTAATGTTGCTCACAGAAACAGAACGTTCTCTTGCATTATCGCCTCCCAAAAAGCGAAGCGCTTTTACATCCATCGGCGCAAATATGTTATTTGCTTCCACAAAAAAACGCACTTTTTCCAAGAAAAAAAATCTAACATTTGATTTTAAATCCAAATTAAAGCGAAAGTCCGTGCGAAAAAGAGAGGCAGTTTCATCGGAGAGTTTAATATGCCTTTGCCCAGGTTCTTCTGCGGTGGGAGGCGTTATTGCCCATTCGTAGAGCGGTTTGTTAAGGGCAGCGCGATGGCTGATTATGAACGATATAAGAGAATCGCTTCTTGGATAAATTCTCAAATGCGAAGCCATGTCCAAGTGTGAGTTTGCCTGCCATGGCAGGGAATGACCGTTTGGAAGTTCGTATTCGCCATAGATGCGCGAAACATTGCTTTGGAGCGCAACTCTGTGCAGGCTATGGTATTCAAAAGTCATTTGAGCGCCGCTTACCCATCCAAAATCAACTTTTTGCTGTTCTTTATAATATTCAAAAGCATCGGGAATTGGCAAAATAGGATTTGGATAATAACGGCCAAGTCCGTGCGCAGAAATTTTCACACCGCCAAAAGTTAGCCTTGTGCCAGCTTTCATGGAAGCTCCGCCGTTTAGTTCGCCTTTTATTTCGTTTCCGTCTAAATACTCATGCCAATCGGAGCGCCATGCCGTATTTCCAAAAACAGCCAAACTCTTGCTGAATTCTTTTTCTGTGTCAAAAGAAGCGAGAGGCAAAATTTGCTTTGCAGAAGAAGAAAAAACTCCGCCTGCTCCAAGCGTATTTCTGAATGTGCTGCTTCCGATTTTATAATAAATATTCGCTTGAACTACATTGTCATTTAATTCATCTTCAGAGCCGAGATCTTCTCCCCACTTTCTTGAAACATTGTGAAAGTCATACAAAAGAGCAAATCCCAGATTATCGGTTTGCTCCCAAGATATTCCCGTGCTTGCGGTTAAATGCGATTTTTCATAATTGTCTATTAAATTTGGGTCGCAAATAATAATATTAGGGCATTCAATTTTTCTGAAAGCAGAAGTGTCTTTTAAATTTTTTGAAATTTCTTGCGAAATCATTCCTACATGAATATTTGTGCCGCCAAAGGTTTTATATTCGGCAGAAGCCAGACCGTAAATTTGCGTACCCTGTATCACAGCAACGCTTTCTTGGCGAACGGAGTACTCATCGCTTGCATAAAGCCCTGTTAAAGCCCAGCTATTGTGAGAGGAATCACTGCCAAAAAGCCTTGCGTAAATATCCATTGAAGAAAGAGAAAAGAAGTTGGTTTCAGCTGGACGATCATCGTTGCGATCATCTTTTTTTCTAAATTCGGTGAAAAATTTTTCGCCCATGTTTTTTAGCATAAAAGGATCCAAATATCTTGCGCTAAAAGCAAAGCCGTCTCCAAAGAGCCAAGGACCTTCCATGTAAATTTCTCTTAAAGTTGTTCCCATTGAAATATTCGCTTTAAATTCATCTGAATTTCTAGGCGCAAACTGAACCGAGCCTGCAAGCCCTTGGTTAAAGGGATTTGTTCCGTAATGCTCATTGATGTTTATATTCTCAATTGCCCGCGGGTTTATAACCGATAAATTTCCAGGAAAACCTATATCCAAGTGCCGCATATTCGGAACCCTAAGTTCGCCAAGGTGATAAGCCACTTCTTCTGCTCGGCTGCCATCGTAAAACAAATTGCTTGAAAAATCCATTTGCCCAGACATGCCTGGCATTTGGCTCAAATGCTCGGTTAAATCAAAGCGAAGCCCGGCCGCATCCTCAAGCTTTTGCATGGAAACTGCTTTTGGATTTTGCCAAGCTGCACTGCCATCGCCTATAATCGTTGCGCTTCCAAGGTGCCTGGCATTTGAGCGCATGGTTACAACAACATCCAGCAAATCGGCAAAATCCTGCATTTCTGCAACTGTGCTGTCAAAACCAGCTTTTTTAAAAAGCAAAACGGCGTTTCTGCTATCCAGCGTAAACTCAAATCTGCCTCTGCTATCGCTTTGCCCCAAAACTTTGCCAGAAATATATGTAATGTTTACGTGCGGAATTGGCCTATCGGTAGTCTCTTCCACAATCACGCCTCTAAGCGGCGCAGCATACAGAGCTGCTGCTAAAAATAAAATGGAAAACGATAAACGCATGGCTTTGAAATTTAGTAAATTCACTGCAATGTTTAATGCTTTTCCGCACATCGCTTCAATAGATATAGGCAGCCACAGCACAATTCTTTTAGTCGCAAAAAAAGAAGATGGCAATGTAAAGGCTTTGGCGCAAAAAATGGAAGTTTGCAGGCTTGATGAAGGTAATCTGGAAACTCTTTGCGAAATTTTAACAAAATTTAGGGGAATGGCGCATTCGCTGGGGGCAGAAATAAAGGCTGTTGCCATGACTGAGGCAATGCGAAACGCCAATAATCAAGAAAAAATTTTGCAGGCTGTTGAGCGCGCTGTTTGGGTAAAACCTCGCATAATAAGCAACGAAGAGGAAGCAGAGCTTTCTTACAAGGCTGTTTCAAAAATTTATGGCAAAGATATTTTAACTGCTGATGTGGGCGGAAGGTCAACGGAATTATCAATTGGAAAAAAGTTTTTGAGCATGCCTGTTGGCGCTCTTGCTCTTTCTGAGCAGATGGGTATTATACCAGGTCCCGAATATAAAAAATGGGCAAAGGAATTTTTCAAGAGCATTAACATAAAACCTTTTGCTAAAAAAGATACCTATTTCGTGGGCGGAACAGCTGTTGCCCTTGGAATGCTGGCAAAGGAGATAAAGCATTTTGATGCGGAGGCTTTGGAGGGGCAAACAATTTTTGTTGCTGATATTGAGCGAGTTATAATACATTTGAGCAATTTATCAAAAGAGCTGAGAAATGCCATGCCCGGTTTGGAACAGGGCAGGGGAGACGTGATTATATGCGGTCTTTACTGGATTCGCTCTCTTTGCGAAAAATTAAGAATTGATTCCATAAAAATTTCTGCTTTGGGTTTAAGATTCGGATTGCTGTGTGACTAATCCTGTTAGCGAATGGATTTTAAAAGCTTCGCAGTTAAAAGACCCGATTGCAGAAGCGGCGAGCAATGCAGAAACTTTGCATGCAAAAATAAATTGGCTGCTTTTGGGTTCTGCTTTGCAGCAGGGTATAAATTTGGCGGAGTTGCAATTTTTTTTGCTAGAATTGCAAAAAGAAATTAAGGATGTTGCGGAGCTGCCTGCTCCTGCTGAAAATTTGATTTTGAATGCGATTTTAAAATGCGGTCTTAAAAATTGGAGCCTAGCTCCGCAAGCTGCAGGCATAATTTGGAGCGTTGGCAGATTTGCGCGCATTAGGGAAAACCGCCTTGACTTATGGGCAAAAAGCCATTCGCCCTCCGATCTTTGGCGTGAGTGCAGCGAGATTTATTATATGGGAAAAAACAGCGCTCTTCGCCCGAAGATTTTGAATTTTTTGCATCGCTTGGCTTTATTTTCTTCAATGGGAGCTGGAACTCAGCCACCGCTTCCAAATTCCGCCGGAGCCAGACGCTGGTTAATCAAAACAAAAATTTACGTTCCAGATGAAAGCCCAAAAGAAAAATTAAAAACAGCAAATTCTCTTTACAAGGAATTATCGCCTAAAAATCCCGCCCTAGCCTGCCACGCTTTGCAATTTTTTGCCGAGCCAATAAACGAAAGTGCCTTTTTTTGCCAAAAAATTTATCCGTGCAATTTATGCCCAGTATCGGATTACTGCCCTATTTCCCCATTCTAGAATATTTTGTAAACTCCAAAAATTCCAGCCAATTCTGATTCTGGCAAAAAGCAATGAGGTTTAAAAATGAACTCGTGCGGTTGTGGCATGTATTTTACACAAACTCTTTCGTCTTGACCTTTGCTTTCTGCTTCTTTGCAAAATCCTCTTTAGCAAGCTCGACTCTCTTCGCTTGGCTCCACAATTCGTCCAAAGCAATTTCTTCTCTGCGGCTTTGCTCAAACAGATGAACCATAATATCGCCGGCATCCAGAACTGCCCAGCGGGTTAGCTCCTTGTATTCTATGCCTGGCGGCTTGCCGCCGGCTTGCTTGCACGCTTTTTGCAATTCTGTTAAAATTGCC
>Ga0099364_10007171_pt1 | contig 15994 bp, 5 predicted proteins | sample TergutTh196P3_FD_73070 | JGI IMG/M metagenome (GOLD analysis project Ga0099364, IMG submission 73070) | Microcerotermes parvus P3 segment gut microbial communities from Pointe-Noire, Republic of the Congo - Th196 P3 | ecosystem: Host-associated > Arthropoda: Insects > Digestive system > Gut ...
GCGGGGTTGCTTCCACGGGGGAAGCGTGCACGACGAGGTCGCGCTCAGGCAGGGGAAGACCACGAGGATCGAACGCCAACTGAGCCAACCCAACAACGCGATAACCAGCAGATGCAACAAGCTGGTCAGCCAGGGCGGGCTAATCAACAGGCGCACGCTCTGCGTTTCGCTGACAGGCCCGAACCAACGCAACTGGTATCGATGCCCCAATTCCCAGGCCGCTTCGCCGCCGCCCGTCTGCGTGACGGTGGATTGGGCATAACGTTGACGATGTTCACGCAAAACATTACGAGAAATACTCTTGCCAGACTCGCCATAGTATTTATTGCCCGGCGCAATGTCGCCCAACTCAATGCCGAGTTGTCTCGTGCGAGCAGAAGGTTGATCGGGTTCAAGGGGAGGCGGAGGGGCAAATTCTCCAGCCTGTCCCAGAGCCTGTGGCGCCATTTCCGCTCTTACAGTTGGCGCGACAACCCGCCTTTCCTGGAACACATTGTCCAGATCCAGCCTCCACACTCCGAACGGCTTCCAGGAACTTTCTTCGAGTTGCGGATAGAACGCGGTACGCAGTTGCATCGGAATAAACACGATCGCCACGCCGATAAAACAGACCAGCGCAATGCGCTCGCCGACGCGCAACGCCTTACCCAAACGTCCCTCCGGCATGGCGCCGCGCAGCAGGGCCAGGATAATGACGGCAGCGAAGAGCGACACCGGCGCAAAAGGCATCTGCATCGCCAGCGTCAGATAAACCACAGTGGCCACTCCTCCCGCCCGGCCGAACAACCGCCAGGCCAGCAGCGCGGCGAAGGCCGCGAGAAAAACATCCAGAACCGTCCAGCGTTCCACCCATACATTGTTCGAGACGCGATCCGCGCCCGGCGCAGCGATCAGCCGATAGCCATAAGGCAGGCGCAGGTTTGTCTCCACACTTTCAAACGGCTGTTGCCAGCCCGTCGCCGGAACGCGGTCGGATATCCCCGCCGCCAGCCGCACGCCCGCATTGAGCGAGACGTTCGCCTGACGCCATTCCACGCCGGTCAGATTCTTGTCTTCTGTGCCTTGCGTCACCAGCAGCGCCGCCAACAGATCATTGGATGCTTCGGTGGATGTCCCGAGACTGTCCGCGCGTTCCAACCTGTAAGGCGAAGCCACGTCGAACCGCCAGCCTTGGCGCATGGTTCCCTCGATGCGATCTCGCGCAAAAAATCCCTTGCCGGAAAAATCCAGCCACATATCGCGTTTCAACGTCAGCCGTTGGCCTTCGCGCTCGTCCTGCCCACGGGAGCGTTCCTCAACCTGGAAAACCGCCTCGGGGTTCAGCACGAAAGCGGGCAACGAGAGCCAATCCGTCGGCACACCTGCCTGCCGGGGATCGACGGCAAGCATTTTCTCGTTGGAAGAAACCGTCGTGACGCGCAGGCTGGGAACCGCCTCGTAGCTCCAGACTTCCTGCGGGCGTTCCGGGGATAATCGGGGCTCGACACTCACCAGCGGCCTGTCGAGCCGCGCCTCGATCTCGACCGTCGTCTGTCCGGGCATCACCTGCACCTGCAAGCGCCCCTCCGTATCCAGCCGCGCCGCCCAGGGCGAAGTAATGCGCACCGGCACGAAATGCGCGGGCAAAATGTCCGGAACGCTCCATTCCCGCGCCTTGCCTGAAACCTTGAGAAACAGCCGGGTCGTGAGCCGCGCCGGAATCCCGTCGGTGAGCTTGCGAGCCACCTGGACATCGAGGCTGTCCCCTTCCCGCGCGATCGTCTCGTCTGCGTCTTCCCGCATACCTAGCGTAAGCGCCTTGCCGTGGCGCTCAAGCGGCAACACGGGATTGCCGTCGACCACGAGCGAAACCAATGCCACGTTCTCGGGAATATCCACCGTCTGTGGCCGTTCCGACCACGAAACCCAGCCGCTTATCGTGTACTTACCCTCTTTCAGCCACACCGTCGGCGCGCCGTTGTGCGCCAGCACCGGATGCGCCCGCCCATTAACCGTCACCTGTTGCGGCCAGTACTTGCGATTACCCGGCAAGGGCACGGCGCTCTCATGCTGCAATTCCCAATTCTGGGAAAACCGCATGCCACCCCCCTCGCGCGCGACTTCCAGCCTCAATTCCCCCGGCCATGCGCAAAAAGCGCGATCACGCTCACCTGCCACTTCCGGGCAAAGCCAGGCTTCCTGCCCGTGCAGCGCCCAGGCTCTCCACGGCCTCAGGGATTCGGGAATGTCGCTGTCGCCACCGGGCAACACCGCCAACGCGCTCCCTCCCCACAAGATCGACGCCAACGCCAAGACCCAATGCCCCATTTTTCGTCCAAAACGAATTTTCATCACTCCAGCCTCACCCGGTTCATGCAGCAGAAAATAGCTCTCATTGTACCATATAGTCATATAGCATATATTGCGCATCCGCGCATCCTCAGGGCAGGACACGAGTCGCCATGCGTTACTGAATGCCATTGAACCGGGCTCACGGCGCAATTCACCCTTGCCGTCTCGCCAACACCCATGTTAGGCGCACCGGGGATTCCGGGAAAGTGTCACGCCAATATCCCCAAAAATTTCACGCCATCCCTGCCGGATACCAATGTTGTGTCAGCCGTGAAAAAAGCCCTCCTTGGATTGAAAACAGCAGTGTAACGTGACAACCCATGTGATTACCGCCTCCGTGTCGAATATCTTCGACATTGACGTGTGTATAATCACAATAAATATATAACTCGTCATGAGGGAATCCAATGCAAAACGTTGTTCGCCAGTCCAACGGCATCTATATCGTTGACTCGGGGTACGGCGGCCAACCAAGGGTGGCCGCCGTCCATTTTGTCGTTGACCACGGTCGGGTAGCGATTATCGATACCGGCAGCAACGCATCGGTTCCGCACATTCTTTCCGCGCTTGCCTGTCTGGACATCGTCCCGGAAGCCGTCGAATGGGTGATTCCCACTCATCTGCATCTCGACCACGCCGGAGGCGTGGGCAGCCTGATGTGCGCCCTGCCATGCGCCCGCGCGATCATTCATCCGAGCGCAGTGGACCACCTGGCGCATCCGGCGCGACTCTGGGAAAAGACCATCAAGGCATTCGGGCTAGAGCAATCCTTCAGAATGTATGGCCGCCTGACGCCGGTGGATGAGGATCGCATCATTGCTTCCCGCGACGGCATGGAACTGCCCCTCGGCGATCGAGTGCTGAAGCTTTACGACGCACCCGGTCACGCCCGGCATCACATCGTTATATGGGACGAGTGCGCCCGAGCCTTCTTCGCAGGCGATGCCTTTGGAATATCGTACCGCGAATTCGATGTCAGCAAACGCTCATTCGTCTTTCCGTCCTCCTCTCCTCCGCAGTTCGATCCCATTCTGATGATCGAGTCCATTGCCCGCATGGTTGCCCACGATCCGGAAGCGATGTATCTGGCCCACTACGGCAAGGTGACAGGCATCGAGCGCCTGTCGAACGACCTGTTCCGCCTGATCCACGCCCAGATAGCGATTGCGCAGGCGGCGCGCGGCAGCGGGCTTGCGCGCCATGTCGAAATTCTTTCCGGCCTGGAAGAACTCGTGCGCGAGGAGAACGCCCGGCAGCAATGGGCGCTCAACGAAGAAATCTCGCTCAACCTGCTGCGGCCCGATCTGTGCCTCAATGCCCAGGGGCTGGAAATATGGCTGGATCGCCTCCACGATCAACGTCTGCTCAGGGAGGCGGCCATGAGAGAAGAAATGGAAATGGATCTGGCCGAAGTTGCTGCGGCCTGAAGCGGACACGCGCGAGGGCCGGGCCGCCCCCGTGAGATGCCATACACGCGGTAAGATGTCGTCTGTGCTTGAGGCTCCCCCGGCTTGATGGCCGGGGATTCCTCGATTCCGTTCATCCATCTTCCCGCCGTGTCCGATTCTTTCCCCGTCTCCCCGGATGTCGATCCCGAGCGTCGTTTCGGCGGTCTCGAACGGCTGTACGGCGAAGGGACGATCGCGCGTCTCGCCACGGCGCGGGTAGCCGTGGTCGGAATCGGCGGCGTGGGCTGTTGGGTGGCCGAGGCGCTGGCGCGCAGCGGCGTGGGCATGCTGAAGCTGATCGACCCCGACAACCTCGTCGAGTCCAACATCAACCGGCAAATCCACGCTCTCGACGACACGCTCGGACAAGCCAAGGTCACGGCGATGGCGGCGCGGATACACCGCATCCACCCGCAATGCCTCGTTGAGACAGTGGAAGATTTCCTGACCCCGGAAAATGTCGCAACGCTGCTATCCGGCATCGACCTCGTGATCGACGCCATCGACAACGTGCGCGCCAAGGCCGCCATTGCCGTCCATTGCCGTCAGGCGCGCCTGCCGTTGTTGATGTCGGGCGGAGCGGGCGGCAAAACCGATCCATGCCGGATACAGGTCAGGGATCTGGCGCTCACCACACAAGACCGGCTCCTTTCCAGGGTCAGAGCACACCTGCGCCGCAAGCACGGTTTTACGCGCGAACCCGGCAAAACCTTCGGCATCGAAACCGTGACATCGAACGAGTCCCCGCGACTGCCCTCGGCGTGCGGCACGGACAACGGACCGCAGGGACTGTCGTGCGCCGGTTACGGTTCCAGCATGGCGATGACGGCGAGCATCGGTCTGTTCATGGCGGCGCGGGCGATTGAACGATTGCTGCGCCGTTCACCGCCCCGCTGACACGAGCGAACCCCGGCAGCCTCGATCTCGTACCGTTCCGTTCCGAGCGGCCACAACCGGACAGTCGTTTTTTTGCATATTTTTTGTTCGTGCATATTGACGAGCGCAGTGTGATATTTTAGCCTTGCATATCACTTGTAGTTATGCAGAAACCACACGTATTACCTTGAAGTCATGCATGTGACTCATCATCGCGTGCACTCAAAAGCATTGTAGAAAAATCACGGTCTCCCTGCCGGGCGGCCAGAGACAGGAAGAACCGGGGCATGTCCATCACCGCCTCAGATAACCTCCCGAACACCCTGGCCTCGACAGGCAGGTCGAGGACGGCTGGCATACGTACGGTCGCCGCAGCATGCGCGGCGCTGGCGCTGGGATTGTGCCTTGTACGCGGCGCACATGCTCAGGTCGTGCTGCCGCCGGGAGCGGAGGGAGAGGCGAACCGGGCGCAACAGGAACAGATCCTGCGCGAGCAGCAGCGAGAGCAACAATACCGCCGACAGATGCAGCCTCCCGTCGATGTGCGACTGGACGACCCTGCCGCCAAACAGGAGGTTCCGCGCTTGCCCCTGGACGAAAAACCGTGCTTTTCCATCCAGGACATCACCCTGACGGGAGATTCCGCCAGCCGCTTCAAGTTCGCGCTCACAAAGGCCCTCGAGCGTAGCGACTTCAAGCCCGGCATGTGCCTGGGTGCGCAGGGCATCAACATCATCATGACGCTCGCCCAGAATGCGGTCATCGAGCGCGGCTACACCACCACCCGCATACTCGCTGCGGCGCAGGACCTGAAAAGCGGGCACCTGGAACTGACCGTCGTACCGGGACGAATACAGAGCATCCGTTTTGTCGATGCGGACGGGAAAGAGCAAACGGGGCGCGGGGCGCGGCACACCAACGCCTTCCCGTCCTCCCCCGGCGACATCCTCAACCTGCGCGAGATCGAACAAGCCCTGGAAAACCTCAAGCGCATACCCACGGCAGAGACCGACATCCAGATCGCGCCCGCCGAAACCCCCAATGAAAGCGACGTCATCATCCGCCGGGTACAGCGTAAGATTCCCTTCCGTGGCATGGTCAGCCTCGACGACGCGGGTTCGCGCGCCACCGGCAGGTATCAGGCCAACGTCGCGCTCTTTGCCGACAGTCTCCTCGGCCTGAGCGACATTTTCTACGTCTCGTACGGCCAGAACATCTTCCACGCGCCCCAGCAGAAAAACGCGGATGGAGACAAAATCGACAGCGGCACGCGCAGTTGGGCCATGCACTACTCGGTTCCGTTCGGCAACTGGCTACTGGCGCTCAATCACAGCGCCTACCGCTACCACCAGGCCGTCGCAGGCATCATCGAGAACTACGACTACAACGGCGACAGCGAATTCTCCGACATCGGCCTCACCCGGCTCATGTACCGTGACGCGAAGCGCAAAACCTACCTGGGCTTCAAACTGTGGCGGCGGCAATCCCACAACTACATCGACGACACCGAAATCGACATCCAGCGCAGGCGCACCGCCGGCTGGGCGGTCAACGCCGATCACAAGGAATATATCGGCAACGCCGCCGTAGGCCTCGGGCTCGGCTACCGACGCGGCACGGGCGCAGGAAACAGCCTGCGCGCGCCCGAGGAAGATCTGGGTGAAGGCACGAGCCGCCCCCAAATCATTACTGCCAACGCCACGCTGAACTGGCCGTTTGCCCTCGGCAAACAGTCATTCGTCTACGACGGCAGCCTCCATGCGCAATGGAGCAGAACCCCGCTGATTCTCCAGGACAGGCTCTCCATCGGCGGGCGCTATACCGTGCGCGGCTTCGACGGCGAAACGACATTCGCGGGCGATCGCGGCTGGGTCTGGCGCAACAGCCTGGGGTGGCGCTACCTGCCTGCCCACCAGGTCTACCTGGCAGCGGACATGGGCCAGGTCTCCGGCCCCTCCACGCGCACGCAGCCAGGCAACCGACTGCTGGCCGGCGCGGTCGTCGGAATGAAAGGACAATTTCTGACCGTCGGGCAAGTGTATTACGACGTATTCATTGGCGGCCCCGTGCACAAGCCGAGCCGCTTCGAAACCGATTCTGCCGTTGCAGGGTTCAATCTCACTTATTTATATTGATGCGGGGTCTATCATGAACAAGCACCTCTACCGGATCATTTTCAATGAACTCCGCGGCCAGTGGATGGTTGTAGCAGAGTATGTATCCGCCCGTGTCAAGCGCCCCGGCACGGGCGCGGTTTCTGGCGCTACGCCGCGTGGCGCATCGCGCCTGATTGCGGCGTTGCGGCCGCTCTGCTTCTCAATTTTGCTCTCACTGGGCATGGTCGAAGTGTGTCAGGCCCAGATCGTAGCCGACCCCACGGCCCCGGTTCACCAGCAACCCGGCATCGGTCAGACGCTCAACGGCACCCCGCAGGTCAACATCCAGACCCCGAGCAACGCGGGCGTCTCGATGAACCAATACCAGCAGTTCGACGTCGACAAACAAGGGGCCATTCTCAACAACGCGCGCAAGGACGCCCAGACCCAACTGGCGGGCTGGGTGCAGGCCAACCCGAACCTGGCCGGGGGAGAAGCGCGCATCATCGTCAACCAGGTCAACAGCGCCGATCCCAGCCAGTTGAGAGGCTACGTCGAAGTGGCCGGCCGTCGGGCCGAAGTCATCATCGCCAACCCCTCGGGCATTGCCGTTGACGGGGGCGGGTTCATCAACGCCTCGGGTGTCACCCTCAGTACGGGCAAGCCCATCATCGAAGACGGACAACTCAAAGGCCACCAGGTACGCGAGGGCGTCGTCGCCATCGAAGGCCAGGGGCTGGACACGGAAGGGGCCGACTACACCCACATCCTGAGTCGGGCCGCACAGGTCAACGCGGGCATCTGGGCCAAGGATCTGCGCGTCGTCACCGGGGCTAACGACATCGACGCTGCCGGACAGGTGACCTCCACGGTCGAAGACGACAAACTCCGCCCGACGGTGGCCATCGACACGGGCGCGCTGGGGGGCATGTACGCGGGCCAGATTGCGCTGGTGAGCAGCGACAAAGGGGTCGGCGTCAACAACGCCGGCCAGATCCTCGCCGGCGCGGGCGGGGTGACGATCGACGCCGACGGCCAACTCACGAACAGCGGCGCCTTGGGCAGCCAGGGGCAGGTGGCCGTGACCACCCAGGGGCTGGAGAACCCGGGTAGCCTGCGCGCCGGAGAACTGCGCGTGCGCAACACCGGCACACTGGCCAACGCGGGGCAAATCAGCGCCGAGCGGCTCGACATCGAGACCGACCGGCTCGAGAACCCCGGAGAGATCAGCCAGAGCGGCGCGGCAGGGCTGCACCTTCAGGCGGGCACGCTCTTCAACGCCGAGGGCGGGCTGATCGGCGCTCTCCCGGTTGAAGCCGACCTGAACCTCGACCTGACGCCCGGAGAAGACGTCGCCAGCGCGGGCACCGACCCCGGCACGGCCCCCCTGCCCGGCAACGGGCACTCCGAGCGGCCCACCCCCGGACAACTCATCGTGCGCGATGAGTTCGAGAACAGCGGGCGGCTCACCGCTCAGGGCGGCGTCGATCTCACCACCCTGCATCGCCTCACCAACCAGGGCGTGCTCACACTGAACCAACTCAGCGCCCAAGGAGACTTGCTCGAGAACCGCTACGGAGAACTGAGCGCACGAGAAGCCTCCATCCAGGTCACGTTGCTGGACAATCGGCACGGCCAACTGAGCGCGCTCCAGACGCTCACCGCACAGAGCACCGAGATCGACAACCGGGACGGCCGCATCCTCTCTGCGGGCGATCTCGCCATCCAGACCGAACACCTGCAGGGCGGCGAGATGCTCGCCGCAGGCAACACCACCCTCACCCTGACGGGAGAGGGCAGCCTCAGCACCGACATCTCCTCCGCAGACACCCTGTGGATCAACACGCTCGACACCCTCACCAATACGGGCCACCTGCAAGCGGGCTATGCCGTTTATGTGAACGCCCCTGACCTCTTCAATACCGCCACAGGCATCATCGAGGCCAACGAACTCGTGGCCTTCAGCGGGCAGAGCCTCACCAACCGGGGGCTCATCAACAGCAACGGGCTCACCTGGCTCCAGGCCGACAGCCTCATCGACAACATTGGCACGGGCCGCATTTACGGCAACCACATCGCGCTGGAAAGCGAGTGGGTGCGCAACCGCGAAGAGACCGTGGACGGCACCCTGAGCGCGGGCGTCATTGCCGCGCGCGAGCGGCTGGACATCGGCGCAGAGCACGTTCAGAACCGGGAAGGGGCGATCCTTTCCAGCGAAGACTTCCTGGGCATCGGCGGCGCGCTCGACGAGCACTTGAGCGCCACGGGACGCGCCCAGACGGTCGACAACGCCAGCGGCGAAATCCGCTCGGGCGGCAACATGTACCTGGGGTACGACACGCTCACCAACACGAACCTGCATTTCAGGACCGAAGAGCGGGAAATTCCCGGTTCGCGGCGGAAGATCACCGAGTTTCAGGTCAAAGGGGACAGCACCTTCTATAGTGGCGATCAGGTCGTCGGCTACGGCAGCAAGGATCGGATCAAGATCCTGCACGCCGACGGCAAGGTGCGTGAGCACAAGCGATACACCCGCTTCGTCTACGACATCTATGAAACGCAAACCGTCGTGCTCGAGAGCGCCCCCGGCCTGATCATCGCAGGCGGTTTCCTGACGCTGGACGGCGACACCCTCACCAACGACAAAAGTCAAATTCTGGCCGGGGTCATCACGGGCAACGTGGGCAGCGTCAACAACATCGACGCCAAAGGCGCGCACACCGTCATCAAGGACGGCACCTCGCAGTACCATTGGGTGAAATGGCATGGTGGATTTTGTCGGTGCGAAAAAAGCAAATGGGACAGCAAAGTCCCCTACCACCCGGGCGACCTCGTCACCCCCCTCTCGCTGAACGTCGTCCGTTATGAGGAGGGCGTCACCAGCAGTGCCCCTGGCTTGGCCACAGGGATTACGCGGATCGACACCGAGACCGGAGAAGTGCGCTCGACCACCCCGCAACTGCAACTGCCCGAATCTGCGTGGTTTACGATCAACCTCATCAACGAGAACCGTCCGCTCATCGAAACCGATCCGGCCTACACCCAGAACCGCCCCTGGGCCAACAGCGACATTTTGCTGGCCGCGCTCGGCCTGGACCCGGCAGCCATGCTCAAGCGGCTCGGCGACGGCTACTACGAACAACGCCTCATAACCGAGCAGATCGCGCAACTCACCGGCAAGGTGAAACTGGACGGCTACGCCGACAACGAAACCCAATTCCTCGCCCTCATGGCCAACGCCCTGATCGAAGCCCAGGCGCTGGATCTCGTGCCAGGCCAGGCGCCCACTCCGGCCCAGCAGGCCCAACTCACCCATGACATCGTCTGGATGGTCGAACAGTCCGTCACGCTGCCCAGCGGCGAGAGTACGCGCGTGCTCGTACCGCAAGTCTATCTCGTCACCCAGGCCAACGCCCCCGAGGGCACGCACAGCCAGATCGCTGCAAACGCCATCCAACTGAACGTTGGAGAACTGACCAATAACGCCGCGCTCATCGGGCGCGACTATGTCGAGCTCAACGTCCAGAACCTGCACAACAGCGGCCTCATCCAGGGCGAGACCCTCATCGCGCAGGCCGAAGGCAACATCGACAACCAGGGCGGAAAGATCATCGCCGAGCAGGCGTTGCTGCTTCAGGCCGGGGGGGACATCACCAGCGCCAGCACCGTGCACGCTGCCGAGAACGTTCATGGTCAAAGCCGTTTCAGCGTTCAGCACATCGACCAAGCCGGGCTCATCGCCGTCACGGGGGATGGCCCCCTGCTCATGCAGGCCGGGGGCGACATTGAACTGACCGGCTCTCTCCTGTTGAGCGGAGGCGGCATCGGGCTCAGCGCCGGGGGAGACATCACGCTCGACACCGTCGACACCTACCGTCGGGATCACGGTGTGGCCGACGCCAACAACCAGATTATGCACGCAGAGAGCCTTGAGGTCGGCAGCATCGTCCAGGCGCAGGCAGACATTGTGCTCGACGCAGCGGGCAACATCGCGCTCAAGGCGGCGAACATCGACAGCGCCGCAGGCAATGCCATCCTGAATGCGGGCCAGGACATCCGCCTCGATGTCGGTCGCGCCACCACCGAAGACCGGCTCTACACCAAGAGCAGCAGCAGCAGCATATTCGGCAGCAGCAGCACCACCAGTCGGTTCGACAAGATGAGTGATGTGAGCGTGGCCTCGAACATCGGCGCGCAGAACATCCTGCTCAATGCCGGTCAAAACCTCTCGATTACCGGCAGCAACGTCGTCTCCACGGAAGGCACCACCCTGCTTGCCGGGAACAACCTCACCATCGAATCGGCCGCCAATTGGTCGAACGAAGAGCATTACAAAAAAGTCAAGAAGAGCGGTTTTACCAGCGGTTTTTCCAACGGCGTGGCGAGCGTGGGCATTGGCACCTCCAGCGCCACCAGCCAGAACACGCTGGGCAACACGACACAACAGGCCTCGATCATCGCCTCGCAAGGCGGCAACGTCACGTTGGGCGCGGGCGAGAAGGTCACGATTACCGCCTCGGACGTGGGCGCAGGCCAAAGCCTGATCGTCAACGCCAAAGACATCGAACTGCAAGCGCGTCAGGACATCACCAACAGTTGGGCCAAACAAACCAGCCACTCCAGCGGTTTCTCCATTGGCCTGACCCTGGACCCGGTCAAGGCGTACCAAGGCGGCTACCGATCCGCCACCGGCGGCATGCCTGCTACGGGCACCGTGTTGAACAAGCTCAGCCGCTGGTACGACGGCTTCAATGAAGGGCTTGCGGCGGCCACCACGCCGGTGGTGCTCACCGCCGGCAGCCACAGCGCCAGCAGCCAACAAAACGGCAGCATCGGCAGCGCCCGCATCAGCCAGTTGATGGCCGGGGGCGACTTGATCCTGCTAGCCACGGACGGCTCGATCACCAGCGCGGGCGCGAACCTGTCCGCCGAAGGCAGCGCGTACCTGTTCGCCACGGACGACATCATCTTCGGTGTAGCGTACAACACCGAGACCAGCGACCAGAACAGCAAGGGGTCGGGTGCCAGCTTTGCCAACAACACCTTCTCGAGCATCGCCTATTTACAGCCGATCGGCGCCTACCACAACAAGGCCGATGGCGACGGCTGGAAGAGCACGATCACCGGCACGCAACTCTCGGTCGGCGGCGATGCCGTACTCTCGACGGTGCAAGGCGACATCAACCTCACGGCCAGCAATATCGTTGCCAATGGTGACGTGAACATCAACGCGGCGCGCGATCTGACCCTCCAAAGCGGGCAGAACACGAGCAGCAACGCCAATACTTCAAACAACAAGGCCATCGGCTCGGTGGTGATTTCGGACACCGAGCGTTTCAGTGGCTACCACTCGGAAGACCATCGGGACGACAAGGCACAGGTGACGCAAATTGCCAGCACCGTAGGCAGTCTGGGGGGCAGCGTGAACCTGAGCGCGGGCGAGCACTACACCCAGACCGCCAGCAATGTGTTGGCGGCCGAGGATGTCAACATCACCGCCGCCACCATCGACCTGAAGACGGCCTACAACACTACGGAAGCCTCGCAAGAGGACGAATCCTGGAAGATCGGCACGTTTGCCCGGGTGAAGTCGATTCTGATCGATCTGATCAACGATTATGACGCCATCCAAAAATCGGATGGTCGCCTGAACGATCTGCAAAAGATGGCAATGGCCGCCGACGCCTATAAGGCGGGCAGCGCGATCAGCGGCATGGCCGGAGGGGCCGGTAGCGGCACCCTGTTCAGTGTGGAGGTGGGCACGGGCATCAAAACGGCCGACAAAAGCAGCAGCAGCCAGAGCCAGACCTCGCAAGGCTCCAGCATCACCGGCGGTAACAACGTCACCCTGACGAGCACGGAAGGCGATCTGCATATCGTGCAGGGCAACCTGACCGCGGGCGAGATGCTGAACCTGAATTCGGCCAAAAACCTGATTCTGGAAGCGGGCAAATCGACCAGTACCCTGGAAAACGACGGCTACAGCGCCGGACTGGAAGTGGGCGTAGGCATTTCGGTGGGGGTGCAGACCGGCATCTATGCGTATGTCGGGCTCGAATTTGCCGGTGAAAACGGTAATACCGACATTGTTAGCTGGCAGAACACCCATCTTGCCGCCGGACAGACCATCAATCTGAACGCGATGGACGACACCACGCTCCGGGGCGCGGTCGCCAAAGCCGACACGATCAACCTCAACACCGGGGGGGCGCTGACCATCGAATCGCTGCAAGACACGATGAAGAGCACCGGCGACAGCAGCGGGTTCAGTCTGAAAGTGCAGATCTCGTTCGGCACGGCATGGGGCGTGGAGGGCAGCGCCAACTTCGCGGACATGTACGGCAATTACGAAAACGTCGTCGAGCAATCCGGCCTCTTCGCCGGAGACGGGGGCTATCACGTCAATGCCGACACGGTGAACCTCATCGGCGGAGCCATCGCCAGCACCAACCCCGCCAACAGCGTGCTGACCGCGAACGCCTTGACCTTCAGCGACATTGAAAACGTGATGAACTACGACGTCTGGTCAATGAGACTGGGCGCCAGCTATGGTTACAGCGCCAAGCCGGACGCACCAAAGCCGACAGTCGGCCAACAGATGGAGACAGGCATCGGCGGTACGCTCAAGAATGACGGGAACACCTCCAGCGTGACCGGCAGCCTGCCGATAGCCGAGAGCGGCGGCGAGCGCTCTACCACCTACGCCACCCTGACCGAAGGCAACATCACAATCGGCGGACAACAAACGACGGCGGAGGAGATGGGCATCCACACCGACTTGTCGGATGCCAACGTGGGGGTCGATAAACTGCCCGACCTGAAGGCCATAATGACGGAACAAAAGGCGATCAACGCGGCGATGACTAAGGTGACGTCGGCTGTGCAACAGGTGGCGAAGGATGTAGCAGCCAACGCCAAAAAGGAAAAAGAGGCGGCTGAAGCGGCTTATAAAAAGAGCTTGGACGAAGAAGGACAAAAAGCGCTCGAGGAAAAGCTCAAAAATATGAGCAACGAAGACCGAAAGGACTATCTGAGCGAAAAAAGCCAAGAATACAAAACCGCTGCCGAAGCAGAGAAAAACTGGGGTAGCGACGGCAACTACAACTTTGCATTGCAGGCCGTGACCACCGTAGTGCTGGGCGTGACCGCTGGCCAGAGCGGTGAGCAAATTGCGGGCAATGCCCTCGCGCCCTATGCAACGAAACTCATTGGCGACCAGTTCGGCCCGACTGCCAGCAATCCAAACGCGGCAGTCAATATACTGGCTCGCGCAGTGTTGGGCGCGGTGCTGGCGGAAGTCAATGGTCACAATCCCGCAGTCGGCGCGGCATCCGCGAGCGGCGAACTGGCGATGCGATACCTGATCGCGCAGGAGTACGAACGCGACTTGAATAAGCTGACGCCGGATCAACTGGGAAAACTGACAAAACTGACACCGGACGAACAGAAAAAACTGACACCGGAGCAACTGAAAGAAAAGGCTCTGGAGGAGTTCAATAAACTGTCGCCAGAGGCGCAGAAAGAATTTATAAAACTCCCACCGGACAAGCTGGAAACTCTGACTGCGCTCGCTCAGGCAGCCGGGGCGCTGGCGGCTGGACTAACCGGGGGCAGCAGCAATGACGCCGCAGTAGGGCTGGATATTGCCAAGCAAACGTTGGCGAATATCTCCACCAAGCCCCCGAGCAAGAGTCAGACGGGCACTACGACACCAAGTAAAGATCCATGAGGGGAAAAATGCCAACTGGACTTTATGCTAGTCAGCTCTGCCGCGCAGGCGCACTACTCATCATGTGCGCTACGTTGGCAGGGTGTTTCTTCTTTGCTCCTGATAGCTACCAACAGCAAAAAAACATCTCCACTTGGGAAGCCGCCGGGAAACCGCCGGTGGTAAGCTGCAGGTATCCATTCGAGATCACTCCGGCAAACTCGGGGAACATGGAGCCTCAAGCCTACACGTCCATGCGTGACTTTTCGCAGGCGGCGATATCGGCGCAAGCCCCCATCTGGGAGTGCGGCGTCATCGGCGGAAGTGATGCCAAACCGGATGCTACACCAGATGCCGCCCAGATAGCCAGGATGAACTGGGGGCGTCTTGGTTATGTACTTTTACATGCTTGGCATCCAGGTGCTGGCTATGCTTATTACTATACGGGTGGGGGGGGGTATTATGCTATAGATCCTCCCCCGGCAGGGCCGGGGACTTCTGATGATTATTATGCCAATCCGTCATACAGCTACCAATACGGTGAACCATCACGCTACTCCGACAAAATAATCGCGGCATACAGCGCATGGTATCTTGCCTATCAACGAATACCGCAAGATGACGTACAGGCCAAGCGACAGGGAGTCGGCTTATACGCCATGCAAGGTTTCAGGTGCGCCATCCATATGCGTGATTTCCCTGCCGCCCGCCGGTATTGGGCGCTTGTCCTCAGCACCAATCCCGAATCAACCGATACGTATGCACAGCTTGCCCTGCAAAGCTTTTTCCAAGGTCTTAAAAGCTATATTGTTGAAAGCGGTCGTGGCCCGGATTATTTGAATATCCCACAAGACATCCGGAGCGCCATTTGGGATGCTGCTTGGCGGCAGTCTTATTCTGGGATGGACGGTAGGTTACTCTCCATGGCACAAATAGAAAATGCCGCACAGGCTAGGACGCTGGACAAAATACTTTCAGGAGAGCGTATAGGACGTGTGCCACTGCTGTCTGTTTTGTATTGCCCCGCATTTTATCCCGACTTTGATCCCATCCCCATCACTGTCGATTACAAACTTTGGATTTATGTTCCGAGTTATGAACTGAGACATGCCGCTGAAAGAGCAACCAGAGATGCCGGGAAAGCCGGTAAGTAATCAATGGACGGCCATACCCATCACCACTGCCCGTTATCACGCTCACATCTCTTCCACTCCAGCGGTTTCTCTATTGGCCTGACCCTGGACCCGGTCAAGGCGTACCAAAGCGGCTACCGGGCTGCCACCGGCTTTTGGTGTGCTCAAATCAGGCCAGTCTTTTAATCCGGTTTTACGTGGCGTTTGAGCTGGTATGCCTACCATCATCGAAGAGCTGCGCCCTCATCCTATTGCGTTATGGCCGCGAAACGCCCGTAAGGCTTGGCCTTGACGGCGCTGGAAAAAATACGCTTCCGGCATGGCGTGTAAGGCGATTTTTACCTTACACCCCATGCCGAGACTTTAGCGAAAATTTTGGATTAACGCTTGACACCGGTAACA
>Ga0099364_10007172_pt1 | contig 15989 bp, 14 predicted proteins | sample TergutTh196P3_FD_73070 | JGI IMG/M metagenome (GOLD analysis project Ga0099364, IMG submission 73070) | Microcerotermes parvus P3 segment gut microbial communities from Pointe-Noire, Republic of the Congo - Th196 P3 | ecosystem: Host-associated > Arthropoda: Insects > Digestive system > Gut ...
TAGGCTCTTGCAAAACTGAACCTTCTCCAAACAATGAATACCCTGAAGAATTTGTTTCAGCACAACCGATGCCGTTTTGTTTTACACTGCGGACTTGGGCGAACCCTTTTCAGGGTTCCCCAAGCTCCGCACGATCCGCTACATCACGGCATCGGTTGTGCAATTACCATGTTTTAGGTATTCATTGTTTGCAACTATTCAGGTTTACATCGCTAGTGGGGGCGCAAAGCGGGTGGGGCTTAATCCCTGACCCCTGTTTCAGGTATGGATTTTCCTTGACTATTTTTGGTTTTGTCTGTATATTATAAGTATAAGTATACGTTATGGAGGGTTTTATGTTAAAAATGAAAATCTTCAGCATAATTGCCGTTACGATGGTAATTATTTTCTCTATGCCTGGTTGCAACAATAATATTGACCCTAGTCCGGATACGGACATAGACACAGACACGGATACAGATACGGACACAGATACAGATACGGACACGGACACGGACACAGATACGGATACAGAAGAGCTTTCAACTCCGCATGATTTTAAAATTGACTGGAGTATACTTATGTGGAGATGCGACAGCAGAGCAGAAACCAGTCAGGTCTTTATTAAACGTGCTACAAGTGATGAATTTGAAGAAATTGAATATGTTGCGGCATATTGGTACGGTTGGGTAGGTGCTGACGGTATCAGCCTTAGAGATTTAAATCTGGAAGTAGGGCAAAATATTATTAAAGTTGTTTCTTTTGGCGATTCTTCTTGGCATAATGGAGTTACTACTTATGGCATTCGTTCAAAAGAAGCGACTTATGATATTATTATTGATAACATAATAGAAGAACAGCTAGCTCCACTTGTCGACCCACGGATTGATATTCAGGAAAATCAAATTATCACGCCGGATGGAGTAATTGTATATATCAAGCATCCCGGCGAAAATGAATTTATACGCATAAATGGTTACGAATATAACGGTAGATTTTTCGGAGAACTGCCTGAGCTAAGAATGGGCGAAAGCACAATAAAATTAATTAGGAACGGCACCTGGGATCGCTTAGACGGCAATACGCTTGTAATTGCTACTGACTCAGAACCTGTTTTTATTCAATTAACTAACAATTTTGAAACTCGCCAAATTCCTGCTCCTACAGATTTACGTATTACCGGCTCCGGCTCATCTGCCGCATTAAGCTGGAATTGCAGTACTATTAATTGTTTTATAGGATGCCGTGTGTCAACCGGAACTTCCGGCGATTTTGATAATGTCGCACAGGGTTATCGTAATTCTGTTCCATTAAACAGACTCAATTTTGTTTTAGGCTATAACGAAATTATGGTTACAACTAATGGCAAGACAGTAATAGAAGACAATAATATTATTACTTATGAACCGGGTAAATCCGTTCTGGGGTTTACTGTCCATCAAGAACAACAATTGTTACCGCCAAGTAATTTTAGAATAGAGCTAATCGGCAACTACGATAGACTGACTTGGGACAGAGACCCGATAACAATCGGACAATCCAGTTATTATAATAATACGAATGTAGAAATTAAACAGCCGGGACAAGAAGAATTCAAAAGATTGCCCGTAAGTAGTAACTTCTTGTATGGCATAGAGCTATTCCATTTTTCAAATCCAAATCTTGATTCCTCGATGCGTTACGGCGAAAATACTGTGCGATTACGTATTGCAACAGGTAATCTTAGTATTATCGATGGCGTTGTAACAAAATACACTCAATCAGATTACGGTTATGTTGTACTGATTATGGATGCCGAAGGAAATATTACAATTAAGTAAATACGCTTACGATTGTGGGGAAACAGCCGGGTGTTCGGTTACCAAAAACTAAAAACAAAAGATTTTTATTTTGATCTGCCTAAAAACCTTATAGCGCAGTATCCGACTGCGGAAAGCGGAAAGAGCCGGCTTATGCTGCTTGATCGCAAAACGGGCATAAGAAGCCACCTTATGGTTGAAGACCTGCCCGAAATTCTTTTAGGCAGCGGCCTTTGCGAAAATGGTAAGCCCCTTTTGGTTTTTAATAATTCCAAGGTTCGAAAAGCCAGGCTTTTTGGAAAGGATATACAAACAGGGGCAAAAGCAGAATTTCTTTTGCTGGAAAATCTTAAAGATAATTTATGGAAAGCACTGGCAAGCCATTCAAAACGCCGAAAGCCCTCAAGCGTGTATGTTTTTTTTGATAAGGATGATAATGAAATTAATCGGGCGGAAATTTACGGTAAAGAAGGCGGATGCTTTTTGCTTGAATTTTCAATGCCTATTGATGATGCATGGCTTGATTCTTACGGCCATATTCCCCTGCCTCCTTACATTAAACGTAATGACACGCAATTAGACGCTGAACGCTACCAGACCGTATATGCGGAAAAAACAGGCTCGGCTGCGGCGCCTACCGCAGGGCTTCATTTTACAAAAGAACTTTTATCCCGTCTTGAAAATGCAGGCATAGAAACAGCATTTATTACCCTGCATGTGGGGCTTGGAACTTTTTTGCCTGTCCGTACAGAGGATATTAAAGATCATAAAATGCACAGGGAAACATTTTTTATAGATGAGCAAACTGCAAAAAAAGTTGAGAGGGCAAAGTCCGAGGGGCGCAAAATAATCGCTGTTGGAACAACCAGTGTCCGCGCGTTGGAAAGTTCCTGGGTAGACGGCAGGTTAAAAACAGGGGAGGGCAGTACATCAATTTTTATTTACCCTGGTTATAATTTTAAAATTGTTGATGCATTGTTTACAAATTTTCATACCCCCGAATCAACTCTTTTAATGCTTGTTTCTGCATTTGCAGGCAGGGAATTGATCCTTGAAAGTTACAATGAGGCGATTAAAGAAAATTACCGTTTCTTTAGTTATGGGGATGGGATGTTAATAATTTAGGCTTTTGCTCCACTTCGTTTTTTTGCGCAGGGGAAAATATTATGTATTTTTTCCCTGCCAGGAAGCCGGTAAATTTCAAAGTCCTTATCCAGGCTTATTATTTCCCGAATACCGGTTTTTTCCGCCGTAATTACAAGGCTTGCATCGGCAAAATCCATTGGAAGGTCTGCATATTTTTTTGTCAGCTCAATTAGGCGGGGCATATCGTTTTGGTTTATATCGCTGATGATTACCCCTTTGTACATTACCCATTCGTAGAAATCCCGCTGGGCAGCGGCGCTGAAATCTAGCATATGAGAAACTTCGGTAAATACGGCAAGGGTGCTTATATACCTGTATGGCCGCTCTTTGAGAAAAGCTAAAATCTGCTTATGCCAGTTATCGTTGGAATCGAAGAGAGCTATAAGGGGGCCCGCGTCAATCAGAATTGAATTTTGCACGGATTTTACCTTTTATGCGTTCTTTGTATGTAACTGCCCTGTCGTTTTCTCCCGAACCGTATCTGCCGAAAAAAGCTTCGCCCAGTGTAAAAGAATCCATCCCGCTTTCTTCACGCTCGTAGTACATTTCCACTGATTCTTTGATTATGTCAGATTTGGTCCTGTTTTTTAATCTTGAAAGAACTATAAGTTTATTCCTGGTATCCAAGGGTAGCCTGGCTGTGGTTATTACATCATACATATATACCTCATATTACAAAATGTAATATATTTTCAAATTAATGTCAAGGCCTATTACTTAAAAAATAATAAAAAGCCGCTTGACAAAAAAAAATAAATTTGCTAGGGTAAAATAGTAAACAGCAAAGGCGCTGTGGACACATTGTCCGCAGTGCTTTTTTTTGTGCCCGTTTTGGGCAAGGGAGTATTATTACATGAATAAGATTACAGAAATTTTTGGAAGCATGGTCTTTAATGACACGGTTATGCGGGAGCGGCTTCCCAGCGACATTTACAAGGCGCTGAAAAAAACCATGTTTCAGGGGACTCATCTTGAATTGGATCTTGCCAATGTTGTCGCCAATGCTATGAAGGATTGGGCTGTAGAAAAAGGCGCGACCCATTTTACCCATTGGTTTCATCCGATGACCGGCAGCACGGCGGAAAAGCACGACAGCTTTATCTCGCCAAAAGGAGACGGGCAAATCATCATAATGGAGTTTTCCGGGAAAGAGCTTATCCGAGGGGAGCCTGATGCGTCCAGTTTTCCTTCAGGCGGCCTTCGCACCACCTTTGAGGCAAGGGGCTATACTGTTTGGGATACAACTTCCTACGCTTTTATTAAGGATGATACCTTGTGCATCCCTACCGCTTTTTGTTCTTACGGCGGAGATGCCCTTGATAAAAAAACGCCTCTGCTGCGCTCGATGGAGGCTCTAAACAAACAGGCTATGCGCATCCTTAAACTTTTCGGCAATACAAACGCGCGGCGTGTCGTTTCACAGATAGGGCCTGAGCAGGAATATTTTCTAATTGATAAAGAAATGTTCTTAAAGCGGCTGGATTTGGTCTGCACCGGAAGGACCCTCTTCGGAGCGCGCCCGCCAAAAGGCCAGGAACTTGAGGATCATTATTTCGGCTGCATAAAACCCCGCGTGTCCGCTTTTATGAAGGAGTTGGACAAGGAACTATGGAAACTGGGCATCTATGCCAAGACCAAGCACAATGAAGTTGCCCCGGCGCAGCATGAACTTGCGCCAATTTACGGAACGGCAAATATCGCTACAGACCATAACCAACTGACAATGGAAATTATGAAAAGTATTGCGGACAAGCACGGCCTTGCCTGCCTGCTCCATGAAAAACCCTTTGCCGGCGTTAACGGCAGCGGCAAGCATAACAACTGGTCAATCTCTACCGATACGGGGATCAATCTTCTTAACCCGGGCCGTACGCCCCACGAAGACGCGCAGTTTCTCTTGTTTCTTGTAGCGGTAATTAAAGCCGTTGATGAATATCAGGATTTGATAAGGGTTTCTGCGGCAAGCGCAGGGAACGACCACAGGCTGGGCGCAAATGAAGCGCCACCTGCAATTGTGTCAATGTTTTTGGGCGATGAATTAACGGGAATACTTGAAGCAATTGAATCAGGCTCGGATTACCTTAACAAGGAAAAACACCAAATGGAAATCGGCGTAACGGCGCTTCCGCATTTTCCAAAGGATGCAACAGACCGTAACCGCACTTCTCCTTTTGCATTTACCGGCAACAAGTTCGAGTTCCGTATGCTCGGTTCCATGTTTTCAACAGCAGAGCCGAATATTATATTGAACACAGCCGTTGCGGAAATTTTAAGGCAGTTTGCCGACGGACTGGAAAAGGCAAAAGATTTTAAAGGCTCTTTAGCATTGCTTGTCAAGAAAACCTTTCGCGAACACAAGCGGATTATTTTTAACGGCAACAACTATTCCGATGAATGGATAGACGAAGCGCTTAAGCGGGGCTTGTCAAATTTAAAAACAACCGTTGACGCCCTCCCTCAATTTGTTTCGCAAAAAAGCATTGCATTATTTTCACAGCATCAGGTTTTTACCGAGTCGGAAATACATTCGCGTTATGAAATCCTCATGGAAGCTTATTGCAAGACAATCCATATAGAAGCAGACACAATGATTGACATCGTTAAAGGGGATGTCATCCCCGCCTGTATTGGCTATCAAAATGAACTGGCAAAACTTTTAGCAAAGAAAAAAGTATGCGGCGGCGAATACGACACTTCGCTTGAAGGGTATTTGCTAGGCAATATATCGGCATTGGCAGCTTCTCTGCTTAAAAAGCTTACCGCCCTTGAAAAAGCTCTTCTTGAATCCAAAGATGAAGAAGAAACGCTTGACCATGCCAGGTTTTACCGCGACAGGGTTTTTGCCGTCATGTCAGAACTTAGGTTGGTTGTCGATGAGCTTGAAACGCTTGTGGGGAATAAACACTGGCCGCTCCCGACTTATGCCCAGATGCTTTACAGCGTGGTATAGGGTATGCAGCGAGAAGGGGAGATTAGGATACCGTCCGGCTGCGCCATATCGGGTATTATAAATAAGTCCGGCAGGCGTATGAGCGGGGAAGCAATCATTCAGTCCATTTCGGTTATGCACGACCGTTCAAACGGATTAGGCGGCGGTTTTGCGGCTTACGGTATTTATCCCGAATATAAAGATTATTACGCCCTGCATATATTTTATGATTCAATGTCCGCAAAAAAAGAATGTGAAGAGTATCTGGAAAGGCGTTTTGATATCATCAATCTTTCTAAAATACCGACAAGGCAGATTAAAGAAATTTCTGACGAGCCCTTAATCTGGCGGTACTTTGTCAAACCGCTGCCTACAAAACTTGCCGACAGCCAGTTGGACGAGCGCGAGTATACTGTAAAACGCGTGTTCCGTGTAAACACAAGCATAGACGGCGCCTATGTGTTTTCCAGCGGGAAGAATATGGGCGTTTTTAAGGCTGTCGGTTTCCCGGAGGATGTGGGGCGGTTTTACCGGCTGGAAGAATACGAGGGGTATTGTTTTACAGCTCACGGGCGTTACCCGACAAATACGCCTGGCTGGTGGGGCGGCGCTCACCCCTTTGCCCTGCTTGATTACTCGGTTGTGCATAACGGGGAGATTTCGTCCTATGATGCCAACCGCCGCGCCATTGAAATGTACGGTTACAAATGCACCCTGCAAACCGATACCGAGGTTATCACCTATATCATAGATTACCTTCACAGAAAAAAAGGCCTTGCCTTTTCGGAAATCGCATCGGTTATAGCAGCCCCTTTCTGGCAGACCATTGCACGAATGCCGGCGCAGGAACGGGAAACCCGCGAGTACCTTAGGATGATGTTTGCATCACAGCTTATCACCGGCCCCTTTTCAATCCTTGTCGGTTTTGACGGCGGTTTAATGGCGCTTAACGACAGGCTTAAACTTAGGAGCATGGTTGTCGGGGAAAAAGACGACATTGTGTACATTGCAAGCGAGGAAGCTGCCATCCGCATTATTGAACAAAATCTTGATACGGTATGGTCGCCAAAGGGCGGAGAGCCTGTAATTGTCTGTTTGAACGGGGGGGCCTCTTAATGCCTTTGAACTTTATTTATCCCGACTATGAAGTTATACGAAACTATGACAGGTGCATTGCCTGCCGTGCCTGCGAGCGGCAATGCGCAAATGAAGCCCACGAGTATCTTTGCGATTTACAAAAAATGGTCTGCGATGACGCTAAATGCGTTAACTGCCACCGCTGTGTTTCTCTTTGCCCAACAAGGGCATTGAAGATCATGCAAAGCACAAATACCTACAAGGAAAATTCTAACTGGAACGGAAAGACCATCAATGAAATCTATAGGCAGGCGGCAAGCGGCGGTGTGCTGCTTTCCAGTATGGGCAACCCGGAACCTTACCCTGTTTACTTTGACAAGATGCTCCTTAACGCCTCGCAGGTAACCAACCCTTCAATTGACCCTCTGCGTGAGCCTATGGAAACAAGGGTTTTTCTCGGTGCAAAGCCGCAGTGCATTGAACGCGATGAAAACGGTTTAATCAAAAACAATTTACCGCCGCAACTTTCCCTGTCCATGCCGGTTATGTTTTCTGCGATGAGCTACGGCTCCCTAAGTTACAATGCCCACGAAAGTTTAGCCCGAGCTGCCGAAGAACTTGGCATCCTTTACAATACCGGAGAAGGCGGATTGCATGAAGATTTTTACCCTTATGGGAAAAACACCATCGTGCAGGTTGCATCGGGACGCTTTGGAGTTCACCCGGAATATCTAAATGCAGGTGCGGCGATAGAGATAAAAATGGGGCAGGGCGCAAAGCCAGGTATCGGGGGACATTTGCCCGGTACAAAAATTGTCGGCGACATTTCCAGAACAAGAATGATCCCCGCAGGCAGCGATGCAATCTCTCCCGCCCCTCACCATGACATTTATTCGATCGAGGATTTACGACAGCTTGTCTATTCATTAAAAGAAGCGACTGATTATAAAAAACCGGTCATCGTTAAAATTGCGGCTGTACACAATATTGCCGCAATTGCAAGCGGCATTGCACGAGGCGGCGCGGACATTATCAGCATTGACGGTTTCCGAGGCGGAACAGGGGCTGCGCCCACCCGCATACGCGACCATGTGGGCATCCCCATCGAACTTGCCCTTGCAAGCGTTGACAGCCGCCTGCGGGACGAAGGCATCCGAGACAATGTATCCATCATTGCGGGGGGAAGCATACGTTCCAGCGCCGATATTGTCAAAGCAATTGCGCTCGGAGCGGACTGTGTATACATAGGGACTGCGGCGCTGCTTGCATTAGGCTGCCATCTCTGCCGCAGCTGCCATGCCGGAAAATGCAACTGGGGCATCGCTACTCAGGTGCCGGAGTTTGTAAAGCGGCTCAACCCCGGCATCGGTTACAAGCGGTTGGTGAATCTTCTGACCGCATGGCAGCACGAGATAAAGGAGATGATGGGCGGTATGGGGATCAATTCCATTGAAGCATTGAAAGGCAACAGGCTCATGCTGCGAGGCGTGGGCTTGAATGAAAAAGAGCTTGAAATTTTAGGCATCAAGCATGCAGGAGAATAATTGCTGTTTTTAAGGAGAGTTAAGCGATGAAAAAGTACAGCGGAAAAGTACGGGATGTGTATGAGACAGGGGACGGCAAACTGGTGATTGTCACCACCGACAGGATTTCCGCCTTTGATGTGGTTCTGTCAAAACCGGTTCCCAACAAGGGCAAAATCTTAAATGCCGTGTCCCTTTTCTGGTTCGATTATACAAAGGGCATGGTTCCAAACCATATTCTTTCGACTAACCCGGCAGATATGCCGGAGTATTTTCGCAGCAGCGAATTTGAAGGGCGCGTAGTGCTAGTAAAAAAACTCAAGATACTGCCCTTTGAATGTATTGTCAGGGGCTATATGTTCGGGAATATGTGGCAGGCCTACTCAAAAGGCGGGGAATTTTGCGGGCAGAAAATTCAGGGCAATTATGTTATGGCACAAAAACTTGACGAGCCGCTTTTTACCCCTTCTACAAAAGCCCATGTCGGTCACGATGAATACATTTCGATTAAGCATGTAGAAGACTCCATCGGCGTGCAGATGACGGGCAGGCTTAAGGAAATAAGCCTTAAGCTCTACGATGAATGTTACTCTTATGCGTATAGCAAGGGCATCATTATTGCCGACACAAAGTTTGAATTCGGGCTTGATGATGAAAACAATTTAATTCTCGCCGATGAAATATTTACCCCCGACTCTAGCAGGTTTTGGAACCTTTCTGATTATCAAACAGGGGTTTCTCCAAAAAGTTATGACAAGCAGTTTGTAAGGGATTGGCTTAGCGAAAATAAAAAAGACGGGGAAATGCAGTTTGATAATGTGCCTGATGAAATTTTGCTAAAAACCGCCGAAATTTACGCTGAATGCAAAAGGAGGCTGCAAAATGACTGATCGCTACGAAAACCCCCTGTGCAAACGTTACGCCAGCCCTGCAATGCAGGAGATTTTTTCTGATGACATTAAATTTTCCACATGGCGCAGGCTGTGGGTGGCCTTAGCCGAAAGCCAAATGGAACTGGGCCTTGATATTAAATCTGAACAAATAACAGAAATGAAAACCCGTATCAATGATATTAACTACGAAAGGGCGGAAAAAATAGAAGCGCAAACAAGGCACGATGTCATGGCTCATATCCGCGCCTTTGGCGAGCAATGCCCTGGAGCCGCGCCCATCATCCACCTTGGCGCAACTTCCTGCTATGTGGGCGATAACACCGACATCATTGTACAGCGTTCGGCTCTGCTGCTAGTAAAAAAAACGCTGTTAAACGCCATTGTAAAGCTCTGCGATTTTGCGGATAAATATAAATCCCTGCCCTGTCTTGCATATACCCATTTTCAGGCAGCCCAGCCGACAACGGTGGGAAAGCGCGCCGTCCTTTGGATACAGGATTTAATGTTTGACCTAGGTCAGCTTGAATTTACATTAAGCAATCTTAAACTGCCAGGTTGTAAGGGAACCACAGGCACCGCCGCGAGTTTTCTTTCCCTTTTTGACGGCGATCACGAAAAAGTGAAAGCGCTTGAACAAAAGATTGCCGTAAAAATGGGTTTTGAAAGCGTTTATCCTGTAAGCTCTCAGACCTATTCAAGGAAAATTGATTTTTACACCCTGTCTGTGCTTTCAGGCATTGCTCAAAGCGCTTACAAGTTTTCAAACGATATACGGCTGCTCTCGCACATGAAAGAAATTGACGAACCCTTTGAGGATACACAAGTCGGCTCAAGCGCAATGGCGTACAAGCGAAACCCTATGCGAAGCGAACGGATCGCCTCTCTCGCAAGGCATGTGACGGTTAACGCGCTCAATCCAGCGCTGACTGCAAGCACCCAATGGCTGGAACGCACCCTTGACGATTCGGCTAACAGGCGTATTGCCATCCCCGAGGCCTTTCTTGCCATTGATGCGATTCTTTCACTGTACATCAATATAGCAGGAGGGCTTACGGTGTATCCCGGCATGATCAAAAAACATTTGAACGAGGAACTTCCCTTTATGGCAAGCGAAAACATTCTGATGCACTGTGTCAAAAAAGGCGGCGACAGGCAGGTACTTCACGAGCGGATTCGCCTGCACTCGGTGGAAGCCGCAAAAAAAATTAAACTGGAAGGCGGGGATAATGATCTTCTTGAAAGGATTAGCAAAGATGCAAATTTTGCCTTAAGCGAGGATGAAATAAAAGAGCTGTTACGCGCTGAACATTTTACAGGCAGGGCAAAAGAACAGACGGAGGAATTTTTGTCAGAAGTCAGGGCATTGCTAGATAAAAATAGCGATCTTTTAGGATTGGATGTCCATATTACAGTATGAGGGGGATAATATGCTTACAGCGATAGTCGGTGTCAATTGGGGCGATGAAGGAAAAGGCCGCATGGTCGATTTACTGGCGGAACATTATGATGTGATCTGCCGTTATCAGGGCGGCAATAATGCAGGGCATACGGTTGTCAACGAAAAAGGAAAATTTATTTTAAACCTTTTGCCCTCGGGTATTTTGCGCGAAGGCACTGTTAATGTAATGGGAGCCGGCATGGTGGTAGACTTGGAGCACCTGTGTACCGAGATACAGGTACTTAAAGAAAAAGGCGTAAATGTTACTCCTGAAAACTTAAAAATCAGCGATAAAGCTTTTATTTGCCTGCCTTACCACAAGGCACAGGATATATTGGAAGAGGAACGCTTGGGCGATAAAAAATTCGGCTCCACACGGCGGGGCATCGCTCCCGTATACGGCGACAAGTATATGAAAAAAGGCCTGCGTTTTATTGACCTGTTCGATCAAAAAAGCCTTTGCGAAAAACTTAAAGGCATACTTGAATGGAAAAACATGACATTTAACGGGTACGGCTCAAACACAGGCAGTATAAGCGATACACTTGGTTGGCTTTGCAAATTCGGGGATCAGCTTATCCCGTATATTACAGACACGACCGATTATCTGCAAACCGCTGTTGAAGGTAAAAAAAACATTATGTTCGAAGCGCAGCTTGGCTCGCTGCGTGACATTGATTACGGCATCTACCCCTATACCACTTCATCGCAGACACTGGCGGCCTATGCCACAATCGGGGCCGGCATCCCTGGCATAAAACTAGACCGGGTAATCGGCGTTATGAAAGCGTATTCAAGCTGCGTGGGCGAAGGGCCCTTTGCGGTTGAAATGTTTGGCGATGAGGCTGCTGTTTTACGGGAAGCCGGGGCCGAATACGGAGCCGCAACCGGCAGGCCGCGCAGGGTCGGTGGGTTTGATCTTGTGGCAAGCAGATACGGGATACAAATGCAGGGCGCAGATGAAATTGCGCTTACCAAACTGGATGTGCTTTCGTTTTTTGAAAAAATCCCGGTATGCACAGCTTATGAAATTGACGGCGTAAAAACCAGCCGTTTCCCCTCGGGGGATAAACTTATGAGAGCAAAACCTGTGTATGAATATTTAGACGGTTTTAAAACCGATATATCAAAATGCCGCAAGGCCGAAGACCTGCCCATCGAGGCGGTCCGGTATATCCGTTATATAGAAAATGCCGTAGGCTGCCCGATTACTTATGTGTCTGTCGGCGCAGAGCGGGATGACTATTTAGTTTTGAGGTAAACACTGTGAAAAAAGTGTATATAAATGAAAAATGGTGCCTCGGCTGCCATTTGTGCGAATACTATTGCGCTTTTGCCGATTCTGATGAAAAAGATATGGCAAGGGCGTTAAAGGATATGCAAATAAACCCTCGAATTAAGATCGAGGAACATGATGGTATAAGCTTTGCCGTGTCCTGCCGGCACTGCCGCGAACCCTTATGCGTAAAAGCCTGTATTACAGGTTCTTTGACTGTTACAGACGGTGTTATTACGATTAACGAAGATAAATGCCTTAGTTGTTATACGTGCATTTTAAGCTGTCCCTACGGAGCGATTTCCGCCTCCTGTGAAGGCGTTGTTCAAAAATGCGAGTTATGCGTAAAGACAACAGGGGGAACGCCTGTGTGCGTAAAAGGCTGCCCTAACGGCGCGATTGTTTTTGAGGAAAGGGGTTAAGCTTATGAGATATGTTATTATCGGGAATTCGGCGGCGGGAATTGGCGCAGTCGAGGGTATACGCCAGATAAATAAAGAATGTGAGATAATTGTAATTTCAAACGAGCCGCATCATACCTACTCCCGCCCCCTCATTTCATATTTACTGCTTGGAAAAGTAACAGAAGAAACAATGAAATACAGGGACGGCAGTTTTTATAAAGATAATAACTGCACTCTTTGCCATGACAATGTGACGGAGATAAACTCTCAATTTAAACAAGTAGTTTTATCAAACGGCAACCGTATTCATTATGACAAACTTCTTGTCGCAACCGGCTCTTCGGCCTTTGTCCCCAGGTTCGAGGGAATTAATTCTGTAAAAAATATGTTCACCTTTATGAGTCTTGACGATGCCCTGCAGCTTGATGCGGTACTGGGTACTGACAAGCGCGTGTTAATAATCGGAGCGGGGCTTATCGGGCTTAAATGCGCCGAGGGTATTGCGGCAAGGGTGTCGCGTGTAACGGTGCTTGACCTTGCGCCTGTAATTTTATCCAGTATTTTAGACGAAGGCGGCGCTAAACTTGTTCAAACCCATCTTGAAAAGAACGGCATTGAATTCAGGCTGTCAGAAAGAATCAAACGTTTCGAAGGCAATAGTGCTGTTCTTGAAAGCGGCAAAATGATTGTCTTTGACATTCTCGTTATGGCGGCAGGGGTAAGGCCCAACACCGATCTCCTTGAGGGCATTGCTGAAATTGACAGGGGCATTGTTGTAAACGAAAAGTCCGAAACATCCGCGCCTGATATTTATGCCGCAGGCGACTGCACTCAAACATTGGACATATCGAGCGGGCAGGGCAGGGTAATGGCTCTTTTGCCAAATGCCTATATGCAGGGGGAATGTGCCGGAATCAATATGGCAGGCGGGGAAAAATCCTTTGGCAAAGCAATCCCCATGAACGCCATCGGTTTTTTCGGCTTGCATATAATTACGGCAGGAAATTATACAGGCGATGTATATGCCAAGGACGAAAACGGCTATAAACGCCTGTTTTACAGCGGAAATAAACTCAAGGGATATATTCTTATAGGCAATGTCGAAAAGGCCGGCATTTACACAAACCTGATCCGCGAGCAAATACCACTGGATACTATCGACTTTAAGCTCATCTGCGAAAAGCCTGGGCTTATGGCCTTTACCAAAGAAGACAGAATGGCCAAATTAGGAGGCGCGGGATGAACATAAGTGCAAAAAATATTGACTTTAAGGAATTAAATGAACTGGTAAAGTCATCTCAAAGTGATGTCTTTATAGATGATTGTTACGGCCAAAGATTTATCGGCTGCGGAATTAGCGGTAAAAATATTACGATTAACGGCACGCCCGGCAATGCATTAGGCGCTTACCTGGACGGCGGGATCATTCATGTAAACGGCAATGCCCAGGATGCTGCAGGCGATACTATGAACGACGGAAAGATCATTATTAACGGTAATGCGGGAGACGCTCTCGGTTATGCCATGCGCGGCGGCGGTATTTTTGTACGCGGCAATGCCGGATACAGAGCCGGCATACACATGAAGGCCTACAAGGACAAAAAACCGGTGATCGTCATAGGCGGCAGGGCAGGCAGTTTTCTTGGCGAATACCTTGCCGGCGGGCTTATTGTGGTGCTTGGAATAGGTTCTAAGGATGCGCCCGTGGGAAATTTCACGGGTACAGGAATGCACGGCGGGCGGATTTTTCTGCGGTCGGACAAAGAACTTACAGCCCTGCCATCGCAGGTTACAAAGGAAATCGCCACTGACGAAGACTTGCATGAAATTAAACCTTACATAGCAGAGTTTGCAGGATTTTTTGAAATGGATGCCAATGCACTTTTGAAAGAAAGGTTTTTTGTACTAAAACCTAACGCAAAAAATCCGTATAAACAGTTGTATACGGCAAATTGAAGTGGGTAGACACCGCTATCCGTGAGCTACTAGCCACTAATCAGACTTTAAAAAGCATGTATATAATATTAATGTCAAACCTGTAACTAAAGCCAAACAATGAACACCTTAAAAAATTTGTTCCAGCACGACCGATGCCGTTTTAGGTTCATTCTGCGGACTTGAGCGAACCCTTTTCAGGGTTCCTCAAGCTCCGCACAATCCGCTACTGTACGACATCGGTCGTGCCATAACTATGTTTCAGGTGTTCATTGTTTGCAAATATTTTCAGTTTTTCAAGAGCAACTCTAATGCAAACTGCACTTTTTTGCCATTAATATTATATGGATATAAAAAGAAAAGCCTCAGGAGAGGACAGTCAGAAAAAGCGTACCGAACAGTCCATTCCCTGGCACCCTGCATTTGTCGAAGCCCTCAAGATGGAACTGGCTGCATATCAGGAGGTGCTGGATTTTCAGCCTGAATATCAATTGACTGCCGAGCCTTTGCGGATAGACTGTGTTGTTATCAAAAAGACAAAAGACACAATTATCAAAAAAAATATAGCGGCTTTTTTTAGGGAAGTGAATTTGCTGGAATACAAAAGCCCAGACGACTATGTTTCTGTCAACGATTACTATAAAGTTTACGGTTATGCCTGCCTTTATGCCTCATTTGAAAAGGTCCCAATTAACAAACTGACTATTTCTTTTGTTGAAAGCCGCTACCCGAAAAAGCTACTTGGCTATTTGGAAAATAAGCGGGCTTATGCAGTTGCAGAAAACAGCCCGGGGATTTATACTGTAGAAGGCGATGTGATGCCTATACAGGTAATTGACAGCCGCCGTCTTTCGGCGGATGAAAATATATGGCTGCGGAGCCTGAACAAGCGTCTTGATATATCGGCATTCAGGCAGATAAGCGCCGAGATGGAAAGGCAATACAAAAACGCCCGGATAACGGCATATTTGCATGCGGTAACTCACGCAAATTCCGGGGTAATGCAGGAGGCAATAAAAATGAGTAAAACAGCGGTAACCTTTGACGAAGTAATGGAAAATGTCGGCTGGGCTGCAAAATGGGAAGCCAAAGGCGAAGCAAGAGGAGAAGCTAGAGGTGAAGCCAGAGGCGAAGAACGCAAAGCGTTTGCCATTGCCCAAAATTTAGTAAACATGGGCATGCCTATTGAAGCGGTAGTTTCTGCTACCCAGCTTGATCTGGAAAAAATAAAAGTTTTGTACCCATCTTATGCAAAGAATTAATTTGCAAAACTGAACCTCTTCCAAACAATGAACACCTTAAAGAATTTGTTCCAGCACGACCGATGCCGTTTTTGGTTTGCTCTGCGGACTTGAGCAAACCCTCAAGAGGGTTTCTCAAGCTCCGCACGATCCGTTACTATACGGCATCGGTCGTGCCATAGCTATGTTTCAGGTGTTCATTGTTTGCCGTTATTTCAGGTTGCAACGCTGGGTGGGGGCGCAAGGCGGGTGGGGCTGGCTGTGTTTTACCCTGTATAATCTTCCTCATTGTATTCATCAAAAGTTTTATAATTATACAGTTTTGCTATTCTATCTAATTCATTAATAC
>Ga0099364_10007173_pt1 | contig 15989 bp, 18 predicted proteins | sample TergutTh196P3_FD_73070 | JGI IMG/M metagenome (GOLD analysis project Ga0099364, IMG submission 73070) | Microcerotermes parvus P3 segment gut microbial communities from Pointe-Noire, Republic of the Congo - Th196 P3 | ecosystem: Host-associated > Arthropoda: Insects > Digestive system > Gut ...
TACTCGTTGAGGACGGATTTTTCGTGAGAATTTGGGCTAAAGGTCTTGAACAATATGATGAAATCGTGGGCATAGATTGGGAGTGGCAAAGTGTAGACGGTTGCATGACGAAAGCCCCGCTCGGCGGTAGTGAACTTGTCGGTGATAATCCCACTGATAGAGGAAAAAAGGGGGCAAACGCAGTGTCTTAACGGAGGGTCTCGGGTTGCCACTTTCGATTGCTGTGTCGGGGGCAAATGTTCACGATACACAGTTGCTTGAATTGACACTCGACAGTGTGATTATCGACCGTCCTGATGCGTTGGAAATATTGCAAAATCTTTGCCTCGATGCGGGGTATACAGGCTATGCAAAGCATTGCGAAATTCGCGGATATATTCCACATATTCGACCACGCGGTGAGGAGCGAAAAGAGATTGAAATCAATCCTGATTTCAAACCTCGTCGGTGGGTTGTTGAGGTTTTGCATTCATGGACTAATCGCTTTCGCAAATTGCTTGTTAGATTTGAAAAGAAAGCCGATAATCATATCGCTTTATTGGCTTTTGCATTTGCCGTTATTGTTTGGAGGAAATTCATTTTTGTGCATGACGGTGTTATTGTTGGATAGGCTCTTAGTGTTATAGACAATGTTGTGATAATTGCTATTAATTTTTTCATTTTTTTCAGTTTACTCCTTTCTTACAAATCAAAAAATTTCCTGTTTTACCTCCAAAATTTTTAATTGTGTTTTGATTTCGTGCTTTAAATATAAAAACAAATTTACCACCCTTTATAATATGCATCAAACCAGTTTTCGTAATCGAAAGGCTTTTTAAAAGGAATTGTTTTTATAAGCCATTGACATATTTCCTCTGCGTTCGGGTCTGTGTTATCAAATTTTGTATTTCCTCGCGACTTAAATAAAATCACCTCCACTTCTGTTGGGGTTTTCCTTATCCCATAGTAGCTGGCGTAGCCCACAAGACCACCATGCTTCCAAACCTCCTTTCTATCATCATAAAACATTATCCTGCTGTTTTTGTCAACCTCTTTTAATAAGTTGTTATAAATTTCAAGTGTATTTCTATCAACTCTTTGACCTGTATCCTTTCCCGACCCAATTATTTCATCATACTCATACAAGACAAAATTGATAAAAAAGTCCACCCCATATCCATATCCGTAAAACCCGGTTTCATCATCACGAAATAATTCTTTGCGATAAGAAAACTCTTTTATAGCCCCTTTATTGTCGATAAAAAGCCCGTCAAATTCCACATAAGGCTCTATTCTTTCACTTTCTAACAACAACAAAAAAACAATCTCCGGCGCATCGGGTAATAATACCGGCTCTTCTGCTTTTTTGACGATTATGTTAAATTTAAGTGTTGATTTGCCTGCTGTTGCGGTGATGGTTGCTTTTCCCTCGGCTATGCCTTTGATTTTTCCTGTTTTGCTGACTATGACGACATTTCTGTCGCTTGTGCGCCATTTTGTGGCGAAACCCTCTTTTGGGGTTACTCGAATCTGCCGAATTTCATTTACAGAGATGGTTATGTCTACAGCTGTGGCGGCTGTTGCCGAAACAGGAAATATAAATAGGCTTAGTGTTATAGACAATGTTGTGATAATTGCTGTTATTTTTTTCATTTTTTCAGTTTACTCCTCTCTTACAAATCCAAAATCTTCCTGTTTTCTATTATAACCTATTTTCCAATTTTTGTAAATGCACAAACTACACAATGTTTTGTGTGGTTTTTGATTGTTTTTTGGCTGAAATCCCCATTTCAAGTGTAACTGCTATAAAACGACCCTCTCCCCCTCCCCACCCTCACCCATTTCCGCAAGACATTCCAACAAAATAACACCGCCCGACACTTTTTCGTGCCGGGCGGTGTATAATTTTCGCGACAAACTCGGGACGGGCAAGCCCGTCCCCTACAATAACTCTCAACTCTCAATTGTCAACTGTCAACTGCCCCTCACCTGCCTAACCGCCGAAAGCCCTGTTTGTATGTTAAGCAAAAAGACCAACACGAATGAGATTGACAGCAAGACATAGTATACAGTATCGCTGTTCACGAACATGATGACCATGCTCATTGTTGTGAGCAATAGCATATTGATTCCCATTTTATATGGCTTTAAATCCATATGTACGAGGTTTCGCGTGTCGTAAACGCGAACAAAAAAGATAACTGCATAGCTTATAAGCGTTGACAAAGCCGCGCCGTTGATTCCCATAATCGGGATAAGCAACCAGTTGAGCAACAGGTTAAGGCCCGCTCCTATTGATGCGGTTGTCATCGAGCGAACAGACTTTTTTGTGGCGATGTAGACACTCCCCATGAAAGTAGAAAAACAGGTGAACACCACAGCAAGCAAAAGCAACGGTGAATATCTGAAAGCGTTTTCAAAGCCCTCACCCACCGCCATAAACCCCAACACAGGGCGAATAACTAAAAGAATTGCCGCCGAAATTAAATAGACGGTTGACTGAAAAAAATTAAAAACGTTGGTGTAAAACTTTGAGATTGTGAGTGAGTCTTTCTCGACAACCGCCGACATGTTCCACGCTTGTGAGAAAATACCCGATGCCAACATCACTAAGTTCGGGAATTTATACGCCGCTTTATACACCCCGGTCATCGACACCCCCAACATGGCAGTGATGAAAAAACTGTCTGACACGTTGGCGACCCACCACATAATGCTTGTGGGGATAAGCGGCAGGCAAAAACGATACATTGAAGATTTGAGCCGCTTGTCAACACCGAAGAGCTTAATATAGCGGTTAAGCTTTGCCGCCATGAAAAGAAACAAAATAGAGAATAAGTCGGCAAGCACCACAGAAACAACATATCCCACCACCCCAAAATCAAACGCCGCGAGAAAAACTAAGTTTAAAATTATATTAACGGCGGTGGTTAATATTCCGTCAACGGCATAGATTCGCACGAAACCGATTGAACGCGTAAACAGCGCGCAAGCACTTTTGAGAGAACCGGTAAATACATAAAGATATATTAAAAACGCAAAATCTGACAAAAAGTCAATCTGCCCGATAAGAGGTACAAACGGTAAAAATATTAACAGACCGCAAACAGAGGTTCTTATTCCAATTGTGAACACATCTTTGCGGTCATGGCTTTTATCCAATCCGAATCGAATTATTGACTCGCCTATTGAGAGGGTGACAATTGCTATAAGCAGGGTAGAAGCATCCACAATATTGCCGACCGCGCCGTAACCATCGGGCCCTAACTTTTCGGTATAAAAGCGCATCATTACATATACCAAAAGCTTTGAGCCCATCTGCCCAAAAGCCAAAATCAAGGTATTAGATGCAAGTCTTTTGTATCTGTCCAACAGAAGCCCCTCCCCTTAGTTTTTTAAAAAAGCGGCTTAAAATTTCACCGCACTCTTGTTCGAGAACGCGACTTCTTACTAATGGAATGTGATTGAGCGGATATTCATAAAGGTTGAAAAGCGATGCCAATGCTCCGGCTTTCGGGTTAAATGCTCCATATACCACCCTTTTAATTCCGGCGTTTGAAATTGCCCCGGCGCACATAGCGCAGGGTTCAAGCGTGACATAAATAGTGCAGTCGTTCAACCGCCAACCCATCGGTGAAGTGACGGTGTTTTTAAACGCCGCCGCCTTTTCAATCGCTATAATTTCAGCGTGGGCAATCGGGGAGTTGTCCGTCTCGCGGCGGTTATAGCCCGTGGCGATTATATTTTCATCGCCGTCTATTATGAGTGACCCCACAGGACATTCGCCTATATTATACGCTTTCTTAGCCTCTTCTAAAGCCAAAAGCATCATTTCTTCGTCAAATAACATGGGTAATGTGTATTCCCAACTCTTTCAGCTGGTCGGGATTGGCATTGCCCGGGCAATCAGACATTGCCTCGCTTGCATCTTTGAGTTTGGGGAATGCCGTGATGTCTCTGAGACTTTCCGCGCCGCAAAGCACCATAGCAAGACGGTCAAGCCCGATTCCCACACCGCCGTGAGGGGGTGAAGCATACCTGTAGGCATCCACCAAGAACCCGAATTTATGCGCGATTTCTTCTTCGCTCAAACCGAGGGCGGCAAACATTCTTTGTTGAAGTTGGGCGTTTGAAATGCGAATAGAGCCACTGCAAAGCTCAACCCCGTTAAGGACAAGGTCATACGCCTTTGCGTAAACTTTTTCGGGCGCGCTCTCAAGACATTCCAAAGAATCATCATTAGGACAGGTGAAAGGGTGATGCATGGCAACCCACTTTTGAGTTTCATCGTCATATTCAAAAAACGGCATATCGGTTACCCAAAGGAAATTATAGCCGTCTTTTATGAGACCAAGCTGCTTTGCAAGCCGCGAACGCAACGCTCCCAAAACCGGCAACACCACCTTGCTTTTATCAGCGCAGAGCAAGGCGACATCGCCCTTTTGCAAATCAAGCGCGCTGTAAATCGCGGCAAGTTCATCTTCTGTCATAAACTTTCCGAAAGAACAGTTTGGTTGTTCGCTGTCGTCAGTCCAACGAATAAAGGCAAGTCCGCCTGCTCCTATCCCGCGCACAAACTCAATTTGTTTGTCTATTTCTTTGCGTGTCAGCGTGTTCGCCGCGCCTTTGGCGACGACTCCGCGAACGGTGTCCGCGTTTGAAAACACCGAAAAGCCGCAATTTTTAACCAAAGCTGAGATGTCGGTTATTTCCATGGCAAAACGAGTGTCGGGCTTATCTGTGCCAAATCTCGCCATAGACTCATTAAATGTTATTCGGGGAAGAGGTAAAGCGACATCAACGTCTTTCAGCTCTTTCATAACGTGGGCGATAAAACCTTCAACCATGCTCAAAATGTCGTCAACGTCAACAAACGACATTTCGAGGTCAATCTGGGTAAATTCGGGCTGGCGGTCGGCGCGCAAGTCCTCATCGCGAAAACAGCGCGCAAGCTGAATATAACGGTCGAAGCCGGCAACCATAAGTAGTTGCTTATAGATTTGCGGCGATTGAGGCAGCGCGTAAAACTTCCCCTCGTGCAAACGCGCCGGGACAAGATAGTCACGCGCCCCTTCGGGTGTTGACTTGATTAACATTGGGGTCTCTATTTCTAAAAACTCATTGGCATAAAAATAATCGCGCGCTGATTGCGCAAGTCTATGCCGTAAAACAAGATTCTCTTGCAGTTTTTTTCGCCTTAGGTCGAGATAGCGATATTTAAGCCTTAGCTCTTCGTTCACTTTAGTGTCATCTTTGATTTCAAACGGCAGGAGTTGTGCCTTTGACAAAACACGAAGTTCGCTCACAAAAATCTCTGCCCAACCGGTGGGAATGTCGGGGTTTTTGCTCTCTCTTTCACACACAACGCCTTTTGCCATTAACACGAACTCACTTTTAACGGTTTTGGCTTTTTCAAAAACATCGCGCGCGGTGGTGTCGTTAAACACCAACTGCACAACGCCTTTAATATCTCTTAAATCAATAAAGATGATTGAGCCTTTGTCCCTGATTTTTTGAACAAACCCTCCAACAATAATCTCGTCACCCACGGCGGCCTGTTCGCCCCTAACTAACGCTCCCAAACCGCAATAGTGCGTTCTTTTCATGTCCGACATAGTTTCACTCATATTCTAAATACATATCCTTTCTGTTTATGTTTTCCCGGGTAATAACATTTCGGGAGATTCCATATCGTCCAAATGGAATATAAAATTTTTATTTAGGTTTTCAAATGGTTTTACAACACTTTTTCTAAGCTCATATAACATTCTACCATAGGGTGTATCTTCATTCACCCAATCAAAATTAAATGCAAATGTAAAGTTCTTCAATATATCTAACCCCAATAACAAAGCAAGGTTTTTTATTGAGTCGGAGGTCAGGATGCTGTCTACTTTTAACTCATACCCATCTATATTCATGCGTGTGGCTTCTATTTTATACAAATCAGCTCGTTGACCGTTAGCCATCAGAGGTTTTTCGTTATCAGGGATTGTTACTTTGTTCTTTTTTATAAAACCCTCTGTGTATCCTAACTCTTCTATCAATACAGACTTTGGAATTGTTGTGACGGTAGCCCCCGTGTCAACAAGAAAGCTCTTATAGCTCATTTTATCACCGTTAATAGTTGCTATAGCCACTTCAATAAATGCGGCTCCTGTTTTTTGCAAAGGAATGTAGTTCATAACAATCCTCCAAAAACAGGCATTAAATTAACTCCTTGGAGTATTATTGTGTTCTCTATCAAGTTTTCTTTGTTGCTGATTTTAGCTAATTCGCTTCTTGATTCACTTGTATAAATAGCAACACCCCGTTCTCTGCCCTTGGTGTGGTCTATTTCGGTGATTCTTACTAAAATATAACTGTCGGGATACATTTCGCCTATTCTGAGGAAACTTATTTCCTTTTCGTTTTCAATTTTTTCTAACATATTTCCCCCTCCTTCCCTATGAACTGCTGACTGCTGTTTGCACTTGTTGCAAGAACGACTCATTTAACGTGATTTGCGTTTTTGCCCCCTGCTTGTTTTTGATGAAGGCGGTGTTTGTTTCAAGTTCGTTGGTTCCTAAGATTATGCTGAAACGTGCCCCGATTTTATCGGCATATTTAAGCTGGGCGTTAAGAGCGCGCCCTGCTAAATCACATTCAGCCCACATGCCGCCATCGCGAAGGCTCTTCGTCAGCTCAAACGCTTTTTCGTGGCTTTTCTCGTCCATCGAAGCGATGTAAACTTCACATGGTTTACACTCGCCGAAACTGCAATTCCGCGCTGTCATAGTCAGTATAATTCTCTCTAATCCCATTGCGAAGCCTATGCCGCAGGTTTTGGGCCCACCTAAAGCGGCGACTAACCCGTTGTAACGTCCACCGGCACAAATCGTCCCTTGCGCCCCTATGTCGTGAACGATAAACTCAAAGACGGTATTTGTATAATAGTCTAACCCACGCACCAACCGCGGGTTTAGCGTATACTCAACCTTAGCAGTGTCTAAAAAAGCTTTTGTTTTCTCAAAACCCTCATGACATTCCCCACAAAAATAGCTAATAATTTTCGGTGTCTTGTCAACCAAAAGCGATTTACAGTTGCTGTTTTTGCAGTCTAACAGGCGCATTGGGTTTCGTTCTAATCTTGTCAGACACATAGGGCATAGTGATTCTTTTTTATCGGCGTAATATTCTCTCAAGGCATTTAAATATTCCGCGCGACAGGTAGGGCAGCCTATGCTGTTGAGTTGAAGCTCGGCTTTTATTCCCAATTTTGTTATAAGGCACTTGCACAACAAAATTATTTCGGCATCTGAAGCGGGCGACATTGCCCCCAACAGCTCAACGCCGAACTGGTGAAACTCGCGCAGTCGCCCACTTTGAGGTTTTTCATATCTGAAACAGTTGGTAAAATAATAAAGTTTTTGCGGAAGTGCGGCATTAACCAATCCATGCTCAATCGCCGCTCGTATTACCCCTGCCGTGCCTTCGGGTCTTAGGGTAATACTGCGGTTTGACTTGTCCTCAAACGTATACATTTCTTTTTGGACTATGTCGGTGTCATCGCCTACACCACGCTGAAAAAGGCAGGTGTGCTCAAAAGTGGGGGTTCGTATTTCCTTGAACCCGTAACACTGCACAATCTCTTTCATGATTTGCTCAATGTAATGCCATTTATACACGTCCGCAGGCAGAACATCATTAGTCCCACGCGGCGCATTTGTAATTAAACCCATACCATCAACTCTCGCCTTCCCGTGCTATTTCACGCCAATCAAGGTCGCCGCGTTCTAAGGCGTGAATTAGTGCCTCTCCCGTTGCTAAGTTGGTTGCAAGCGGAATGTTGTGAGTATCACACGCCTTCAAAACATTGGTGTCATCTCGTTCACCCGGCCCCACGTTTAACGGGTCGCGGAAGAAAAACAACGCGTCAATCTCGTTGCAAGAAATGCTCGCGGCAACCTGTTGACAGCCGCCTAAGTCTCCGCTGAGATACGGCTTTATTTCAAGTTCCGCGACATCTGAAATAACCTTCCCGGTGGTTCGGGTGGCAATCAGCCTGTGTTGCGATAATACGGCGCGATAGGCAATACAAAATTGAATCATAAGCTCTTTCTTAGAGTCATGTGCCAACAAGGCTATATTCATATATCCACCATCCGTTCAAAAATATTCTCTCTAAATTACGTTTTAAATTACGATTGTTTAATTATACCATAAAAATTCAACAAAGTCAAGAATTTTATTAAACTTTGCCACCGCCGACTATCTAATTATGGATACGCTTTGCCTTTTTTCTTCCGACCACCGTTTCCACGGTCTTATAACGATGCCGTTTTCGTTCATGTCAGGCTCATAGGCATCATAGAAGTATGCGTCAATGATGTTGCGAACCATATAGCGCGACCACTCGGCGTTTTCGAGGACGATTCCGAAGGCTATTTGCGGCTCACTTGCAGGGTAGAAACCCATTATGGTTGAGTTATAGGTTGTCAGTGTTGCTTGAGGCGTTCCTGTCTTTGTTGCCACTTTGTCCGGGAGAAAATCATAGTGCCAAAGTGACGGATTGCTCGGCGGCCAATAGACCATCTCAGATACCGAAACCATTCCTGCGCGAGTTGCCTCAAAAGCATCAGGGCGTTCTTGATAGAACACAGCCGCCTCTTGCGGGCTTGTTTCATAGACTAATTCTGAATAATCATAGTTCCAAACAGAGTCAACCAAATAAGGTTTATACCTCACGCCGTTGTTGGCGAAAGTCATCGCCTGAACCGCAAGGTGAAGCGGTGTGAGAAGTGTCTCCGACTGTCCTATCGCCGCTTGAATTGTGTCGCCCCCTGTGAATTCTTTTTCAACAATCAGGTTATATATTTCGGGAGTTGTCATTCTGCCCGATGCCCCACCGCCGTCAATTTCAAGCCCCAAATTAGTTCCGACACCGAAAAGCTCTGCCGTGTCGGCAAGGGCATTGATTCCAACCCTTCTGCCCACTTCATAAAAATAGCTGTTGCAGGAAATTTGAAGTGCATAATTTAAAGAAATATTACCGTGAACCCCCGTGCAACGCGGCTGATAAGAGCTGAAAAATGTGTAAGTCCCCGTGCATAGCACGGTTGAATATCTGCCCACGGCATCGTGATAAAGCCCGGACAATCCCGTCACTGTCTTAAAGCTTGAGCCGGGGCGATAAACCCCCAAAGTCGCGCGGTTATACAGAGGGTTGAGCGGCGCGTTAAGCACACCGGCGTAATTTTCAAGATACTCGTTGAGGTCATAGCTCGGATAATTCGCCATTCCCAACACTGCGCCGGTTCTCGTGTCTAATACTACCACAGCCGCTCCGTTGGCGTTCATACCCCTGTGCCACTGAGGGTTCGGCTCGGTAGACTGTATGTTATGGAGCCAATTAATATGGTTGTCAAGGATTGACTGGAGCGCGTTTTGAAAATCCGTGTCTATTGTTAACTTTATGCTGTTTCCGGGCTTTACCGCAGTTGTCACTTCGTCGGACACGGCATTGCCCTTTGAGTCGCGCGTGATGGAACGAACGCCGTTCTCACCACGCAGAACGCTTTCCATAGCTCTTTCTATTCCCGTTTGCCCTAAGGTGTCGTTAAGGACATAGCCTTTCTCACGCAAGTCTTCATATTGTTCGGCGGTGATTGCCCCCACAACGCCGCGAATATGCGCCGCCATGTCGCCGTCACGATATTCTCTCATCGGCTCTTGAATTATGTCAACCCCTCTCAATAAGGCTGAATATTCTTTCAACTCGACCACTGTTTTCAGTGCAATGTCTTCAGCTAAGGTATAGCGGTTATTTTGTGAGAAGTCGCGGAGTTTCATCTCGTAACGAATTCCTGCTATATACCTTATCATCTCGGGGCCGTAAGAGTTGTCAATCTCATAGTCGTCAATTAATTTGCTCAAACAGTTCTCAACTGTCGCATCAACGTTTAAGACTAAGTTTTGCTTAAACCTGTCAAGCACTTCATCGCTGACATCGGTGAATTCATAAGGGGCTTCCATAGTAATTGGCATTGAGTCAAGCCATTTTTCATCATTGCTCTTTAATATTCTGAGGGTGCGTGCAATAATCTCGTTTTCTTCGCCCCTTGTGAAGAATGCCCTTTGAACAATGACTTTATAGACCACTTTGTTAGAATTGAGCAACTGCCCGTTTATATCCGCGACTTGCCCGCGCGCCGCCTGAATTGCCTGTTGGGCTGTATAGCTTTTCATGGTAAGTGCGGTATACATATCGGCATCAACGATTTGGATTTTCGTAAGCCTTGTAAGCCCCAAAAAGACCATAAACACCATTAAGGACACGATTATTCCCAATCGCGCGATATTATTCAGTTTATTGAAAAGAGTTGTCATGCAACACATTCCCCCAATCTGCTATACTCCCTCTTCTTTTTCGTCAGATTCAGAGTTATCAACCGCCGCTTCTTTAGCCGGCATGGCATCAAAAATATATTTAATCAATATAAAAAACACCGGCGCAACTATAATGGTTGACACATATGACGGTAGATAGAACTGCTTGAATATTATGGCGTAGCCGTCATAGTCCCATATCATATATTCAAAGAAAAACTCGATAAAGCACATAACAGCGCAGACAAGCGTTGTCAACCAAAGATGGTTGAATAGGTTGACTTTTATTAAATTTCGGGCAATCAACGCAGTTCCCATAGCACTTGGCAACAGCAACAACGCCGAAAACCCGAATATGTTTCCTGTCGCTATATCTAAAAACAAACCGCATACTGCCGCAAAGACCGATGAGTTCAACTCACCCTCACGCATAGCAACTGCAACGGCAAGCGGAATCATAGTGAAGGGCTGCCAGTCGCCTAACGCGCCCGATGTCATGAGCATGAAGACAACCAAAAGCGAAAGCGAATACAAAGACCACTTAGCCAAAACCTTAGCCTTCTGCTTACGCGACAAATGTGTAACCGAAATAATATTAAATTTCACTCTAAAACAGCTCCTTGTCCTTTAAACGATATTATGACAAAGCCTTCTGTCAAGGCAGAAAGGTTGACAGCCGGTTCGATTACTGCGTTTAGAGAAAGACCATTGTCGTCGGTGAAAATTTCTACAACCTCGCCAACGATTATTCCGGGAGGATAGACACTTCCCCCCGATGTAATCATAATATCACCGACTTTGATGTCACTGTTCATCTCTATATAGCTCATCAGACATTTTTGGTCGGCGGCAACAGAAAGGGTATTCTCGATAATCCCCACCACACTGCCCGAGAGGCTCATTACGCCTATATTCACCTCGGTTGAAAGTATTGTCATGACTTCTGAAAAAGCGGGGGTGACATTCCTCACAACGCCAATTAACCCTATGTCGGACACTACAGGGTCGCCGATTTTAATCCCATCTGCCGTGCCGCGGTCAATGGTGAAACCCTTAAAAACATCGGCGGCGTTTCGCAAAATTATATTGCCCGGCGGTGCGATTTTAAAATCTTCATTGTCTTCTTTTATGTCTATTATTTTTTTCAACTGTTCATTCTCTTTTTGAAGGTCGTCAACATCTTTGATTTGCCTTAGCATTTGTGAGAGTTGTATTTTAAGCTGTTCGTTCTCTGCTTTATATTTATCGGCATTAACCAAAGCATCAATTCGCCCCTCAACCCAAGCGGACACCGAATTGGCCGCGCTTGAAAACGGGTGAACTATTGATTTAAGTAAAATCTCGGGTATAGACGACGCGCCGCCATATATTAGTGCATAACTAAGAAAGCCGACAAGCAGCGCGAAAATACAAACTATGACTTTAAATTTCCAACTCTTAAAAAAATCTCTCACGGCTAAATATCAATATTTACTGTCGTCGTCTTTCAAAACATCGACAAGTTTGTCAATGTTCTCAAGCACTTTTCCTATGCCCTCGGCGACACAGTCTAACGGCTGGTCGGCTATTTTTACGGGCATTCCTGTTTCGGCGTTGATAAGGCGGTCTAAGCCCGAAAGCAACGCACCACCGCCTGCCAACATGATTCCGGTGTCGATTATATCAGATGCCAATTCGGGCGGCGTTTTCTCAAGGGTTGTCTTGATGGCATCTATGATTTGACCAATCGGTTCAGACAACGCCTCTCTGATTTCACCGCTTGTAACGGTAATATTCTCGGGCAACCCCGTGAGAAGGTTTCTGCCTTTTATATCCATCACGGGTTCGCTCTCGTTAGACGGGTAAGCTGAGCCTATCCCCGTTTTAACGTTTTCGGCTGTTCTCTCACCTATAAGAAGGTTGTATTTCTTCTTTATATAGTTGATAATAGACGAGTCGAATTCGTCACCGGCAACCCTGACAGAGCGGGACGTGACAATCCCCCCTAAAGAAATTACCGCAACCTCGCTTGTGCCGCCGCCAATATCCACCACCATGCTGCCTGTCGGCTCTGCCACCGGCAAGCCCGCGCCTATTGCCGCCGCCATTGGCTCTTCAATTATAGAAACCCTTTTTGCTCTGGCGTTTTGTGTCGCTTCTTTAACCGCGCGCCGCTCAACCGCCGTGACACCCGATGGTATACAGATAATTACACGTGGGCGGGCAAGCGAACGCCCTTTCATTGCCTTTTTTATGAACGCCTGAAGCATGCTTGTGGTCATGTCAAAGTCGGCAATAACTCCGTCTTTGAGTGGGCGCACTGCAACAATTGAGCCGGGTGTTCGTCCGATTACGTCTTTGGCTTCTTGCCCGACATAGCGAACGCGGTCGTATTTAGTGTCCACCGCCACCACGCTCGGCTCACGGATTATAATCCCTTTCCCCCTCATGTATACAAGTGTATTCGCTGTGCCTAAATCAATTCCTATGTCTTTTGTGAACATTGTTCAAACCTCTCTTTATTTTCTATATTCCCGTGGAACCGAACCCTCCGATTCGCGTGGTCTGTGTCAGCTCTTTTGTCTCAATATAATCGGCCTTAACATAAGGCATGACTACTAATTGCGCTATTCTGTCACCATGATTTATGCAATATTCAGTGTCTGAATGATTTATAACCGCAACCTTTAATTCACCGCGATAGTCGCTGTCAATAACCCCCACACAGTTTGAAAGTGAAATGCCGTGTTTTGATGCTAACGAACTGCGCGCAAACACAAAGCCGCCATACCCGACAGGCAGTTCAATCGAAAGCCCCGTTGGAATCAACGCTCTTTGCGCCGCCGCTAATACAATCGGCTGTTCAACACAAGCGTATAAGTCCGCGCCGACACTGCCATCAGTTGAAAATTTAGGCAGTGTTGCTTTTTGTGTAAGTCTTTTTATGTTTACTTTCATTTTTAGACATGCCCTTTCTGCACAAATGCGCTTTGAAAGTATGTTTTCCCATATTGACGGGGATTTATTTTCAAACTTTAAAATACGCCCCCCGTGTAAAGTTTTTGATTTGCGGCTTGTCGCCGTTTAAGTAGGCGTTGGTTATTTTTCTCACGTCATCTTTCACGCCGAAATTTAATTGAAGAAAAGAAAACGATTTAAGCCGCTCAAGTTTATCTGCCAACCATAAGACATCGGGATTTAATATTTCGCAGGCAGTGTCACATGTGAGGAAGAGCTTGTTCGCCTTTCTGTCAGTTATATATTTCTTACAGCCGCGCGCGCCGCAAACTTTGTTGTCGCTCACCGGGCAACGGCGTGTTACCATCAACGGGATTGCCCCATAAACTAAAACGCCGACAGGAATGTCTGCCACTCGCGAGTTGTTGATTTTAAACTCAACCGCGCAAAGAGAGTCGACAATCCCCATTTTTATATACTCTGCCAACGCAAGGCGATTGGTGATGTTGAGCCTGAACGAGCCGTGGGGAATAAACCCCAAACTTTTTGCGAGCGCGATATGGTCTATGGTGTGAACTGCCATTCGTTCAAACCCTCTTTGTCTGAGCCGTTTCAACTCATGGGTTAGTTTTTTTTCGTGAGAGCCTAAAAATATGGGTGGATTGACTATTATGCGTGAGATTTGACTTGAGTTTTTTTCTAAAGCCTTTATAGGGGCGATAACATAGTCAAACTCGGGAATGTCAAGAGCGATGTTTAACTGTTCGCTCTTACAAACCGACGCTCTTAAAATAAATTTTTCCATATATATCATAGTATAACAAATTTTGGCTTGATAATCAAGCTGTTTTTTAAAAATTCAGCAAAAAATATAGCGGACAGTTCAATGTGCAACTATCCGCTATCAAGTTTTTCTCTTAGTAGGCTTAAAATTTTCTTTTCACGCCGTGAAACTTGCACTTGAGACATTCCCATTAAATCACCAACTTGGGTCTGTGTTTTATCACCCCAGAAACGCAATGCAATAAGCCGTCTATCTTCTGCATTTAACGTGTGAAGAATTTGTTTGAGCGCGATTAGGTCTGTGAGTTTTGATTGCGGCGGTTCAACGGGAATGTCAAACTCCACCCCACCCTCCTCACGTTCGGCGGTGAGGGATATTGCAGGCTGGCTTACCATCAGGGCTTCACTCACTTCTTCAATGCTCACCGAAAGCCGCTCGGCTATATCTGAAATTCGAGGTTCTATTCCCGATTTAGCCATTTGCTCACTTATCCTCACGACTTTTAGTGACAGCTCTTTAAGCCCGCGACTGACTTTAACCATGCCGCCGTCTCTGAAAAGCCGCTTTAACTCTCCCAATATTACGGGAACGGCATAGGTTGAAAACATAAGCCCACGCGACTTATCAAAGCCTTTTGCCGCCTTTAAAAGCCCCACGCAACCTGCCGAATAAAGTTCTTCATATTCAATTCCGCGAGAACGAAAGCGATTAGCCAACGAATGGACTAACCCCAAGTTGTCCTCTATAAACCTGTCATGCGAGTATTCGCACTCTTGCGTTAATTCGGGTTCACAAACGTCGATTTTCAAACTAATGCTCATCTCTTGATTTGAGGGTTTTAATCATGATTATAGTGGTTCCGGAATTTAATTTACTGTTAACGCGCAGCTTGTCCATAAAGCTTTCCATCACCGCAAAACCAAGACCTGCCCGCTCTCCTTCCGCACAGGTTGTAAAAAGTGGAAGCATTGCCTTTTTGATGTCCTCAATGCCGCAACCTTTATCTTTTATTCTTATGTAAAGAGAGTTGTTTTCTAACAGTCGGGCGACTATATCAATTTTCCCGATTGTGTCGGAATAGGCATGTACAATGCAGTTAGTTACCGCCTCGCTCACCGCCGCTTTTATATCGTTAAGTTCTTCAACGGTCGGGTCAAGTTGTGAGGCGAAAGCCCCCAGCGCGCTTCGCGCAAAAGCCTCGTTTTGCGAGCGGCTTAAGAAACTAAGTTTAATTTCATTTTTAATTTTCATGTTCAGACGTACCCTTTCTTAACAAATTTGCTGATTCCGTTCCCATTATTAAATGCTCTAACCCTGCGAGTCTTATGATTTTTCTGACACCGGCCTTAGCATTTCTTATTGCCAAGCCGCCGCCAAACAGGTCTAACACCCGTTTTCTGCCTAAGATTAGTCCGATTCCCGAACTGTCCATAAAATCAACGTCTTCAAAATCTAAAATCAGCCATTTAGGAGTTGACTCCTCTAATCTATGGTCGATTTCAGAACGTATTTCTTTAAGATTGTGGTGGTCAATATCACCAGACAATTCGGCAATGATTTTCTCACCATGGTTTATTACCTTGACAGCCATTTTAACATCCCCCTTATGATAATTGACAATTGACAATGTACAATTGACAATTTATGATAGTTGACAATTGTTATAAATTTTAATAAGTCGCGATAGCGACACCACCATTGTCAATTGTCAATTGTACATTGTCAATTGTCATTATAGCATACGCGCTTAGAAAATTTTGTCGGATTTAAGTCCGGCGCATAATCTTTAAGAAACTGTATTCATAAACGTTTTAGCAACGTATGCAGGTGAGAAATGATGCACATTGTTTCAGCGGAATCGGTACGTATTTCGTAATCCTTTGAAAGTCTACGTGAGTTTCCGAACCACGCAAAAGTCCGC
>Ga0099364_10007174_pt1 | contig 15988 bp, 12 predicted proteins | sample TergutTh196P3_FD_73070 | JGI IMG/M metagenome (GOLD analysis project Ga0099364, IMG submission 73070) | Microcerotermes parvus P3 segment gut microbial communities from Pointe-Noire, Republic of the Congo - Th196 P3 | ecosystem: Host-associated > Arthropoda: Insects > Digestive system > Gut ...
TGAATAAAAAAGCGCATACTCATGGTTTATGGCAAATCCCTTTACGGTTGAGCGTCCTTGCGGATTATTTCTTATCGGGACAACTGCTTGCAGATTTTCAGTTGAAAAGGTATCGGACAAAAGTAACGATACGTTATCTTTTTCACAATCATCTATTGTCACGCATATCATCGAAGTATCGCTCATCAATGAACGTGACGATACAAGCCTATTTTCCATCAGGCTTAACCATGATGAATGTTTAAATCCATTTTTATACAATATAACCGATGCATCGGCGTTATACGGCGGATCGATATAAATACACTTTACCTGACCCCTATACCGTTCCCGCAACAGCCCCAGTGCCTGAAAATTCTCGCTGTGCAGCATCAAGCCTCCTGTCTGCTCGTCCAAGTTATCTATGCTTGCAACAAGGCGGTCTTTGAAGTCCGCGGAAAAATGCAGGGTATCCAGTACAAGATTCCCATTTTGGCGCAGGAACTCCACCGTCAGCGGGTCGGAATAGCCGACAAGAAACATATCGCCCTGTATTTCGTTAATGGCGTACACATCCACCCACTCGGCAATTTGCGCCGCGTTGGAAATAATTTCTGGATAAAACGCCTCGTCAATGTAGTCGAGCGTGACACACCAATTCGTTGCCACCACAAATTTCTTTTTGAGCCACAACTTTTTCTGAAAATCCTCAATCTGCGCCAAAAAGTCTATGATTATCTTACCTACACGCTTAATGGCTCGAACCTTAGCAAGATAATTATCGGCGCGCTTCTCATCAGTGGTGTCAATGTCGTCCAGATGGATGACTTCGCTCTTGATAAAGAAATCCAGCTCACGGGTCAAAAAGCCCCGCAGGTCTTTGTGAATAAAATAGTCAAAGGTGTTCTTCGCAACATAAGCGGTCAAGTGCTTTTCAAGCAGTGAGCGCGTCTCTTTTTTTGCTGTGGGGGCAGGCGCAAGTAGGCGATACCAGTCGCGGTAATTCATTTGAATCTCATCCGTCAGCAACGCAAGGTTATCTTCGGCGTATTTTTTCTTTTTATCTTCGGGTATGTCATACACAAAACGGACGATGAGTTCGCCATCCACTTCTTCTATGGTTTTAATGTCCGGTCGGTCGGTTGCTCCCGTATACAGCATAAAGACACGCCCATTACTGTTAGTTTCCTTATTATTGTTCCGCTCGGTGGTTGCGCCGACAAGACGGAAGTGTACCATTTTCCCATCACAGGTAAAGGTATAGTCACGGAAATTTTCGGCGGTCTTTATATAATACTGGTCTGCGTTCGCCCAATAGAGTTTAACTTCCTCGCCTTCGTAGGGAATTGCGTACACGCCCTCTTTGTAGCGCCGCTTGGAAATAAAGTCGCCCTCGTCGTAGTAACGATTGAAGAACGAAAACAGTGCGGAATAAACGTCCGATTCGATAGACGATAAATCGACGCCGCGAGCGAGCTTGGATTTGTGCTGCGCGTACTCCTCTGCCATTTTGCTTTTTTCCACATCCACGCCGACATCGCCGCATAACTTCTCAATTTCCGCGATACGTGCCGTAAGTGCAGATGTATCTTCAGCAAACGGTTTCAAGGTTTCCTGAACGCGCTTAGGTAGTCCGTCCGTCAAGAACTCCTCAATCTGTGAGCGGCGAATGTTCAAAATACGGTAAATTCCGAAATCAAGGTCTGCCTTGTCCAATTCAAAAATACCTTTCAGCAGGTTAATAAAGCGGTTCAGTTTTTCGCCCATAATTTTTACCCCTTTTCGATTTCCCACTCAATGATAAAACAAAACTCAAACCAAGGAGCGATACTATGCTACAAGTGAATGAAATAGATTCCGTTTTTAAACACAGAACTACTCCATGGACAGTATTATATGCGACACGATAAAGAAGTTCAAGCTCAAAACGCTATGTCATAGGTTGCGACTTCTTCGGGAGTTACATAGAACTGGCGCGGCGGTCAAGTTCATTTTAACCAGACCGTACCCTGAAAAATCCACTGCAATATTTGTGTGGTTATTTCGGAAATGGACTGGAATATTCATGATATATTACCTTCTACTTGTATTTAGCGGGGGCATGCTTTATACTTGGTGGACAAGGCAGTACGAAATGCGGGCGGAATAGTGGTGAGTTTTTTTGAAAAAACTGAGTCGTGATGAGAGGTTCATATTATCAGGTGAGTTTTATATATTTTTCCTGCTTGGCGTGTATACGCTCATGGTGGGCGCCTTGGTGCCTTTTATACGCGAGGAATATGGCATTAACTACGAGCTGAGCGGGTATCTGGTCTCGGCAAACTCCATAGGCATGATCGCCATGAGCCTGATAGCGAGCTACACAGCTATTCTCTTCGGCCTGAAACGGGCGTACATGCTACAGCATTCTTTTGTGATTGTCGGGCTTGTAGTTCTGACAGTTTCGGGCAATCCGGTCCTTTTACTTCTTGGCATGGCTTTCATAGGGCTTGCGCGAGGGTCGACTGCCAATTACTCGAATCAAATCGTCAATGACATATCAAAAAGCGATTCGAGAGTCATGAACGTGGTTGGGGTTTTCTTTGCATTTGGAGCGTGCGTCACACCGTTTATCGTGATTCTTTTTTCCGGGATTGCCGGAAACTGGAAATATGCTAACTACGGAGTTTCATTTGCCGCCGCAGTTGGCATATTGCTTACGCTCAGGATGAAGATTGATAGGGAAGGCATAAAAACAAGCGGCGTGAAGCGCGGTGGTTTATCGTTTTTTAGGCAAAAAAAATATCTTGTCTCGCTTATGGCATTGTTCTGCTATTCCGGCATGGAAATTTCAATCATAGGATGGATCGTAACGTATTTTATGGAGACGCAGGACACGACAACTCAATTTGCGTCCTTGATGGCCACTGTGCTGTGGGGGGCCATGCTGGCGGGAAGGATCGTTTGCAGCGTTATCGCCAATCGCATGACCACCGCAAAGCTTATTTTCTACCTTAGCATAGGGGTAGCGGTTTTTATGGCGATTTTTGTCAGCAACCTTAGCCTAACCTTGCTGATTATTGCCACGGTCGGCCTTGGGCTTTGCATGTCGGGCACTTACAGCACAATTCTTGCGAATACCGGGCATATTTTCAGCGAATACAAGCTTGCTTTCGGGTATTTTTTCATGCTTGGCGGGATGGGACCGGTTATATTGCCGTCTGTTATCGGCATCATTTCCGAACGTTACGGCATCAGGATCGGGATAAGGGTCATTGCCGTAACAGCCGTTATATTCCTCGTTATTTCTATTATGAATCTAAGGCTTGACATGAAAGCGAATGCTGAGTAATATGTCTCAGCTTTGAATGGCCGTAACCATTACCGTGAAAACTAACGATAGCACGCAAAGCGTTTTTTGGCAGATGCCGTATTTTTTTATTTTGATATATGACACCATCAGCAGCCCTGTGAGCGCAAAGACTGCAATGAGAACCCATGCCGGAAGCCCGTACTGCAGCGCTGCCCACAAAGCAGCGATAACTATCAGCATGCCGCCGGGGACGGGAAGCCCTGTGTAGTACTCCCGGTTTTTGGCCGCAGTGATATGGTAGTACGCCAGCCGCCACAGTCCGCACGCACAATAAAACGCTGCGGTTGCAACCAGAAACACACCGGCATCCAAAAAAACCAGGGCCGCCGCAGCCGGAATTATGCAGCAGATAAAGAAATCCACCAACGAATCCAAAATCTGGCCAAAGCTTGTATAGCAGTCGGTCTTCATGGCGACAAAGCCGTCTAGAAAATCCAGGAACGAGGCGATGAAAAGGCACAGGACAATGGCCTTTAGATTGCTTTCCGTCAGAAAGTAACAAGCAGTAACTCCTAAAGCAAGCCCCAACGTCGTTATGAAGTTCGGCGTGTTCATATATTCAAGCGCAGGAAAGACTTTTTTCATTTGTTTTGCACGCTCCTAACGTGAGGCTCCGCCCCACAACCCACAACCAAGCGGTGTGCCTACGGCAACTTTTGTTTCAAAGCCGGCAGCTGTTTGATTAAGCAATGACTCGCAGGGATTATAAGCGCCTTTCCGGAAAAACAGGAGCACCAGAGAACCTCCCGGCATGAAATAGCTTGCCTGCTGTCCGCGGCTTACACGTTCGCCGCTTTCAAAGCAATGCACTATGCTGCCTACAAAGGTAGCGCCTACCTCCACAAGCACAACGTCGCCAAAATTCTCGGATGAAAACTGTATCAGCGCGCGTTTGTTGCGGCAGTAAAGCCGCGCGATCCTGCTCAACGCCAAAGGGTTTACCGAGTACAAAGCCCCGTCTATCGTCTTAGTTCCGGTGATGACCCCATCGTCAAAAAAGTGCATCCGATGATAGTTCACCGGAGTCAGGCGCAGGCGCACAATCGCGCCGCCCCGGTACGACTCTGCCAATGCTTGATTGCCAAACAACTCGGCCAGCGAGAACATGCTGCCCTTTGCCGCGTATAGGGCCTCCGGGTCAATGTCCGAATAAACGGATGCCAACCCTTCGCATGGCGACCCCAACAGACCCGGCGCCTCCGGGAAGCAAATGCCGTCTTTCTCACGCGTAAAGAACTCTGCGAAGCTGCCGTATGTCTCCTTGCATCCGCTCATGTCCACCTGATAGTCGCGGATGAACGCCGGTATGGCTCTTGCGGAGTATTTTGTGCGGCAATACATGCCATATAGGCGGCTTGTTGCTTTGCGTGTACTTAAGTACAGAAGCGATGCCCTGCCGGCCGGGTTTTCACAAATAAAGCGCAGCAGTTTTTCCGAGGCGATTTTTTCTTTTTCGTAACCCTCTCCGTTAAAAACCCATACCTCGTCACTGCGCTGCCTCATTGGAATCCGCCTTCCGGGCGCATTTCCCATTTGGGGCAAAATTCACGGTATAAAGCCGCAGGTGCGAAAGCGCGCCTACAGACCGGTGCAAGCGCTATCATAGAAAGCCCGCCGGAAAAGAGATTCAATATCAGTAAAAAGTATAAGTACAGCCGGATGGCCGTGTGTTTCGCTTCGCTCTTGAACAAATGGCATATCCCCCAAGCACTCAATAAGACTATAGTATTTTATTCTGTAATTGCCAATATGTCAAGATTCGTTTCGGTTTCAGCGTATTGTTTGCAATGCTTCACAATATCCTCCGGCATATCGGCAAGATATTCCGCTGCCGAAAGCATATTTTTATTGCCGTACCCATATGCGACGGCTATGGCAGGCAGGCCGTTCGCATGAGCCGCTTCGACGTCTCCGTGCGTGTCTCCGATGACGATGGCGGAATCTCCGGGGTTAATCATTTCCGTTATCAGCTCACGTATCAGTTCCGCTTTTGAGGGATAACCCTCTGCACTGTGATATTGCGAGAAAAAGCCCGCTATCCCGGTGTGTTCCAGTACAGTTATTATATACTCCTCCGGACTGTTTGAGCAAATTACAAGCTTATGCCCTTCGCTGTGAAGCTGCATGACAGCTTCGCGCACGCCCGGAAAAAGCTCGCCGCGCTCGGAAATCTCCTCGCGCATCAGTTCGGTGTAGCGCGACCGCGCGGCAGCGAAGTCTGTGCCGCCCGGCAGGATGCTTCGCAGAAGCGTATCCAGCCCTTGCCCGGCGTTTTTTAGCAGCGTGTTTTCATCCGGCGCCGGAACGTTCATCTCGCTGAGCAGGCGCAAGTCTGCTTGTAAACAAACCGGCTTGGCTTGAAAAAGCGTGCCGTCGAGGTCAAATATCAGCAGCATTGGCAATCCTCTTTCAGACAGTTCTTAAAGCAAGAAACATGATGTGAACGCGATTTTATCTTGGCCGTAGTTGTATTTTAGGTTATTGTCCGTGCAAACTTTGCTTACAAAAAGGCCGCACGCCTCCATCGACGCCGACATTCTTTGCGGGAAGCGGCATGGCTCGTCCGGGTATGTGCAGGAGTCGCACAATCTGCATGCGCCGGCGCCCATTGCGTATACCGATAAGCCCTGATCTTCAAGCATGTCCCACATTCGCCCGAAGTTTGTTTTATGGCGCAATCCCGCATCCATAATGCCTTCCCAGTCATAGCTGTCCTCAAGCTCACCGACGGTCTGGACAAGCATCCCTCCGTCGTATTTGAGGACTCGCTCGCGCATTTCCTCAAGAGTTGCGCATGCGGGCGGGCATGACCACGATTTGTTGTATCTGTCGCATTGATCCGCATTGCACATGTCCCTTATTTCCTGCAGGAATTCAAGCGTCGAGATGTTCAGCGGCGCTGAAAATGAGAAACCGCATTCCTCCGCAAGCGCGGTGAGATTTTCGTAATCAGGCATGATATTTCCTCCTTATTTTTATCTATTCTACTCAATGTCAATAGGTTAATGGATCAGCGCCTGTAGGGGACGGCCTCTGGACGTCCCGCTGTGCGGGCATTGTCAAAACCTGCGGGACGTCGAGGACGCCGTCCCTTACACAAATCAGACAGAATTTCCTAAACCTGTTGACATTGTACTTCTGATTACTCCACGTCTTTGAGCGACTCTACCATGTCTATGGATACTAGGCGCTTGTATGTCACCATATTGACAAACAGTGCAAAACCGACCGACAAAGCAGCGGACAAGCCGAAGCTTACCGGGCGGAGTACATGCGGAAACTTCAGTATATCGACTTCAACCGATCTGAGCACAAACGTGGTCAATCCTACCCCGCAGGCGAGGCCAAGCGCTATTCCCATCAGCGTTATGAAAAAAATCTCCCTGTATATGTAAACGGCTGTCTCCATGTCTTGGAAACCCAGGACTTTTATCGTCGCCAGTTCGCGCATGCGCTCTGTGATGTTTATCAGCGTCAGGTTGAACAGCACGACAAACGCAAGCGCACAGGCCAAAACCAGAAGCACGATAGTCACAACGCTCAGAACGTCTGTCGAGTCGCTGATGCTGCTTACCAGGCTTTCCGTCAGTATGACCGCGCGCACCCGGGCGTTTTCCATAAGGGCTTCCGCGTCAACGTCCCCTTGAAGCAGCAGGGCGTTTGGGCGGAGTTCGCGCCCAAACACTTCCGAGTAATGATCTGGCGGGATATATACATAGTGCTGGATGTAGTTTTCGACGATACTTGCTGCTTTTGCCGTGTATGATGCCCCGTCCGGCGTCGTCATGACAAAATCATCGCCTTCCGATATTCCCCATGTGCGGGCCAGTTTCTCGGTAATAACCGCGCCGCCGGCGTTTCGGGCCGCCGGCTTGCCGGTAGCGGGATCCAGGAAATTAACGTAATCATACAACTGCGCAAAATCCTCCGGAATGATGAGGGACGCCGTCGTCCCGCCGGCCCCTGACCCAACGTTTACAGATTCCTCGCGTATGTACAGCCGCGTTTCCGGGGTCAGGGCGTTGAGCTCCTCGCGCTGCCCTGCAGCCGTTATTTCACTGATATATACGATGGCGTCGTACTCGACAATGTCACCGTACTGCACAATCGCAACGCTGCCAATGCTGTCGCGCAAGCCGAAAGCGGTCAACAGCAGCGCGGCGCATCCCGCCACTCCGACAAGCGTCATGAGGAAGCGGCGTTTATAGCGGAATATGTTCCTTGCGGTGACTTTGCTAATAAAACCCATCCTTTTCCATACCGGAGGAATCCGCTCCAGCATAACGCGCTTCCCGGCTTTGGGCGCTCTTGGGCGCATGAGCTCCGCAGGCTCGCCCCCCATGGCGCCGGCGCATGTTATGAGAGTCACGACAGTCAGCGATGCCGCCGAAACGGCAACGGCAAAGATGGCGATGCCCATAGGTATCGGGCTCTCCATCGGCGGCATTCGGTATAAATGCCCGTAGGCATCTCCGATTATAAGCGGAAACAATCTGCTGCCAATGACCACACCAAGGATACCTCCGCCAATGCTGCACAGCAGGGCGTAAATCACATATTTGAGCATGATGGCTGCCGGACGAAAACCCAGCGCTTTGTATATGCCTATTTGCGTACGGTGCTCCTCGACCATTCGCGTCATTGACGTAAGAGATACAAGCACAGCCACGAGGTAAAACACCATAGGAAAAACATATCCGACGCTCTGCAGCCTCAGCGTGTCTTGATAGTACGACTCGAAAGCAGTGCCGTCTTCCCGGGTCATGACGAACCATTGCGGATATGCGTCTTCAAACATCCGCTTCCAACCGTCAGCCGCTGTTTTGTATTCTTCAGAGACATTATGCATATCCGGAGACTCTTGCATTAGAACATAAATATCTGTATATGCGCCTATCGTATAGGCATCGGGGTGCAAATATGCGTAGTAGCGGAGCGAACCGTTGCCCAGAGCAGTGCGCCCCCGCTCAAAGGTCATATACAGCGGGGAGGACGCAACCCCTGTGATAGTAAAAGTTGAAGCTCCAAGGACGCCGGAATACACATCCATGCTGTAAAGACTGAATGATATGCTATCCCCTACGGAAAGGCGGCCTTCCCTCAGCATCCGCTGTTCAACGAGGCACTCCCCGGCGTTTTCAGGCATGCGCCCCGATAGAAGGCTGACTTTGTTCAGCTCGTCCGGCAGCGCGTATGTGCGCACGGGGCGAAGATCGGTTTGCACATCCCAGTACACATCAAAAGTGTATGTGGGCATGACTTCCAGTATTCCGTCCATTTCCCAAACCGAGGCAATGTCCCCGCTGTTGAAACCGGTAGGGGATTTCAGCTGAATGTCATACAGCCCAACGGATTTGTACTCCCTATCGGCAGCATCGCGCATATTGATGGCGCTAGCTTGTATGCCCACCACTGATGCCGAACCGAGCATCGTGATTATAATAAGGGATGCGCAGCGCGCTTTCGTACTCCATATTTCGCGGAGAATATCTATCCAAAACGGGTTTCGCTTTCTCCTCATATGCGCTACCACTCGATCTCGGACACAGGTTTGGGGTTTGGATTGTCCGTGACGGCCTCGACCCTCCCGTTCTTTATTTTGACAACTCTGTCGGCTATAGGCATAATGGCTGAGTTGTGGGTTATTACTACAACTGTGACCCCCTTTTCACGGCAGGTATCCTGAAGCAGCTTCAATATTCCTTTTCCGGTCTGATAATCAAGTGCGCCTGTCGGCTCGTCGCACAGCAGCAGCTTGGGATTCTTGGCAAGCGCCCGCGCTATCGCCACACGCTGCTGTTCCCCGCCCGACAACTGCGACGGAAAGTTGTTCATGCGGTTTTCCAGCCCCACATCGCGAAGAACTGTTTTCGGGTCAAGGGCATCTTTCCGTATGTGACTGGCCAGCTCCACGTTTTCAAGCGCGGTCAGGTTTTGAATCAAATTATAAAACTGGAAAACAAAACCGATATTGTCCCGGCGGTACGAACACCTGTCCCGCTTGTTAAGGCGCGCAATGTCGCGCCCGCCCACGGTGATCTGCCCTTTTGTTACTGAATCCATCCCGCCTAGCAAGTTCAATACAGTCGTTTTGCCCGCGCCTGACGGCCCGACGATCACGTTGAACCTACCTTCCATAAGGGAGAATGCTATTCCGTCGGCAGCGCGTACCGGAACATCCCCGTTACGGTACTCGCGCACTACATCGCTAAACACCACATATTCTGACATTTGCTACCTCATAAATACATTCAATACGAAACTGCTCTTTAGCCGGTGAGGATGGCTGTTTTAGTTCCCGCAAAGCGCAACCAAGGACGGTGGAGCGCTCGCGAGTTGGCGCATGGACGCGCCACCGAGCGATTGCGGGAACTAAAATAGCCGTCCGAGCGCAAGGGTGGAGAGCAGTTTCCTCAAAACATCATTTGCTCTACGAATTGCTCATTGAATACCATGCTTGTCGAAAGCTCTATGTATTCGCAGCGCTCACGTATTTCTCCGAGCGCAGCGCGCACCGATTCGGAACGAAGCGCCAACGCCGCGCCTTCGCCGGCGGTATTGCCCAGCGTTTGCGAGACCGGCAAAAAGCTTTTCGGGAACAAGCCTACCCGTGCTGCGCTGTACTGATCCATAAAGCTTCCGAAGCCTCCCGCCAGCACAAACAGTTTTACCTGCTCCTCCGTTATGCCCGCATGGTGCAGGAGCGTTTGTATCCCGGCTGCAATGGCGGATTTTGCCAACTGCAGTTTTCTTATGTCTGATGCTGTCATGTATACTCCGCCGCCGTCTTTCGTCAGCCAAAAGGCATTTTTGCCGTCAACTTCACCTATGTGCCCCGCGATATCGTGCTCTATCTCATCGGGCCCGAGCATACGCCCTGTTTCATCTACAGCGCCTGTCTCCAACAGGACAGCCAACGCATCAAGCAGTCCCGAGCCGCAAAGCCCGCGAGGCTTGGCTGAACCGATGACCGACAGCTTCAGGCCATCGTCCCATTTTAGGTGGTTGACAGCACCGCTGACAGCCGCCATACCCATTGTGATCTCAGCTCCCTCGAACGCCGGACCTGCAGCGGTCGCGCAGCAATAGTAGGTATTGCCGGTCTTCATAGCGATTTCACCGTTTGTCCCTATATCTAGATATACAGCAGGCCCCTGCGTTTCTTCAAGCTTGGCTGCAAGCATTCCTGCTGTTATGTCGCCCCCTACATAGGAGGATATCGCCGGTGCAAAATAGATTTTAGCGTCTTTTGATATGGGCAAATCGTCACCCGCCGCAACTTCCCCGCCGAACAAGCTTACCGGGGCAAACGGCACGACGCCCATGCCGACCGGGGAATACCCGGCGGCAAGATGCTCCATTATTGTGTTTGCGGCTATGGCGATGTACTCAATACTCTCTGCCTTAACACCGGCTGCGGCGCATGCATCACGGATCAGCGAAGAAAGCTGTTCCCTTATGAGCCGCGTCAGTATTTCGTGCCCGTTTTCTGCACAGTACTGGATGCGGCTGATCACGTCCGCGCCGTATGTGCGCTGTGCGTTTACGCCGCTTGACGTTGCCACTCTCGCGCCTGTTTCAAGATCGGTCAGATGTGCAACGACAGTCGTCGTCCCGATATCGACGGCAACTCCAAACCGCACGCCCGCATCCATGCCTGCTGACCTGCGGGTCCCCATCGCTTCCGCCGCATGATCCCCGCCTCCCGCATCCTGCCCCCCGCGCGCCTTTGACGCGTGGGCTTCAACTGCGCTTGACCCGGCTCCATCCGCGATTTTCATTTCCACGTCGTCAGGCAGGTATACGTCCATGTCCCCGTCAACGTAAGTACGGCACGCAAGCAGCTGCTCCCCTTCCGGAGCAAGGCGCACAAGGCATTTCCCGCACTTCCCCTTGCCGCCGCATGGTGAATCGAGAAAAACCCCAACGGCGCCAATGCGCTCAAGCAGCGACTCGCCCCGCACCCCGTCAGCTTCGCATATAAGCTCGCCTGAGCGGTGAATTCTTACTTTTGGAGACATGAATCCCTCTCTCCTTTTACAATCCAAAATGGCTTTGCCTGAACGATTATACAATACAATGATTCTCTACTCAATACCTTTGTTGCGAGTAGCTCCTTTACAGCGCCGGCTGCCGGTGATATAATGTCGCCAAAAGGAGGGATCGTAATGCCAAAACTGCTATATCAAGGACACGGAAGCTTTCGGGTGACGACAAACGGCGGTATCGTTGTTTTTGTAGACCCCTACGTCGGCACAGGGTACGACGTGCCTGCAGACATTATTCTGGTCACGCATCAACACGCCGACCACAATAAAACCGAGCTAATCACCCAGAAGCCCGGCTGCACCGTGATTACAGAAACGGAAGCGCTTTCAGGCGGGAAGCACAACACTTTCTCGCTGCACGGAGTCGAAGTCGAAGCCGTGGAAGCTCAGAACAAAAATCACCAACCGGATCAATGCGTAGGCTATATCCTCACTGTTGACGGCCTAAAGCTGTACTTCAGCGGAGACACCTCTAAAACAGCCCAGATGGCAAGCTTTGCCCCAAAGAAGCTTGACTATGCCTTCTTTTGCTGCGATGGCTTTTACAACATGAGCCTTACGGAAGCCGCCGAATGCGCAGAACTCATAGGCGCAAAGCACAACGTGCCCGTACACTTGAAACCAGGAGAGCTGTTCGACAGGGAGCTGGCGGAGCAGTTTGCGGGCCCGAACCGGCTTATTATTGAGGCCGGCGAGGAAGTAGACTTGTAGACTTGTAGTAAACCTAAAACTGTGAGAAAAAGCCCCGCTAGGAGCTTTTTCTTTTTCTCAACGGCGTTGCCGGGTCATTGATCCAGTTCGCTTTTTACCAGTGCATCCTGTGTTTTTTCAGATATCGCGGAGATATTCTGGAATGCCTTTTCCACTTCGGTGCTGATTTCACCGACCATGGTGTTTATGCCTTTTATCGAACCCGTCGCTTGTTCAGTAACCATTTCTGTTTCTGAAACCGTGTTCTTGGAAGAATTGGCGAGCCTTCGTATTTCTTCCGCAACGACAGCGAAAGCTTTTCCGTGCTGCCCTGCCCTCGCTGCTTCTATTGAAGCGTTAAGCGAAATGATGTTTATCTGCATGGCAATGCTGTCAATATCCTTTGCCATTTTGCTGTATTTCTCTATTGCTGTATTCACGCCTGTAATATTGTCGAAAATAATGTCCGACAATCCTTTTATTTTTGATATATCAGCAAGGATTTCTTCTATATTGCTGATGTTTGAGGTCGAAAGCTCAATTACGGCATCATGCTCCCTGTGGACGTCGTCGCGTACTTTCTGTATGCAGTTTTTCGTAATATTCAGCCCACAGGCCACTTGCTTGGCCATTTCATGGCAAGTGTTGGCGCCGCAAGCGGAACAGTCAAACTTGCGGCTAACTTCAGAATCTTTTCCCAGTTCGTGAAAAGCATGTTCTATCTGCTCGTCAGTAGCATTATAGTACTTGGCGTTTTTAGGCGTATATCTTCGGATAAAATCACTCAGCCGCAGCGTCTGATCATATTCTTCGTACAGCGCGTCAAAATCAGCCTTTTCACGGCTATGCAGCACCTTTTGACGCGCATTGTCCATAATTGTGTTGATTTCAAATATATCACGCTCGTGCGCGCAGCCTGTTCCAAGATTGCAGCCCTCCGGGCAGTTTAGAACGTCGAATATGGCCGGAAGATACTCTTCGCTTTGCCTGGAAAACTCGTCCAGGGCCTTATAAACTACGCTTTGCCCTTCGGACTTATCTATACGCAGCGCTTTTCCGAGATACAGCTCCACGTTTTCTTTCAGCCCCCCCGGCATGGGGTAAAGGCAGCCGAGCGAAGACTCCATATGATCAAACCCGGTCTCTTCCCTCGGCAGTATTATATTGTTGTTCCGGACGTACTCGTAAAGCTTTTTTATCGTCACATTGTAGTGTACGTATTGCGTGTCGTCAAACTCATTCGATTTTGCGATGCAGGGGGATAACGCGGCTATCTTGTCATTGATGTTCTCATATTTTCTCATATAAATCGCCGTACACAGCATCGGGCTGTGCACGGGGGATAGATATGGCAGCAAATCATGTTTGTATATCGTGATATAGTTAACTATTGCCGGGCATGGCTGCGTTATCACTGCCTTTGGGTTTTCTTTTTGAATATATCTGATGTGCGCCCATGTGCAAATATCTGCGCCTAAAGAAACGTCGTATATTTTCCTGACGCCATTTTGCTTGAGCCAGGTCAGAAGCCGGCCCCAATCATCGCCGTTGGTACGGATTGCAGGCGCAGCAAACATGGATATAGGCACGCCTGATCGCAAATCAGACAAGAACCGTTCTGTGTCGTCGCTAAAATCCCGTGAATCATGCTGACATGTGTCAATACAAGCGCCGCACACGATGCACTGATCGTGGTCTATTCGCACCTTAATATCTTCCCCATCGCTGTAAGCAATGTTCGCACCTTCTACGGGGCAGAACCTTATGCACCGGTTGCAGCCAACGCACGTTGCAGTATCGTTATTTATTAACTCGCGCATGTAATGATCCCTCACTTGTGGAGTTTGGTTAGTTTGCACGTAGCCACTATACAGAACTTTCACAAATTTTTCAAGATTTATTTTGCTATGCCTAATCGTTAAGCGGTGTCGATACCATAGGTGCGGTGCATGGAAAAGATGTGTATTTTCCAGTTGAGGCTGTCCTGTAACTTTGCATTAGTCCACCCATAATGGGTTTTGCAGCTCGGGCAGGCGGTCTAGGCTGAGCCTTTCAAACCCGGCAGCCAGATGCGGGTCAAAAAACAGCCCGTCGTGCGTGCCCGGTCCTTCTTCATAGATGTGCGGGATCCCCAACTCCGTAAGGTGCGCGTGGAAGCGTCGGTTTTCAAAAACAAGCGCGTCATTTGAGCCGCAGGCGAAGTATATGTCCGGGAACTCCGCCCCTTCGTCTTTGATTTTCTTTGATAGCCAAAACACATCGACGTCGCGCTCTGTTACCGTTGCAAGGTCTCCGAACACGGATTCGTAATAACCAAGCGTCGCCCCTTGGATCGTCGGGCAAAACTCGGGGCCTGAAAACTCATTTAATATAATAGCCGGCGCTATAGCGACGACATGCCCAAAAACGTTGTTGTATTTCATCCCGTTGCGCAAAGAGCCGTATCCGCCCATTGATATGCCGCCGATGATCGTGTCATCGCGGGCGTCCGACAAAGGGAAAATCTTGCGCGTGAACTCAACAAGCTCACTGCCGATAAACTCGCCGTACATATCCTCGCGCTGCATGTCGTCCACATAAAAATGGTTTTCAGAGTTTGGCAGGATTATTGCAAGGTTGTTCATCAGCGAAAGATTTCCGAGGGAGTGCCTTGTAAACCAGTCGTCGCATGAACCGCTGTAGCCATGCAGCAGATAAGCTGTTTTGAAAGGGGCGCGGAGCGGCCCCGGCGTTATCGGGTCTATTGGCAGAAGCGCGTTGAAGTGTACTTTGCGTTTTAAGCAGTCAGATAAAAAACTCGCTTGTATCATTGCCATTTTAGTCACCTCTCCAAAATCATGTTTTGCGATTCCATGAGCAAGATTATTGTGCAGTAACCACTGCGTCATATTCGGTTTTTTCGACCCAGAATGGGTGAGGCAGGATATCCGGTTCTCCCAATGCATGGACAAGCCCCCTGCGCAGAAATACGTTCCAGAACGGCCACTCGTGCGTGCCGGGGCCTTCTTCATAAACATGCGGGAACCCGATGTCGCGCAGTTGTTCATGCAGCTCGCGGTTTTCCGGGACGAGGGCATCATTGTACCCGCAGGCGATGTACAGGTTGGTTATGCTTTTGCCTGCTTCCATGATTTGCTTGGCGTGAAGCGCGATGTTGCGGTCTGTTTCATAGACTTTTGCGAGGTCGCCGTGCAACGCTTGGAAGTAGCTGGGCGTCTGTTTGAATTCGATTGTCTTGGGTTCGTGTTCGGATTCGTATCGTATTACTTTCACGGGAGTCGAGAGCGCTATTGCATGGCCGAATACGTCGCCGTGTTTGAGCGAATTGTACAGCGTCCCGTACCCGCCCATCGACAGCCCAGCGATGATCGTGTCCTCGCGTTTGGCTGACAGCGGGAACGTCCTGCGTGTTACATCGATCAGTTCGCGCCCGATGAATTCGCTGCCGCGTATGCCGGATGCCGGCTGGTCGACGTAGAAGCCGTTTACTCCGTCCGGCATGACAACAGCAATGTCAAATTGCGCGGCGAGGTCGGCAACCAGGGAGTTGTGCAGCCAGTCGTCGCAGTTGCCCCTGTAGCCGTGAAGCAGATACAGGGTTTTGTATGGTTTGAATTCCCTTTCCATGCCGGGCGGCAACGGAGTGTCAACCGGGAGCAGGACATTCATCTGCGTCAGCCTTTGGTAGCAGTTTGAATAAAAGCTTGTTCTAAATAATGCCATAGCGGATCACGTCCTTCTTTTGATAGTAAAAGTTGTTATCATGCATTATACAGGATAAAGCTGTGTTATTCAATATCCGGCTTGTGGTTGGCAGGGCAATCGCATAAAACATTTTCACACACTGAGCAGACCATCCGCGTCGCACTGCCCCGCAAAACCTCTGCAAACCTCCAGTCTTTTGCTCCCCACCCTCCCT
>Ga0099364_10007175_pt1 | contig 15981 bp, 14 predicted proteins | sample TergutTh196P3_FD_73070 | JGI IMG/M metagenome (GOLD analysis project Ga0099364, IMG submission 73070) | Microcerotermes parvus P3 segment gut microbial communities from Pointe-Noire, Republic of the Congo - Th196 P3 | ecosystem: Host-associated > Arthropoda: Insects > Digestive system > Gut ...
TAAGCGGCAGGAAAATCCCAAGCGACTGATGCAGGTCATAAGCGTAAGCCTCAAGTATCATTTGCGTAAGAGTCACAAATCCGGCGATAAAAACTATATAACACGGTATGCGTACTTTGTCCGGTATTATTTTCCGGAATATAGATATAACGGCGTTTGAGCCGAGCAGAACAAAAGTTGTGGCAATACCCATGCCCACAGCATTTGTCGCCTGTGTCGATACTGCGAGTACGGGACAAATCCCAAGCATGAAAACCAGCACGGGGTTTTCTTTTATAATCCCGTTCATCAGAATTTTTAATTTATTCATAGCTGCCCTCCTTAACGGTTTCAAATGCTTCGAACGCCGCTGAAATAGCGTATTTATACGCGTTTGACGTAATAGTTGACCCGGAAATCGCGTCTATTCCTTCAAGATTTTTGTCCAGTCCTTCGTAATCGACGGCTCTGTCAAAGACGATTGTACCCAGTCCCTGCGTTTCGGAATGAGCCAGAACAGAACTTTTTATTATCCTGCCCTCCGGGTCGATACCGCAGATAATCTTAATTTCCCCTCCGTAGCCGTTCGAGTTAATTATAAATATAAAGCCGGTATTATTTGCCGTGCCGTATGCTTCGGCAACGGCGGCGGGCAGTCCGTTTGAATCAAGCAATATAAATCTGTCCGCTTCTGGTATTATCTCTTTTCTTGCATTCTCGGCTCTCTCGGAGGCGGCGGCTTCGATGATAGGACTGGTTATATTATTTACAAGAGCGAGCGCGGCGGCTATTATCAGGCATATTACCGTAAGCGCGAGTACGGGCATAATAAAATCTTTTTTCATTTCGCCTTTTCCTCCTTTTTTGCTCCGAGTGCTTTTTTCATCGTAATCTTATTTATATACGGGACAGCTATGTTCATGAGCAGGATTGAGAAAGACACGCCCTCCGGATAACTTCCGTAGAGCCGTATAAGCACAGTAAATATGCCCGCTCCAACGCCGAATATAATGCGCCCAAGATTTGTCTGCGGCGTCGTCGCGTAATCTGTCGCCATGAAAATCGCGCCTAGAAATAAGCCGCCGGTAAATAAATTATACACCGGCATTTCGCCGAATACCGCCGTAAGCGCGAAAACAGTCCCGAAAAATGCGGCAGGCGCGTGCCATGTGATAACTCGTCTGATTAAAAGATATACGCCGCCGATTAAAAGCGCAAGTGCGCTTGTTTCGCCTAAACAGCCGCCCCGCGCGCCGATAATCATGTCCCAGATACCCGGCAGGTCGTCTATCGCGCCTTGAGCGAAAAGAGCGAGCGGCGTCGCTCCGGAAACTGCGTCGGGCAGTTTTACCCATGTCGTCATTTCAGTGGAAAACGCGATGAACATTACGATGCGTGCCGTTGCGGCGGGATTTGCAAAATTCTTGCCGATTCCCCCGAAAAGCATCTTGACGAAAATAATCGCAACTAAACTGCCGAATACCGCTTGCCAGACGGGGATTCCCACGGGCAGGTTAAAAGCGAGAAGCATACCCGTTATACAGGCTGACAAATCTTTGACGGTGTTCGGTCTTTTTAATAGTTTTTGATAAGCCCATTCGCATAGAACGCAGGTAGCCACGCACACGCCTGTAATAAGTGCGGCGCGAGGTCCGAATATTATAACAGAAAAAACAAGGGCGGGGCAGAGCGCGATTATAACGTCGAGCATAATGCGCTGTGTGGTCATTCTGCCGCGTATATGGGGCGAAAATGATACGGTCATGTTATTATTCATGGCTTACCGCACCTCCCTTATCATTCTCTTTGAAAGAGTCATGACCTGCGCCAAGGGTCTGTTTGCCGGGCATAAATACGCGCAGCAGGCACATTCGACGCACATATTAACTTTATATTTTTTTAACAGCTCAGGCTTTTTGAGTTCATAAGCGTTTTCAATATACGACGGCATCAAATCAACCGGACAGTTAGATATGCACATTCCGCATTTTATACAGGCTGATTCTTCAGGCGCGGCAGCGTCTTTTGCCGAAAAAGCGAGTACTGCGTTCGTTATTTTTTCGACGGGAACGTCAAGGCTCGGCGCCGCCTGACCCATCATAGGTCCGCCGCGGATAATTTTTTTTACGTCGTCTTTTAACCCGCCGCAAAAATCAAAAAGCTCGCCTATTCGCGTCCCTATCGGCGCGGTTACATTTTTGGGAGATATAACTCCCGAACCGTCTACGGTCACGCACCTTGAAACCAACGGCATACCCGTCTTGATATATTTCGCGAATACGGCGACCGTCGTGCAGTTTATAACTATACAGCCTACGTCCGTCAGACGACCGCCTTCCGGAACAATACGCCCCGTGACGTTATATACAAGAACTTTGCGTTCTCCCTGCGGATATTTAGACGGCAGTGCGCGGACTTCCATGCCGGATACGCCGGCTGTGAATTCCTGCATTTTTTTGATAGCCTCCGGCTTGTTGTTCTCAATGCAGATTAAAATATTCGCAGGTTTTAAATATTCTTTCATCATCAGCGCGCCTTCATATATATACTCGGTTTCGTCAACCATCGCACGGGTATCAGAAGTAATAAACGGCTCGCACTCTGCGCCGTTGATTAATATATAATCAAGCTGAACAGTGTCTTTTATAGTGAGTTTATGCGAAGTAGGATAACCTGCGCCGCCGAGTCCTACGACGCCGCTGTCCTGCACCGCCTGTATAAATTTATCTTTGCTTGTGACGTTGACAGGCGCGATATTCTCGCAGATTTCCTGCTTTCCGTCGGAGCTTATCGTAACCGAAACAGATTTTGCCCCTGTGATAATATCACGCTCGTTTATGCTTTTTACTTTTCCGGATACGCTGGCATGGACGGGAGATGAAACCGCGCCGTCGGCTTCCCCGATAAGCTGCCCGATTTTTACGGTATCGCCGGCTTTTACTAAAAGTTTTGCCGGCGTACCTGCAAATCCGGACATCGGGAGCGTTACTTCCGGCGGCACCGGTAATAAATCAGGAGCGTATTTATCCGTGTTCTTAAAATGCGGCACTGGTATGCCGTTTATTTTTTTCACTATGTATTCTCCTTTATCATAAATTTCACGAAAATTATTGAAAAAGCTGATATAATGACCACAAGTATAATTATATCACTAAAAAAGTATAATGTCAAGATGATTTTAATTAATAATTGATTTAAAAAAATCTGCCTGATTATAAAAATAATTATTGCAAGAACTCTGTTTTTTATGTTATAATAATTTATGCTGATAAAATTAATGAAAGTTAAACCGGAGGTATATCATGGCTTGGATGCCATTTATTTTTATTATGCTCGGCGTTGTCACCGGTTTTATAAAATTCCCGGAAAGATTTTTTAAACTGGCTGAAATCGCAGGTAATATTGCTTTGACAACACTTATGCTTGCAATCGGGATAAATATCGGGACAAGCGACACTGTTATAAAAAATATCGGAGATATAAGTTTTAACTGCGGCGTGATAACGCTCTGTGCGCTCGGTTTCAGCATAATCGCGGTATTTATACTGGAAAAAACGGTTTTGCCGCTGAATGAGCTGCAAAATAAAATATTATCTGTGAATAATAATTTTGCTCCGGAAACGAAAGGCAACCCGGAGAAAAAATCTTCCGCTTTTGTTTGGATTATACCGGTGTGCATAATTCTGGGTATAATAACGGGGATTTTTTTCATGCGGGGCTTGGAGAAATTTAACGGCATGGTGTTTACAGGCTCGCTTACGATATTATATATAAGCGTGGGAGTAGGACTCGCGCAGAACAGGATTATATTTACTTACGTAAAACTGCTTGGCTGGAAAGTAATCTTAATCTCCGCGGCAATAATTCTGGGAAGCCTGACAGGCGGATTGGCTGCGGGACTGATGCTTGGGCTGGAATTACATATTTCGGTTATATCAGCCTGCGGAATGAGCTACGGCAGCCTGACGGGCGCGTTTATGACGCAGGTTTACGGAATAGACACGGGGACATACGGATTTCTCGTAAATGTTATGCGTGAATTTCTTACTATTATGCTTCTGCCCCTTCTGGTACGCATATCAAAAGGCGCGCCGATTGCCTCCGGAGGAGCCGCCGCGATGGATACCGTGCTAATCCCAGTGACAAAATTTATCGGCGCGGAGCTGAGCCTTGTCGTGCTTATAACCGGAACGATACTTACATTTGCCGTGCCTGTGCTTATTCAGTTGCTTTCGAATATATTATTTTGATAAATATAAAAAAAAGGCTTGACAAAAAATAAAGAAAAATGATATACTAAACGTATATTATTTTTTGTCGAATTTTGTCGCAAAAAAATTTATCAGGAATAAATTTCAGGAGGTATGAAAATTTATGAAAAAAGCATTTGTTGCGATTTTATCAGTTATTATTTTACTGCCGCTATTGCTCGGCTGTTCGGAAAGCGGGAAAGGGCAGCTTAGGGTCGGTATGGAGTGCGATTACGCTCCGTTTAACTGGACGCAATCCGACAGGACCAACGGCGCGGTGGCTATAAGCAACGATTCCACCGGATTCGCGGCGGGCTATGACGTGGAAATAGCGAAAAAAATCGCCGCAGACTTGAATATGGAACTCGTAATAGTCAAAAAAGACTGGGACGGCTTGATTCCCGCTTTAAGCGCGGGAGTTATAGATATTATAATCGCCGGAATGTCCCCGAAAGCCGAACGTAAAGAAGTTATCGACTTTTCGGATTATTATTACGAGTCTGATTTAGTTATCGTCGTAGCTGCCGACGGTCCGTATGCAAACGCGGCTTCTCTCGCCGATTTCGCCGGCGCGAAAATCACCGGTCAGCTTAATACTACCCATTTTGACATGATTGACCAAATCAGCGGCGTTGACAAACAGGGTGCGCTGCTGACTTTCCCGACGATGATAAACTCTCTGAAGTCCGGATTTATCGACGGGTACGTTTCCGAAAGACCGGGTGCACTCGCCGCCGCCCGTGCACATTCGGACCTGACTTTTGTAGCATTTGACGCGGACAAAGGATTTACTTACGACCCGAATGAAGCCAATGTATCTATCGGCATGAGCAAAGGCAGCGATTTGCTTGCTAAAATAAACGGCGCGCTCGCTAAAATCAGCAAAGAGGACAGGGAACAGCTCATGATAGACGCTCTTGCAAATTCAGCCGAAGATTAAAATAACAGCGGGCGGTATTCTCTGCCGCCCCTATCCCTATATTATAAAAATATTAAGGACATGAATTATGCAGGTAATTATTAATATAATACAGCAAAACTGGCAGGGTTTTATTGCGGGAGCCGTAACCACGATGCAGGTCGCTCTCATGGGTACAATTTTCGGGTCTGCTATCGGACTGCTTATCGGCGTTGTCAAAACGGTGCCCGTAAAAAAGGCTGATATGCTCGCAAAGCGCGTTTTTTTTAAAATAGTAAACGCGCTTTTGATGGTATATGTCGAGGTTTTCAGAGGCACTCCGATGATTATTCAGGCTGTTATAATATTTTACGGGTTTGCGGAATGGTTTAACGTGCGTATGGATTTACTGTTCGCCGGGACTTTTATAGTTTCTATAAATACGGGAGCGTATATGTCCGAAATTGTACGGGGAGGCATTAACTCTATCGACAAGGGGCAGTTCGAAGCGGCGCACGCAATCGGAATGTCGCACGCCCAGACTATGTTCAGCGTTATCCTGCCGCAAACTATCCGCAATATCCTGCCCGCGACAAGCAACGAATTTGTCCTGAATATAAAAGACACGGCGGTATTGAACGTAATCGGCTTGTCCGAATTATTTTTTAAAACAAGAGGCATATACGGCAGAAATTTTTTGTTTTATCAGACTGCGCTTATTGCCTGCGCGATATACTTTGTGCTTACGTTTAATACGACGCGTTTACTGCGTTTAGTCGAAAAAAAGCTCGGAGGGTCGGAGTCCTACGCCATGCGCGGCGATACACGGGAAAATCAGCCGGATGATAAACAGGAAAAAAATATAAAGGCGCGGAGGTGGAAATAATATGGCGGTTGTCGCAATAAAAGAACTCGTCAAAAATTTCGGGGATAACGAGATATTGAAAGGCATCAATTTTTCTATAGAAAAAGGCGAGGTAGTCTGCATAATAGGTGCGTCGGGTTCCGGGAAGTCCACGTTGCTGCGCTGTATAAACCTGCTTGAGATTCCAACCGGGGGGCAGATATTGTTTCATGGCGAGGACGTCGTTGAAACGCGCAGTTCCCACACGCTGTTACGGACGAAAATGGGCATGGTATTCCAGCAGTTCAACTTGTTTAATAATCTGTCAGTCTTGGATAACTGCGTTGTCGGGCAAGTCAAAGTGCTTGGGCGTAAAAAAGCTCATGCTGTGGAAACAGCTTTGCATTATCTGGAAAAAGTCGGCATGGACCAGTATATAAACGCAAGACCGCACCAAATATCCGGCGGGCAGAAACAGCGGGTCGCCATAGCGCGGGCGTTGTCGATGGAACCGGAGGCGCTTCTTTTCGACGAGCCTACTTCGGCATTGGACCCTGAAATGGTCGGCGAAGTATTAAAAGTAATCCGCGACCTTGCCGAAACCGGACTGACTATGATTATCGTTACGCATGAGATGGACTTTGCGAGGGAAGTCGCCGACCGTGTTATATTCATGGCGGACGGCATTATCGTTGAAGAAGATACGCCCGATACTATTTTCGGCAATCCGAAGCATGAAAAGACGCGCACTTTTCTCACCCGTATTTTAAACCGGGAGAGTTAGCCTTGTTTTAAATAATTTAAGTAATAAATATGTTAAAGGAGCAGTAAAAAACCGCTCCTGTTCATATTTAAAAGAAAAATTTCCGTTTTCGTATTCTCTCTGTTTCCAGAATTTCGCCTCTGAACGCATAATCTTTCACGTCAATCTTGACAAGAATCGTATCGTCGCCGATTTTTTCTATGCTGTCCCATAATATAACAAGATTTTTGCTCCGACCGAATCCGAACAGCCTCCCGTCGCACGGGACAATTATCGCGACAAGCCGCCCGCTGTTTACGTCTACTTCGACGTCCTCCACGCATCCGAGTTTTCGTCCGTCGCAAATATTTATAACGTCTTTGTCCCGCAAATCGTTTATACAGCAGCCCATGTGTTCACCTCTATAAAATAATGCAAATCAAACCGCCGCTTCCCTCGTTTATTATACGCTCAAGCGTTTCCGAGAGTTTCTCGCGCGCATCAAGCGGCATATGCGCGAGTTTCGTGTGCAGTCCTTCGTTGACAAGCTCGTGCAGGCTCTTGCCGAACATATTCGATTCCCAGATTTTTTTCGGGTCTTCTTCGAACTCGTGCAATAAAAATCTGACAAGTTCTTCAGACTGCTTTTCTGTTGTAAACGTATGACACACACAAACTTTTTTAAAACTGCCAGCATATTTTTATTATTTTTTCTTTTTTCTTTTCTCCCGAACCAATTTCAACATAGTCAATAAACTCGTCCGCGATTTCTTTCGTCAAAACATCTATATTCCCGAATTTTTTTAACAACTCTACTTTAAATTTTATTTCCGTGTTTGCTTTGTCGAAGTTCTCAATTTTAAGAAGTATTAATTTTAGCTGTTCGTTTAATTTATTTTTTTCTTCTGAAAACACAGTATTAAATTCGATAAATTGTTCTTCGGTTATAAGTCCTTTTAACTTATCAACATAGAGATTTTTTATTATGGCTGCTTTTTCACTCAGCTTTGCTTCTAAGTCTTTTTTTTCTTTTTCTAATTTAGCAAAGCTCGCTTCCCGTTCGTTGATAAATTCTAAATCGTTATCTATTAGCGTATCGTCTTTATATTTTAAAACATAACTATTTATTTCGTTTAAGACGGTCTGTATCAGTTTGTTTAAATTCATGCTTTGACCCACGCATCGGCTGTGGTCAGCAATATTAGTCCGGCATCTAATATAATCAATATTTTTAGATTTATGCTTATGAAAATATCCTCCGCAGTACATACACTTCATTCGATATGCAAGCGGATTAATTACGCCGTCCTTGCAAGGCTTGCTATATTTACCGAGTCTATCCTGAACCTTCTGAAATACCTCCCTATTTATAATATGTTCATGGGTGTCTTCGACTATAGTCCATTGGTCTTTGGGAACCCTTACAAGTTTTTGATTCTTATAACTGATACGCTTTAGCTTACCTTGAACCATGTTGCCGATATATATTTCGTTCGCAAGAATCGTTCTTATCGTTGTGTCGCTCCATTTATCGTGCGTCGTTGACATCTTCGGCGGCGAATACGGCACCCCTTTCTCTTTCTTGTATGCCGAGGGATTGAGGATATTTTCTTCGTTTAATTTATTGGCTATCGAAGTTGAACCCATCCCCGAAATATACATATCGAATATCCTGCGAACGATTTCAGAAGCCTTTTTATCAATCACAAGTTTATTTTTATTTTCTTTGCTTTTTTCGTACCCGTAGGGTTCATAGCTGCCGATATACTGACCCTCTCTGCGTTTGTTTCCAAGCACAGTTTTTATATTTTCTGATAAATCTTCAAGAAACCATTCGTTAATGAGTCCGTTGATTTGCCTTGCTTTTTTGTTCCCCTTAACGTCTGTGTCGGCATTATCTACTATGCTGACAAACCGAATGTTCCATTCTAAAAATTTATTATGAATATATTTTTCGATAACCTCCATGTCCCGTGAGAACCTTGATTGAGTTTTACATAAGATAATATCAAATTTTTTTTGTTTAGCGTCTTCCAACATAAGATTAAATTCCGGGCGTTCGTTATCAGTTCCTGAATAATCTTCATCGGAATAAATTTTATATACGTCCCACTTTCTCTCTATACAATAGTTCAGCAGCAAAGATTTTTGGTTTTGGATACTCTCGCTCTCGTCTTTGTCCTTGTCCCTGTCTTCAACGGACAACCTGCAATAAATAGCAATTTTTAACATTTCACCACACTCCTTCTTTACTGACAGAAATATGGCTACTTATATGCATAATATTATATCATAAAAAACAGCCATATTCAATAGATTTTTACATAATATTTTAAATTCTGACGTTTTGCTGTTTCATAGTTATTTTATAATATTCCGTACTGCCAAGTTTGCAAATTAATCGGGCAATTATTTTGTTAATGCTATGTATTTTTTCTTCTTCTGTTTTCGATTTACATATATTTTCCAATTTTATGCCTTTGTCCATCATCACACCCCCCGTTCGCGTTATTTATGTTGTATATTTATATGTTCTGTATTTTTTAAATATTCACTTGCTTTCTATCGAAGCCAGCCAACATAATTACGCATCCGAAATCTTTATCGCCTTTAAAAATTTCTTTTAAAGGCGCGCCGTTGAGAGTGCAGAGTTTAAAATTATATTCCACGTATATTGAAGTTATGTATGCCATCATATTATTAATGAGCAATAGAACTGCCGAAGCCGCCAGTTCCGCGTTCTGTATCTGATAACTCGTCTACTTCTACAAATACGCAAAGCTCGCAGACTTTGGAAAATTGCTCCCTGTTTTACCTGCGTTTTCTGCTTTTTCATTACTCAAAAATAAAACCACCTGCTATGCAGGTGTGAGCGGAAAAAGCGGAAGGGTAATATAGGGCAAATAATGCTCCTTCAGGAGCGGCGGGTATCAGTATTTATGCTTGCGAAACCACGCCTTTAAGCGTTGCCAGTAATCTGCTCTTATAGGGTTTGACTCATAGCACCACTTCAAGTGGTGTGTTTGTACTCCAGTCTTTTTGTTTTTATTATACCAGCTTTTCTTCTTATTGTAAACACTAAGTTAATGCCTATCCGGGGGAACCCCAATCTTTACACAAACGAAACCTGTTCGCCGATATTAAACGCCGAACCGCGCGCGGGTATTTTAGACTTTCTGAACTTTGCCGCGTTTTCAAAAGCCGCGGCGGGCAAAACTTTCGCAAGTTCTAATTTTTTCGGGAGCTGCATAGCTTCTACGCCGATTGTAGTGCGCGTTGTTTTAAGAGCGATTAACCCGGAGCTTATAAGTATCGCGCGGTCGTCCGAGCTCACTAAAATATAATCGCTGGTTTCGGCTTCATGAAAAATATTGACGGTGCGGGAAACCGTTGAAAACGCGCCTGTCAATTTGCGCCGGTTAGTTTTGGTTTTATAAACTTCGAGCGGTATTTTACCGGCTTTGCCGTTCGCGAAAAATAACAGCAGATTGCCGGAATAATCGCTTGTTATATGCGAGTATATTATACGTTCGCCGTCCTCGAATGTCAGTTTAGCCGGAATAAAATCGCCGAGCACCGACGCTTTTAAATTATCGAACTCATGCAGCCGTGCTTTGTAGACCTGTCCCTTGTCTGTGAAGAACAATATATCGTCAGTATTCTGCGCTTCCTTTTCCAAAACTATAAAATCGCCCTCTTTTAATTTTTGCTCGTCGTTGCCCCGAAGCGATTTCTCCGTGATTTTTTTGAAATATCCTTCCTGCGTCAGCACTATATGAACCGGATAATTCGGGACTTCTTCGATTTCATCGCCGTTTTCGAGTTCTTCCGCGTAGATTATCTGCGTAATTCTCGGCTTGCCGTATTTTTTCTTGACTTGTTCAAGCTGCTTTATAATTATCTTTTTTTGTTTATCCGGGGATTCCAGTATATCAGCAAACTCGGCGATTTCTTTTTCAAGCTCGGCGATTTCTTTAGTGCGTTCTAAAATATATTCCCGGTTCAGATGCCGCAGTTTTATTTCCGCGACATATTCAGCCTGAATCTCGTCAATTTTAAACGCGTGCGACAAATTCGGCACGACTTCTTTTTCAGATTTCGTTTCGCGCACTATTTTTATGACTTTATCTATATCAAGCAGAATTTTAGCCAAGCCGTTTAACAGGTGCAGTTTATCCCGCTTTTTCTCCAAGTCAAAATAAATCTCGCGCTTCACACATTCAAGCCTGAAAGCTATCCACTCGGTTAAAATATCGCGCACTCCCAAAAGCCGCGGAGTCCCTGCGATAAGCACGTTAAAATTACACGCGAAATTATCTTCAAGCTGTGTCAGCTTAAATAATCGGGACATTATTTTTTCAGGGTCCGCGCCGCGTTTTAAATCTATAGTTATTTTAAGCCCGCCCAAATCAGTTTCGTCGCGTATATCATTTATCTCCCGAAGTTTACCCTCTTTGACTAACTGCTCGACTTTTTCCTGAATAGCTTCGATTGTCGCCGTGTACGGTATCTGGTATATATCTATGCAGTTCTGCGTTTTATCATAATTATAACGCGCGCGCACTTTTACGCTTCCTTTGCCTGTTTCATATATTTCAGTAAGAGACGCTTCGTTATAAATTAATTGCCCGCCTGTTGAAAAATCCGGCGCTTTTAAAATCTGCATGAGTTCTTTTGTGCCGGTGCTCTCTTTTTTTAATACTTGAACGGTTGCGTCGCAAACTTCAGTTAAATTAAACGAGCAGATATTGCTTCCGAGTCCAACGGCGATACCCGTGTTCGGCGCGACCAAAATATTCGGGAAAGTTGTTGGAAGCAGTACGGGTTCTTTCATCGTGTTATCATAATTATCAATAAAATCAACCGCGTCTTTATCAATCCCGGAGAATAAATCCGCGCATATCGCGTCAAGTTTACATTCCGTGTAGCGCGAGGCGGCAAACGCCATATCGCGTGAATATTGCTTGCCGAAAGAGCCTTTCGAATCAATCAGAGGGTGCAGAAGCGACTCGCAGCCTCTGGTCAGCCGCACGAGTGTCGCGTAAATCGCAAGGTCGCCGTGCGGGTTCAGCTTCATAGTCTGCCCGACGATATTCGCCGATTTAGTTTTAGCGGCTGACTGCGGAAGCAGCCCCATTTTATACATAGTATATAAAATTTTTCTGTGCGACGGCTTTAGTCCGTCAATCTCCGGGATAGCCCGCGAGATTATCACGCTCATAGCATAAGGCATAAAATTAGTTTCAAGCGTGTCAGTTATCTGCTGGTCAATTACCGGCGCGGTTTTCTTTGGCATATCATTATACTTTTTTTTAGGCATTTTTTATCTTATCTCCTGTTATCTTAAATATATATTTTTTCATTATCTTTATTCGGTTCCCCGAAACATTTCGTGCATTTATCTATGCTGACGTCAAACTTATCTCTGGCGATTTTAACCGCCGCGTTCACCTGCGCCGCCCCGGTATCATGCCAGCCTAATAATTCTATCGCTTTTTCAGGAACAGCCAAAAGCCGCCTGTAAGTCAGCCCCGTCGCCGGGTCAGGCTTGGCAGGCTTAATCTCGCGTATCATCGCCGTCATTCTTACCTGCGCAAAATTTTCCCCCGGAACAGTCTGATAACCTACAATTACAGGCTCATTTATCTCCGTATTAACTTCTTCAAGGACTTCACGGCGCAGCGTATCTTCAATTCCCGTATCATAAATTTCAGGACTGCCGCCGGGCAGGGAATAATTACCGTCCTGCGCAACAAATAATAATAATCTCTCGCAGTCCGTGAAAAGCAGACCGTAGACCTGCGTAATTTTTAAATCCGGCGGCGGTTCGCCGTCAAACCAAGTTAATTCAGACATTTTATTTATCTTTCTAATTTATAATTTAATTATATATCCGCGACGTCTACATACCTATGTCCGTTCTCCGAGATAAATCTTTTGCGTCCGGGCAAATCATCGCCGAGCAGAGTGTCAAACATACGCTCCGTCTGATATTCGTCAGTCTGATTCACGCAGATTAATCTCCGGGTTTCCGGTGCCATCGTCGTATAGCTCATCATGTCAGGCTCATTTTCGCCGAGTCCTTTCGAACGCTGGAGCGTATACTTGCCTTTCAGCTTCGCGACTATGTCATTTTTTTCTTTTTCCGTATAAGCAAACTGTATCCTGTCTTTAGAAGTTATTTCAAATAACGGCGATTCTGCTATATAAACTTTTTTTAATTTGATTAAAGACGGCAGAAGCCTGTAGAACATAGTCAAAATAAGCGTGCGTATGTGATAACCGTCCTCGTCCGCGTCCGTGCAGATTACTATTTTGCTCCATTTGAGCGAGTTTATGTCAAAATCATTTATATCTTTATTTGATTTAGTCTTTATTTCAACGCCGCAGCCGATGACCCTTAACAAATCAACTATTATCTCATTCCTGAATATCCTGTCATAAGTCGATTTTAAACAATTAAAAGGCTTTCCCCGTACCGGCATTATAGCTTGAAATTCGGCGTTACGCGCCAGTTTGCATGATGTGAGCGCGGAATCTCCCTCTACTATATATAATTCGCGCAAACCGGCGTCTTTGGTACGGCAGTTTACGAATTTCTCGACCCTGTTTCCAATCTCCATACCAGATATCAACTTTTTCTTCAGGTTTAAACGCGCACTTTCCGCGCTTTCGCGTGAACGCTTATTTATTAAAATCTGCGCGGCGATTTTTTCCGCGTCCAACGGATTTTCCGCGAAATATATTTCAAAATTATGCTTTAAAAAATCCGTCATTGCTTCTGCTATAAATACGTTTGCTATCGCTTTCTTCGTTTGGTTGGAATAGCTTACCTGTATCGAAAAGCAATTCGTTACGCATACAAGGCAGTCCTCAATGTCCTGAAAAGTGATTTTGCTTTCGTTTTTATTATATTTATTGTTATTTTTGAGATACTTGTCAATAGCTGAAACAGACGCGCTTTTCAGAGCCTTTTCAGGCGAACCGCCGTGTTCAAGATAGGACGAGTTATGATAATATTCGATGTTCGCGGCAGTATTTGAAAAACACAGCGCAACTTGCATCACGACTTTATATTCAGGCATATCCTCGCGGTCGCGCCCGGTTCTTTCACCGTTCCATAACACGGGCTTCGTGATACTTTCTTCACCGACGAGTTCCTCTACATAGTCATAAATGCCGTTCGCGTATAAATATTCTGTCTGCGTAAATTCACCGGTTTCACGGTCCTGATAATTAAAAATAAATTTGATTCCCGCGTTTACGATAGACTGCTTTTTTATAGTGCGCTCAAAATATTCCCTTGATATGTTTATATCAGTAAAAACGTCCAAATCGGGTTTCCAGTGCTGTATTGTACCCGTCCGCCTTGAACTCACCGGCTCTTTAATTAATTCGCCGTCAACCTCGCCTTTTTTAAAATTTATGCTGTATTTAGTTTTATCCCGGAATGATACGACGCTGAAATATTCGGAAGCGTACTGCGTCGCGCAAGCTCCGAGCCCGTTCAAGCCAAGCGAATACTGATACAGCCCGCCTTCTGCGTTATTATATTTGCCGCCCGCGTAAAGCTCGCAGTATACGAGCTCCCAGTTAAATCTCTGCTCGCCTTCATTCCAGTCAAGCGGTATGCCCCTTGCGAAATCTTCGATTTTTATTGACAGGTCAGCGAACGCCGTGATTATAATTTCCCGTCCGTAGCCTTGCTTGGCTTCGTCTACAGAGTTCGAGAGAATCTCGAAAAAAGAATGTTCACAGCCTTCAATTCCGTCCGAACCGAGCATAACCGCGGGACGCTTGCGAATCCTGTCCGCGCCTTTCAGCGCGGAAATGCTGTCATTATCATAAATTTTAGTTTTATCTGCCATCTTACAAATTAACCTCTTTTTTTATTTATTTTATATTGTTTATTTATTATTAAAACATGGGATAAGAACATTTGGTCTTTTATTTTAATATATTATACAGCATAATAAGCAAAAAGTCAATCAAAAAACAGAAAGTTTAAAAATTTTTAATTTTTATAATTTAATTTTTGTAGGATATCTTAAAAATCAAAATAAAACCGCACTATTCAATGTTCATAAAATATTCAAAAAAAGACGAAATCATAAAAAATAATCAAACGGCTTATTAAACAAAAGTGTATTTTCAAAATCTGTTTCTCGGCATTTTATCACAGATATGCTCATCACGACTATATATATATTAATTTGTGTTTTTTTTCGCGGTTATATCGAATATCTTCTAACTTTCTCAAATATTTCTACCATTCTTTGCTTTTTTCATCTCAATAACAGTTTACCATATATTTGTGAATATTTTTTATGCGGTTAATCTATTTTATCATGGTACGCTATTGACTTTATAAATTTAAAGTGTTATAATTATACTTGCTTATAAAGGTTGCGACTGCATTTTACGGGATAATGGATATGCAGTGAAAGCATGGCTATCAATTTATGGTGAAGCGGAACGATAAAATTTTTGAATAAGCATTAGCCCCGCAGTCACAGATTAAAATATATAGTTAAATATTATAAATATATATGAAAGGAATTTATTATGAAATCACGAAAAAAAATAGCTTTTATCGGTTCGGGGAGCGTAGTTTTTACGCGCAATTTAGCCCGCGATATTTTAACGTTCCCGGCATTTGCGGACTGTGAAATCGCCCTCATGGATATTGACGCGGCAAATCTTGAATTATCTAAAAAAGCCGTGGAAAAAATTATAGTGGAGGGCAAGTATCCGGCGGTCGTTTCGGCGACGACAGACAGAGTTCAGGCTCTCAAAAACGCAGACGGCGTTTTATGCACAATCGAGTGCAGCGACGACAGGACGACGGCTTCCGATGTGAGTATACCATTGAAATATAATGTCAGCGTAAACATAGGCGACACGCGCGGTCCGTCGGCTGTCTTTAGATATTTGCGAACGCTCCCTGATTTAATAGATATTGTGCGCGACATAGAAAAATATGCGCCGAACGCCGTTTTATTAAATTATACTAACCCGATGGCTATGCTCTGCCGTTCTATTCAGCAAATATCTGATATAAAAATAACAGGCTTATGCCACAGCGTTCAAGGTACGGCAGGTATGCTGGCAAAATGGCTCGGTGCGCCGATGAGCGAAATATCATACTTATGCGCGGGCATAAATCATCAGGCTTTTTATTTAAAATATGAATGGAACGGCGAGGACGCGTATCCGTTAATCAGAAAAGCGATGGATAACCCGGATATATTAAACGAGGAACAGGTAC
>Ga0099364_10007176_pt1 | contig 15981 bp, 16 predicted proteins | sample TergutTh196P3_FD_73070 | JGI IMG/M metagenome (GOLD analysis project Ga0099364, IMG submission 73070) | Microcerotermes parvus P3 segment gut microbial communities from Pointe-Noire, Republic of the Congo - Th196 P3 | ecosystem: Host-associated > Arthropoda: Insects > Digestive system > Gut ...
GGAAAGAGGTGGTGAAAGGGGGGGGGAGGGGGGGGTGGGGGGGGAAGGGGGGTGAGGGGGGGAGGGGGTTAGGGGGGGAGGGGCGAGGGGGGGAAGGGGTTAAGGGGCGAAGGGGCGAAGGGGGCGTTCAATCTCTCATATCCTTCTATTGTTCCGATGTCGTAGCGTTTTCCGGTCATTGGCCAGGCGTGGAAAATGGTTTTACTGAGCATCGCTTTCACTAAGTTGCCCGGAGCATCGTGATGGCAGCCTGCGTCGATACACGATTGTATTAGGCTCACGTCGCTTTTCTTGTATATATAGAAAGGGGGAACTGCATAATGGGATAGGGGGGTTTCCGGTTTTTCCTGCATTTCGAGCACTTTATTTTGCTGATCGATGACAATGACACCTGTTCTACGGAGGGCTGATAAGTCGGGTTCGTGATAGGTCATAATCAAAGATGTTTGTTTTTCCTTAAAATAATCGACAAAACCCTGAAACGAAAAAGACACGATGTTATCGGCTGCAAGCACTAATAAATCGTCGTCTAATTGTTCAACCTCAATTGCTAATAACAAATCACGAACGGCGCCTAAACGACTTTCATTGTCGACCGAACCGTCATCAATGAGCGTGATTCTCTTTGTGTACCGACTTTCTTTTGCCCATTTTTCAAAATGAGAGAGAAATTTATGATTGCTGATAATCAGATGATTATCAATTTCTTCGAGGGTGTCTACATCGCTGATCAGCCGGTCTAAGATCGTTTTTCCTCCTATTTTCAATAGCGGTTTCGGAAAATTTTCCGTAAGGGGATAGAGGCGTGTGGCATAACCTGCTGCTAATATGATATTTTTCATGCGAAAAAGATGATTAATGATTTAATGATTAATGATTAATGATTAATGATTAATGATTAAATTTTCATTATTGCTTGGGTGTGAGGGATTACATGATTGTTTCATACGAAAATTGAATAACTGAATAATTGAATAACTGAATAACTGATTTTTTTCATAAACGCTTGGGTGTGAGGGATTACATGATTGTTTCATACAAAAAAATGAATAACTGGGAATTAATTTTCAATTGTTATGAAGCGTGCGCCGGTTTCGGTTTTGCAGCAATGAAATTCAAAGCTTGCTTTATACTGGGGGAAGCGGTTTATATATTTTGTTCTGATTTTGCGTTCAATCCTTTCTTTTTTAGCAGGGTCGAGTAAACAGATGCAGGCGCCTTTGAAGCCGGCGCCGCTAAAACGACCTCCATAAATGCCATTCGTCTCGCGCATGATCTCATAGATAGCAATTAATTCGGGACTTCCACATTCATAATTGTGGATCGAACTGTTGCAACTATCAAAAATTAATTGTCCGAAGGTGCGAATATCACCTTTCTGCCAAACGTTCATACCTTGCTTCACCCGGTTGCACTCCGAATAAAAATGTTCCGCTCTTTTGCGGAACCGTTCGGGAAATGTATCTTTGGTGGCATGAAAATAAGCCTCCGGGATATCACGTAAAAATGTCTTATCCAACTTATTAAGTGTATGTTTTTGAGATGCTAATATGTTCCATGCGGCTACTTTACATTCATTGACCCGCAGGTTATAATCGCTGGAAATAAGACTTCGTGTCAGTCCTGAAAAGACAATACCTACTTCAAATGGAGGCATCTCGTTCGAAATGGGAAGCAGACTGTAGTCATTCGTATCTGTGTCCAAATATAAAAGGTTATCCTTTTGGCTCAAAACGACGCAAGCCTGATCTAAAATCCCGTTATTCAGGCCAACAAATTCCCGTTCCGCTTCGGAGGTTATCCGTATGATCTCCATCGGTGTCAGACTGATCTCATTAGCTTCGGATAAAGCCATGACATACGCTACTAATACCGCTGCGGAAGATGATAATCCACCAATGGGCAAACTGCCTTTGATCAAGCCTTTGATGCCATTTCTCAACTGAAACCGTTTATTGAGCGCATAAACGGCGCCCCGTAAATAAACGCCCCAGTCGTTCTTTTTTTCTCCTAAAGGGGTATTCAAATCAATAATTATTTCGCCTCTAAAGGTAAGACTTCTCATGCAGATCGTTCTGTCAAGCGAAGGAACAAACAAGAGTTCAACGCCTTTGTCAATCGCAAAACCCGAAACTAACCCATGTTGATGGTCAATGTGCGCCCCTAAAGGACAAACCCGGTAGGGCGAAAAAATTTTTTTTACTTTTTCGTTGTTTCCGTAAATCGAATAAAATGTTTCTATCATGTAGTTTTCAGTTTTATTACTTTTCAAAATAACTCCGGTTTCTTCCTGCTACCACAGATTAAAAATCCGCATCAGTAAACATATATATAATGTACGCGCGCGCGAGGGTTAAAAACTCTCTTTTTGAGGGGGGCGCCGAGAAGTAAGTATTGAAAATAAATGAATATAAATAACTGATTATCAGAGTGATATAGTAGGTTTAGCAGGAAAGGAAAAACCTGTCAGTCACATTATTTTTTAGAATATACGACCAACATTTACCATAATAAGCTGCAAATGTAGCAATTTTATTTCAGAGAAAAAAACAAAAAAATCATTGTTTGTAAATTCCGTTAATATACACTACTTTTGTCGTTTCAAATTTGTCGTTTTTGTTTAAATATTTTTTTACAATATGCCAACATTATCTACAAGGGGTATTCGAATGCCTGAATCGCCTATTCGAAAATTAGCGCCTTTGGCAAACAGCGCCAAGGCAAAAGGGGTCAAAGTGTATCACCTGAATATCGGTCAACCGGATATTCATACGCCGGAAGTTGCACTCGAAGCGATGCGTAAAATTGACCGCAAAGTGCTGGAGTACAGTCCTAGTGAAGGATTGCTCAGCTATCGACTAAAGCTAAAGGAATATTACCGTAAGTTCAATATCCGGGTGGAGGTTGAGGATATCATCATCACTACCGGCGGCTCGGAAGCTGTGAACTTTTCATTTTTAGCCTGTTTGGATCCGGGTGACGAGATCATCATCCACGAACCGTCGTATGCCAACTATATGGCTTTCGCTATCTCATGCGGTGCGGTCATCAAAACCATTCCTTCGTCGATAAAAGATGGATTCGCTTTGCCGCCGATACAATCATTTGAAGAACTGATAACACCCAAAACAAAGGCGTTGATGATCTGTAACCCGAATAATCCGACCGGATACCTCTATACTCAAGATGAAATGAACCGGATACGCGACCTTGTGATGAAATATGACCTGTACCTGTTTTCTGATGAGGTTTACCGCGAATTTTGTTATACCGGAACGCCTTATATCTCGGCGTTTCATCTTGAAGGAATTGAACAAAATGTAGTAATGTTTGATTCCGTTTCCAAACGTTACAGTGAATGTGGCGTTAGGGTAGGGGCCATCGTTACCAAAAACAAACCGCTACGCGAAAATTTGATGAAATGGTGTCAGGCCCGTCTCTCTCCGCCACTCATCGGACAAATCATCGCTGAAGCGTCAATTGATGCACCGGCAACATATATGACATCGGTATATAATGAATTTCTACAACGGCGTAACTTTCTGATTGACAGGCTGAACCATATTCAGGGATGTTTTTCGCCGATGCCGATGGGCGCATTTTATACGATAGCCTCATTGCCTGTTGATGATGCGGATGAGTTTTGTGCCTGGTGTCTGCGTGATTTTTCATACGAAGGACAAACCGTCATGATGGCGCCCGCTTCGGGATTCTATTCGACGAAAGGATATGGCAAAAACGAAGTCCGTATAGCTTATGTACTCAATAAAGAGGACTTGGCAAATGCGATGACCGTGCTCGAAAAAGCGCTGATGAATTATGAATGACGGGACTGGGTACGCGGACGTCCCGTCCGCATCTCTGGTAATGACTGAAAACTGAAAACTGAAAACTAAAAACAAATGAACTTCGAATTATTTCTTGCAAAAAGGATTCATTTTTCGGATGATAAAGGTGACAACCGACGGGTGACGCCTCCGATTATTCGCATTTCCATGGCAGGTATTGCCATCGGATTGGCGGTGATGATTACATCGGTGGCCGTTGTAGTTGGTTTTAAAAAGGAAGTTCGAAATAAGGTTATCGGTTTTGATGCACATATTCAACTCTCGAACTTCGATAGTAACAACTCCTACGAATCGACGCCTCTTGCAGTCAATGATTCTCTTCGCGACGTATTACTCAGTCAAAAAGGGGTACGCCACATCGAAGTCTTTGCTACGAAATGGGGTATCATTAAAACGGACAACGATTTTCAGGGTATTATACTGAAAGGAGTGGATGCCGATTTTGATACCACTTTTCTAGAAAAACATTTAGTTGAAGGACAAATGATTCATATCGATCCGGTAACAACCGGTAATCAAATACTGATTTCACGCACTACTGCTAACTTGCTTCAGCTCAATTGCGGCGATTCATTCAACACCTATTTTTTAGTTGACAGGGATATGCGTACCCGCAGATTTCAGATTACAGGCATTTATGATACGGGGTTTTCGGATTATGACCAACTTTTTGTCTTCGGCGATATTAAGCACATACGCCGTTTAAACGGGTGGGAGAATGATATGTGCAGTCGGGTTGCGATCTACATCCATGATTTTAACGACCTTGATGTCCTGTCTGATGATTTGTATTTCTCGCTTATTGAAAATAAAGACAGGTTGGGTAACACCTATTATATTCGTTCGATCAAAGAACTCAACCCGATGATATTCAATTGGCTCGGCATTCTCGATTCAAATGTGTGGATTATCCTGGGGTTGATGGTTATTGTATCGGCTTTTACGATGATTTCCGGTCTGCTGATCATTATTCTTGAACGAACCGGTATGATCGGTATCCTGAAAGCGCTCGGACAAAATAATTACAGTATCCGGAAAGTTTTTCTAAATGTTTCGTTTTTTCTGATTGTCAAAGGGATGCTCTGGGGCAACATCATCGCATTGGCGCTCTGTTTTTTACAATCCCATTTTCATTGGCTAAAGCTTGATCCGATGACGTATTATATTGATTTCGTACCGGTTGAACTGAGGTTGTTATCTTTGTTACTTATCAATACCGGTTCGCTTCTTTTGTCATTGATTATGATGATAGCCCCGTCGTATCTGATTACAAAAATTGAACCGGCCAAATCCATACGGTTTGAGTGAGTATTTAGTTTTCAGTTTTCAGTTTTCAGTTATCAGTTTTTAGTTTTCAGTTTTCAGTTTTCAGTTTTCAGTTATCAGTTATCAGTTTTCAGTTATCTGTTTTTAGTTTTTAGTTATCAGTTATGATAGAAAGGATATATATATTAGAAAGTGTTGACCCGTTGACTATCTATGGTGTCAATAACACACATTTGCAATTAGTTAAGAATCTGTTTCCTAAGTTGCGGATCGTTGCGCGCGGCAATGTGATGAAAGTGATTGGTGACGCCGATGAATCGGAGTTTTTTCTGAAAAAATTACGGGAAATTGAAAAATACTGTGAATCGTATAATTCGCTGACTGAAGATATTATCTTAGACATCGTCAAAGGTGAAAAGATAGAATCTGAAAAACAAACCAACCTGATTATTTACGGTATGAATGGTAAGCCTATCATTGCGCGTTCCGAGAATCAACAGAAGCTTGTCCGCAGTTTTGACGATAATGATCTGGTATTTGCCGTAGGTCCTGCGGGAACAGGTAAGACTTACATCGCGATAGCGCTTGCTGTAAGAGCGCTTAAAAACAAACAGATACGCCGTCTTATCCTGAGTCGTCCTGCGGTAGAAGCGGGCGAAAAGATTGGATTTCTTCCCGGTGAGATGAAAGATAAGTTAGACCCGTATCTTCAGCCGCTCTATGACGCTCTGCAGGAAATGATTCCGTCTGTCAAACTGAAAGAGTATATGGATAATAATACGATTCAGATAGCCCCGTTAGCTTTTATGCGCGGTCGTACGCTTAATGACGCTATTATTATCCTTGATGAAGCGCAAAATACGACTAAGCTCCAGATCAAGATGTTCCTGACACGTCTGGGTACCAACGCCAAGATGATTGTGACGGGCGACATCACACAAATAGACTTGCCGCACAATGTTCAATCCGGACTTATAGACGCCATGAGCCTCTTAGAACAGGTTCAGGGTATCGGATATGTGCACTTTGAGAAGAAAGACATCGTTAGGCATAAACTTGTTCAGCGAATCGTCGAGGCGTATAGTGAAAGACCGAAAGATGGTAAGACCGTAAGACCGTAAGACCGTAAGATGGTAAGATGGTAAGAACGTAAGATTATAGAATAAAAAATAGATTATAGAGAAATGAAACGAAAATACGGATTAATAGGTTATCCATTGGGACATTCGTTTTCGGTAGATTTTTTTAACAACAAGTTCGCATCGGAAAATATAGATGCGGAGTACAAAAACTTCGAGATCAAGGACTTGAAAGAATTGAAGTTTGTGCTGCATGAGAATCCCGATCTATGCGGACTAAACGTTACGCTACCTTATAAAATGGATGTCATTCCTTTGTTAGACAGCATTACGGACAATGCCCGGAATATAGGAGCCGTCAATGTAATCAAATTTAAGAGGGGAGGGCTTTTTTCAAAACTCCACTTGGAAGGGCATAATTCGGATATAACCGGATTTAAACAATCGATAGAGCCGCTGTTGAACAAATCGCACCGAAAATCGCTTATTCTCGGTACGGGCGGCGCTTCAAGAGCAATCTATCATGGATTCAAACAATTAGGTCTCGATTCGATGTTTGTTTCGCGAACACAGGAAACAGACGCTATCATGTATGATGAAATCACGCCTGAGATTATAGAGGATTATACGGTCATTGTAAATGCCACTCCCTTAGGTATGTACCCTAATACACATACTTGTCCGGATATTCCTTATCAGTTCCTGACGCCTAAGCACCTGTTATATGATTTGATTTACAATCCGGATGAAACGTTGTTCATGAAAAAAGGAAAAGCATCCGGCGCTGTCGTCAAAAACGGACTCGAAATGCTTTTATTACAAGCCTTTATTTCGTGGGAAATCTGGAATGAATAATTATTCATCTTAGTCTTTCGGATGAACGCACCATGGCTTCATCGACACCGATCCCCCGGATGGCCAAATAATTTAGTATCAAAGCTATAAAATGGAAACTTGCCCAGAGACGGAAATTAATTTTCATATCCGGTAACTCCTGGGAATGATTGAATTGCCACAAGAAAAAGCCGGCCAAAACGCAAAAGCCTATCATTAGCAATGCGTTATAAACACACAATCGCATTTGGATGACGCGCTTCCTGTACTTAAAAATGATGAGTATGGATAGAAATACGATGATCGCCGCAATCACAATGAGCGACCAGGTAGGATAAACAAGAGTAACCGGTAATGCGATAGTACGAAGTCCGGATACCTTAAACGCATAGAGCGCTTCGCCTGACTGAATGACAGCTAACGGCAAAAACAACAGGGCAAGGAATAAACCCGCCACAATAAATAAATATAAGGTTTGAATACGCTGAATCATAACTAAAAACTAAAAACTGAAAAAACTAAAAACTGATAACTGAAAACTAAAAACTGAAAACTAAAAACTGAAAACTGATAACTGAAAACTACTCCTGGATATCCTTTTTTATGGGATTCTTCCAGTATATTTCCTTGTCCTCGTATTCTTTAGTCGCTATCAGCGTAGTTTTCGGAAGTTTTTCGTAATAACGCGATATTTCTATCTGTTCGCGGTTTTCGAATACTTCTTCCAAGTTATCGCTAAAAGAGGCAAATTCCTGTAGTTTTTTATCCAAGTCATGCTTCATATCAGCTGAAATCTGATTCGCACGTTTAGAAATTATGGTTACCGTTTCATAAATATTGCCTGTATCCTCCCACATTTTACTCATGTCACGGGACACAGTATTGATCGGCGCTTTTGATTTTCTATAATCCATATTCTATCAATTTTAAAAACTTTTTTGTATTTTACTTGTTGCAAAGTCGAAAAACTTACCTATCTGCTTCACGTATTTCCCTTCCGGGAATTCATTCATATAATTATAATACTCATCGACCACATCGCGATAACGTCCTTGCAGGCGCTCATCAATACTGACAATCGCCAATTCGTATTTGGAGCAAATCGTCAGATAGATAAGTTCTTCCCTGTATTTTGTATCGGGATAGCTCTTTAACGCATTTTCGGCAGTGATGATACAGGAACCATAATTATTCCCCAAATAAGTGCCAAGATTATAATACAACTTGGCGGCTAAGTACTCTTTATAAGCCAATTTTTCCTGAAGTTCAAATAAGATATCCTGCGCTTGTTTTGCCTGTTCGCTCTGCGGATAATATTCCAAATACATCAGGAACTGACTGATTGATTCGTAGGTTTGATTTTGGTCAAGTCGGGGATCAGGCGAGTCGAGATATAAACCATAAGCGCCGTAAAAACGCGAAAGTTGGGTAAATTCACCCTTCGGGTAGGTATTGTAATAGGTCTTGAAATATTCGGAGGCATTCACATAGTCTTTCTGACCATATAAGCTTTGTGCCAGCAGATAAAGTGATTCTTCAGCTTCTGCGCGACCTCTGAAAGGCGATACTACCTCCTCGAGCAGGGTGGCAGACCTGACATATTTCTTCATATTGAAATATTTCTTGGCATACGAATATTTCAACTCCGGATCATTGCTTTTCAATAGAAAGTTATATTCACCGCACGAAGAAAAGAATAGCAAGACGCATGTAAAAAGTACTATTTTTTTCATTAGATTCTGTTTTGCGTGCAAAGATACGATAATAATTCGAATTACCTATCATTAAATAGTTAATAATTATTATAATTTATATAGCTCACTTGCTGCGAAAAGCTCTAATTGATTGTTTTTTAATACTTCTACGCACAAAGAGAGGTTATCCGGACGGATAATCACAGTAGCTGATTCGCCTTCCGAAAAGGCATACATATATTCTATAAATATCCCAGCACGGGTAAGTATTTCCATCACTAATCCGAGCGCGCCGGGCTTGTTCGGGCAACTTATATAGACCACATCCGCTTCGTTTACCGCATATTTATGGTCGCGTAAGACGCGAATCGCTTTTTCGGTATCCGATACTATCAGCCGTAATATCCCGAAATCGGAATTTTCCGAAACGGTAAACGCCTTCATATTGACACCTTCTTCGCCTAACAACTTGGCTACTTCGGTGAAGCGTCCTTTCTTGTTTTCTAAAAAAATAGATAATTGCTTTGTCAACATAATTAATTAATTAAAAGTTGATAACTAATAACTGAAAACTGAAAACTGAAAACTGAAAACTAATTAAAGTTTCCGGTTGTCGATGACATGTTTCGCTTTGCCCTGACTGCGTTCGATGCTTCGTGGCTCGACAATTTTTATTTCGGGTTGCAAACCAATCACGCTTTGTAAGCGCGATGCAATCTTCTTTTTCAAAGCCAGCATTTTGCTCATTTCGTCGGAGTAATATTCCTGTCGTAGTTCGACATGGATCAGGAATGTATCCATATTATTGACCCTGTCGATAAAAATCAGATAGAAGGGTTCAAATTCAGGGAGTTCGAGTATGACCGTCTCAACCTGCGACGGGAATACATTTACACCTCTGATAATCAGCATATCGTCGCTTCGTCCAAGTATTCTGTCCATACGTACTGCTGTGCGTTTGCATGGACATGGTTCGTAATGAAGCGATGTAAGGTCGCGTGTACGATAACGAATCATCGGCATCCCCTCTTTAGTCAAGGTTGTGAATACAAGCTCCCCTTTTTGACCCGGACTTACCGGTTGAAGCGTTTCAGGGTCTACTATTTCAGGAAAGAAATGGTCTTCCCACAAATGTGTTCCTTGCTGATATGCACATTCTCCGCCTACGCCGGGACCGCATATTTCAGTCAAACCGTAAATATCATACGCTTTAATTCTCAGTTTAGATTCGAGTTCTATTCGCATATTTTCAGTCCACGGTTCAGCGCCGAAAATACCTGTACGAAGACTGAATTCTTCAATTGGAATATCGCTTTCACGGATAATTTCTGCCAGATGAAGCGCATACGAAGGCGTACATGCCAGTGCATTTACATTGAAATCATGCATCAACTGTATCTGTTTCTGCGTGTTTCCACTACTCATCGGGATGACCGTTCCTCCGATATGCTCTGTACCGGAATGTACGCCAAGGCCTCCGGTAAACAATCCATATCCGTATGATACCTGAACGATGTCATTTTTAGACAGACCGTAAGCGGTCAGACATCGTGCCACCACTTCACTCCAAACATTCAGGTCGTTACGCGTATAGCCTACCACTATTGGTTTGCCGGTAGTGCCCGAAGAAGCATGCAGACGTACAATCTCCGACATGGGTGAGGCCACCAGTCCGAATGGATAATTATCTCTCAAATCCTGCTTGACAGTAAAAGGTAACTTCGTGATATCGTCAATGGACTGTATATCATTGGGTGTTAAACCTGCTTCCTGCATTTTTTTTCGGTAGAACGGCGTGTTGTGATACACGCGCTCAATAACTCTTTTTAGCCTGATAGACTGTATTTTACGTATCTCCTCACGCGATATACATTCCATCGATTCATTCCAAATCATATAAATTATTCTATTAAAAACGGCTGCAAAGATAGGAAATTAATTTGTAATTGCAATTCAGATTACCTGGGATCACGGACTGGATGTCCGGAATTTAGTAAAGTCCTCCGGTTTGCAATTATCAATAAATGACTGATATTTATATATTTCTGTTTCTCCATACAGGGTATATATTTCAGCTGATTTGTGGAACATTTCGTCTTTACCGGCATCCTGAAGTAAAAGATAGCCCATAATACAGTGTGCGGCGGATTCAACAAGACGGCGTGCCATGAAATCCAGGTATTCGCTGTCTTTGGCTTCTGTGACTTTAGCGACTGATTTTTCATAGATGCCGGTCATTTTTATCAGTCGCTGTTTCAGTCCGTCTAATTCGGGTTTATATTCAAGCGCTTCGTACGTGCGTATTTGATTCAGGTAGGCGCCGGTAGTGACATAGCGAATGGCTGCTACAACCTGCAACTGTGTCGTTCCTTCGTAGATATTGGTGATACGGGCGTCGCGATACAGTCGTTCACAAGTGTAATCTTTCATAAAACCGGAGCCTCCGTGTATCTGTATGGCGTTGTTTGCATTCTGATTGGCATACTCGGCGCTCATGGCTTTGCTCATAGGCGTATAGGCGTCGGCAAGTCTGGCGTACATTTTTTGTTCCTGACGCTCTTCGGGTGTCAGTTTGCGTTCGCGGGCGATGTCGTCCAATGCTTTATAGATGTCGACGAACCGCGCCGTTTCGTATAACATAGCGCGTGCGGCGTCGGTTTTGGCGCGCATCAGTGACAGCATCTCATAGATGGCGGGGAAGTGGATAATGGCTTTCCCGAACTGTTTGCGCTCGATGGCATACGCGTAAGCTTCGCGACAGGCGGCTTCGCTGATACCTACGGCTTGCGACGCGATACCCAGGCGTGCGCCGTTCATCAGCGCCATGACATATTTTATCAGTCCTAAACGCCGTTCGCCGCATAGTTCGGCTTTGGCGTTACGAAACACAATCTCGCAGGTCGGCGAACCTTTGATGCCTAATTTGTTTTCGATACGTCGAACGGTTGCGCCGCCATTTCGTTTGTCATAGATAAACAGTGACAGTCCGCGTCCGTCTTTAGTACCTTCTTCGGAACGGGCGAGCACTAAGTGTATATCAGAATCGCCATTGGTGATGAAACGTTTCACACCGTTCAGCCGCCAACTTCCTGTAGTCTCATCGGGGGTAGCTTTCAGCATCACTGCCTGCAAGTCGCTGCCGGCGTCTGGTTCGGTGAGGTCCATTGACATCGTCTCGCCTGCGCATACGCGGGTGATATAGCGTTGATGTTGGTCATCGTTACCAAATTCGTAAATCGTTTCGGCGCAGTCCTGCAGTCCCCACACATTTTGAAAACCGGCGTCGGCGCGTGAGACCATATCGGCAGCCATGATGTAAGGCACAACCGGAAAGTTAAGTCCGCCATAACGACGTGGCATCGATATGCCCATAAGTCCTGCTTTACGAACAGCGTCCAAGTTTGCCTGCGTTCCTTTTGCATACGTGACGCGTCCGTTTGTGAGGGTTGGTCCTTCATGGTCGACCTCCTCCGCGTTCGGGGCTATTATTTCATCGCAAATTTCGCCGACAATTTCGAGTACTTTCTCATAACTGTCTATGGCATCTTCATAATCTACCGGAGCATAATCAAACGTTTCGCAATCGCGAAAGTTGTGTTCTTTCAATTCAACGATACGCCGCATCAAGGGGTGATGCAGGTAATATTTGAGAGAAGGGGTGTCTTTGTAGTAATTGGGCATGAGTTAATAATTAATAATGAACAATGAACAATTATAGCTTATTGTTTTTGTATGATTTTATCATTTTGGGGATTACTTCTTCGATGGTTCCGGTAATAATGTAGTCGGCTATTGCATTGATTGGTGCGTTAGGGTCGCTGTTTATAGAGATGATGATAGCGCTTTCCTGCATACCGGCGATGTGTTGTATTTGTCCTGAAATACCGCAGGCGATATATATTTTCGGGCGGACGGTCAGGCCTGTTTGCCCTATTTGGCGGTCATGGTCGCAGAAACCGGCGTCGACAGCGGCGCGTGAAGCGCCTATTTCAGCATTTAGTACTTTGGCCAAATCGTATAGCAAAGAAAAATTTTCCCTTGAACCAACGCCGTACCCTCCGGAGACTATAATAGCGGCGCCTTTCAGGTTATGTTTTGCTTTTTCGATGTGCCGTTCGATCACTTTCACTACAAAATCGGCGTCCGAAACATATTTACTGACGTCATGGCGTATGATTTCACCCGGATAGTTGATGTCAAGGATTTCCTTTTTCATCACCCCTTCACGGACGGTCGCCATTTGCGGACGATGTTCGGGGTTGATAATCGTAGCGATGATATTGCCTCCAAAAGCGGGTCGTATCTGGTACAACAGGTTTTCGTATGTCTTGCCTTGCTTTTTATCTTCGTGCGAACCTATTTCGAGCGACGTACAGTCGGCCGTAAGCCCGCTTCCGAGGGACGATGAGACGCGCGGTCCGAGGTCGCGTCCGATAACGGTCGCACCCATGAGGCATATCTGCGGTTTTTCTTCTCTGAAAAGATTGACTAATACGGAAGTATGAGGCAACGACGTATAAGGATAAAGTCGCACATCATCAAATATATGAACTTTATCTACTCCATAAGGAATTACTTGTTTCCCAATGCCTTCCAGGCTACTTCCGGCAACAACGGCTTCCAACCGGCAGTTCAACCGGTTAGCCAACGAGCGTCCTTTTGTAAGCAGTTCAAGGCTTACATCGGCTATCACGCCGTCTTCAATTTCACAATATACAAATAAGTTATGCATGGTGTAAATAGTTTTCAGTTCTCAGTTTTCAGTTTTCAGTTCTCAGTTTTCAGTTTTCAACCATGATTTACAGGATTTACAAGATTATAGGATAATTCTCAATTTACTACTCCTTATCTCTTATTCCTTATTTCTCAATGAAAAAGTTCGACAATTAATTCTTCAATATCCTGTTCGGAAGCGGACAGTTTTTTACTTTCTTTTGCTTGAAATACGATGTTTTCAATCGCTTTCACTTTGGTCGGTGAACCTTGCAGACCGCATTGATTCAAATCGGCATTCACGTCAGTCGCGCTCCATTCGATGATGTTCAAATAGGGATATTTTTCATACAGGGATGTGTAGGGCAACTCTTTCCCGTCTTTTGTAAGTTCGGCTTTTTCCATACCTCCTAATGCATGTTTGTATTTCTGCACTAACCTCGCATTGCGTGGCCGGCAAGGGGTGGCCGTTCCGTTTACCGTTAGTACGATTGGCAGCGGGCCTTCTACTGTTTCAACTCCTCCGGTGATGCTACGTTTTACAGTAATCCGGTTATTATCAATCGCAAGGATTTCTTCGGTGTAGGTAATTTGCGACAAACCGAGTTTTGCGGCTATCTGCGCGCCTACCTGTGCCGTATCGCCGTCGATGGCCTGTCGTCCTCCCATTATCAAATCAAAATCGCCCGTTTTTTTGATGGCCATTGCCAGGGCGTAAGAGGTTGCCAATGTATCCGCCCCTGCAAAAGCGCGGTCGGTCAGCAGATAGCCGTTGTCGGCGCCACGATAGTAGCCCTCGCGGATAATTTCGGCGGCACGTCCGGGTCCCATGGTTAAAACAGTCACCGTTGTACCCGGGAAACGTTCCTTCAAACGCAATGCCTGTTCTAGTGCATTCAAATCTTCGGGATTAAAAATGGCGGGAAGTGCGGCTCGATTAACCGTACCGTCTTCTTTCATAGCGTCTTTTCCCACATTTCGTGTGTCAGGCACCTGTTTGGCCAAAACAATAATTTTCATATAGTTTTCAGTTTTCAGTTTTCAGTTTTCAGTTTTCAGTCTTCAGCTTTCAGTCTTCAGTCTTCAGCTTTCAGTTTTTTCAGGGTGCAAAAATAGCGAATCATTTCTAAAAGCAAACAGTTTTTCAAGAAATATGCACATATTTTTTATTTATGCGCATTTTTTCAACCCAAGCTGCCCGATAAAAATGTAACAACGGCATCCTGCCGTTGCGCAAAATATTTGTTATGGTTTAGTATGAATAATTCAGGATAAATAACTACTTTTGCAAAATTATTATTGAACTTATAAATAACTTTTGCAAATTAATTATTAAAAACCATGGAAAAAATTACTCAAAGATTAAAGTCATTGGATATTCTACGGGGATTCGACCTGTTTATGCTGGTCTTCTTTCAACCCGTATTTTACGGTTTAGTTAAAACGATGAACCTGCCTTTCGGGGATACGATTCTTTATCAGTTCAATCACGAAGAATGGGTGGGTTTCAGGGCATGGGATTTAGTCATGCCGCTGTTCCTTTTTATGTCGGGCGTAAGCATGCCTTTTTCTTTTGCAAAATATCGTGAAATGCCGGATAAATCAGCCGTTTACAAACGAATATTTAAACGTGTCCTGTTGCTTTTTGTCTTAGGCGCTATCGTACAGGGCAACCTTCTTGATTTTGAAATGCACCGTCTGCGTCTCTATTCAAACACCTTGCAGGCCATAGCTGCAGGTTATCTGATCACCGCAATGGTTTTTCTTCATTCCCGTTCCATGCGTGGACAGATTATTTGGGCGCTTATCTTATTATTACTCTATTGGGTTCCCATGACTTTCTTAGGCGATTTTACGCCTGAAAACAATTTTGCCGAAAAAGTCGACCGTTTCATCTTAGGGCGTTTCCGCGATGGTGTAAGATGGGCTGCTGACGGTACGTGGTCATTTTCTTCAAGGTATCAATATACGTGGATAATCAGTAGTTTAACGTTTGGCGTAACCGTATTGATGGGAACGATAGCGGGCGGCGTGATGAAGAACGGAACCAACCGGATACGTAATGCGCGTACATTATTATTAGCAGGCTTAGCGTGTATTGCTGTTTCGTTAGTTTGGCACCTGCAGATGCCTATTATCAAGAAAATATGGACATGCAGCATGACGTTGTATTCGGGAGGCTGGTGTCTTTTGTTGATGGGCGTATTCTATTATGTAATCGACTGCAGGGGGTATTCCAAAGGATTGGAATGGTTAAAAGTTTATGGCATGAATTCAATCACAGCATATGTATTAGGTCAGGTCGTCAATTTCAGATGTATAGTAGATTCGGTTTCACACGGGTTTGCGCAGTTTATAGGGCCGGATTATTATAAAGTATGGCTCACTTTTGGTAATTTCCTGATAATCTTCATTATCTTACATATACTCTATAAACGTGGAATCTTTTTAAGGGTGTAGTTTTCAGTTATCAGTTTTCAGTTATCAGTTTTCAGTTATCAGTTTTCAGTTATCAGTTTTCAGTTATCAGTTTTCAGTTATCAGTTT
>Ga0099364_10007177_pt1 | contig 15980 bp, 19 predicted proteins | sample TergutTh196P3_FD_73070 | JGI IMG/M metagenome (GOLD analysis project Ga0099364, IMG submission 73070) | Microcerotermes parvus P3 segment gut microbial communities from Pointe-Noire, Republic of the Congo - Th196 P3 | ecosystem: Host-associated > Arthropoda: Insects > Digestive system > Gut ...
CAAGATTTGGGAGAATATTTTTCGTCTGGCAAGGAAAAAAGCGCAGGAATACTTTCGTATTGCGAGCATTTTGGACGACGTCAGATGGAAAATGCACCGCAAAGACCAGTTGAGTTTCAAGTTAGGCGACTACACTATGAAAACGGACGGCAGATTGCCGCCCGTTTTGGTTATAATACCCAACCCTACCCTGTTGACAGCTTCTAACGCAATTCCTCCAAAGCCACAATCTTAGTGCAAAGGCACAGTAGCTCGGCGGCGGTTTCAAGCTCGTCGTTTGGCGGAAACGTGGGAGCGATGCGCAGATTGCTGTCGTTGGGGTCAATGCCCTTGGGATATGTGGCGCCGGCGGGGGTGAGAACAACGCCGGCGTCCTTGCACATCTCGCAGACTTTTTTGGCGCAGTTTTTCGGCACGTCAAAGCTGATAAAGTATCCGCCCGCAGGCTTGGTCCAACTGGCGATGCCCAAGCCTGCCAAATTCCGCTCAAGACAGTGAAGCACCGCGTCAAATTTAGGTTCGAGTATGGCGCGGTGTTTTTGCATATGCCGGCGAATGCCGTCGGCATTTTTGAAGTAGCGGACATGGCGCAGTTGGTTGATTTTGTCGTGACCAATGGTCTGCATTGCGATACGCCCCTGAATTGCCGCAAGGTTGTTTTTTGACGCGGCAATGGCGCTGATACCCGCTCCTGCAAAGCTGATTTTAGACGTGGAAACCACCTCGATGAAGTAGTCTTCATGCCCCGTTTTTTTGGCTTCTTCAAGAATGGATAGGAGATTTTCACCCTGCTGTCGAAGGTCGTGTACGCAGTAGGCGTTATCCCAAATCACGCGGAAATCTTGTGCGGCGGGAGAGAGTGCGGCGATGGCTCGCAGATTCTCGTCACTGAACGTAATCCCTGTAGGATTGGAATATTTTGGTACGCAGAACATACCCTTAACCGCAGGATCGGCAACAAGCTCCGTCAATGCGGCGATGTCAGGTCCTTCCTCGGTCATAGGAACATTAATCATATCGATGCCGAAATGCTGAAGTATGGCAAAATGGCGGTCGTATCCGGGTACGGGACACAAAAATTTCACAGCTCTTTGCTGAGACCAGGGTTTTGCGCTGCCGCCGGTACCGTGGGTCCAAAATTGGCTGATTAGGTCGTACATCACATTGAGACTGGAATTGCCAAAAACTACCACGTTTTCGGCGGAAACGCCCAGAAGTTCCGCAAACAACGCGCGTGCTTCTGGCACGCCGAAAGGTACGCCATAGTTGCGGCAGTCAAACCCGCTCGAATCCTTTACGTCCTCGGTGATTAATTCGCTGTCCAAAAGCTCCATGCAGATGTCCAATTGCTCTGTGCAGGGCTTACCGCGGCTCATATCGAGCTTTAATCCCCGCGACTGGAACATGGCATAGTCCCCGCGCAATTGGGTGAGCAGCGCCTTTCTTTCTTCCACTGGCATCTCTTTGTAAGTCATTATTCTACCTCCGTTATATGTTGAAAATATTATACCTTAATTTAGAGCGGTTGTCAATTCTGTGAGTGGCGAAAACTTGACAACTCTCCAAATTTTTGATATAATATCGATCGTCGTGCGGCTATGGCGGAATCGGCAGACGCGCTAGATTCAGGTTCTAGTCGGGGCAACCCGGTGGAGGTTCAAGTCCTCTTAGCCGCACCAAAAAGTGCTGTCTGTGAATCGGCAATGAAAAAAGGAGATTTACTATGCCGGACTACAAAGTGATGTACTTCCATTTAGCGGGGCGAATAGCGGGAGCTGTGGAAGCTCTTGAGGCTGTCATAGAAACCCTCAAGAATGCACAGCAGGTCACGGAGGATATGTTTATTAATAGCGATGAAGAGAACGATTTAGACAAAAATTCTGAAAAAGCCTGATGACCTAATTTTGCAAGATTATACAAAAATCGCATAAATACAGGGATTGTTGAAAAACTATCTTTCATTTTTCTTATCGGATAGTTTTTCAACGTCACCCTACAGTGTTTTCGCACCCGTTATGCGATATCGCTTTTTGTTCGGACTCTAAACTAAGGCAACTGTTGCTGAATCCCCTGAAACTTCGTTTTGGTCTGATCAACAGCCTTTTGCTGCGCCTTCTTCGGTGCGTACCAACCGCGCTGCTGCATTTGGGAAAACACATTGCTTTGCAGGTTCTGATTGTTCTTCCAGTGTGAAAGAAAATCGGACTTCAACTGTTGATTGACACACTCACAGCTGAAGGTGTTGTAAATGCCCACGATGTGCTTTTGGCTAGCCAGAATGTCCTCCATAATCTCGCGGTCACTCATGGTAAAGCCCTGTACGGCAGGCTTTTTGGTCGGTGATTTCTTCGTTGTCGACTTCTTTGCGGTCGACTTTTTTGGTGTTTGCATACTTACCTCCTCTAACCCAGATAACTCATCAGGGCGTCAAAATGCTTGCGGTGTTGCTTTGCCGACTGCTGGCACGCTTTCTGGATTTGCGTGTCTTGGGCGATGCTGGCATAGTTGTGGAATTTTTTAATCAGGTTTTGCTCACAATTCATTGTGTCCTCCAGAGCATGCAGCTCCTCAGCTGTCAGATTTGCCATAATCGTTTCTCCTCTCTTTTGGTCTGTGTATGAAGCCAATTCGCTCCTAAGTCGATTATTTCCAAATGAGAGAATTTTATTCACAAGACTCCTCTTGACACCATTTTTTTTTACTGTTATAATACCCATACAAATTAACACACAAGGAGTAACAAGTGAATTTGACATACGAAAAAGCCATAGCGGAGCTTGAAAAATCCGCCGAAAAGCTACAGTCAGGCGCTTTGTCTTTGGACGAAACCGTCAGTGTTTATGAGGAAGCGTGCAAATTGGCGGCACATTGCTCCGCCTTGCTTGAGAGTGCGAAACAGAAAATCACAATAATGAACGGTGAGGAGGACGGCGATGAGCTTTGATAAGGCGTTTCAAAAGAAAATCGCTCTTGTGGAGCAGGGCATTGCCGACTATTTGCGCGATAGCTCCCCGCAGGAACAGGAGCTTTCCCAGGCTGTGGCGTGGGCATTATCAGGGGGAGGTAAGCGCGTTCGCCCTGTGTTGACACTGGCTTTTGTCGAGCTTTTCGGCGCGGCAGATAGCGCCATGCCCTTTGCCTTAGCGGTGGAGCTGATCCACAGTTATTCACTGGTGCACGACGACTTGCCTTGTATGGACAATGCAGACACAAGGCGGGGAAAACCCAGTGTACACAAACAGTTCGGGGAAACCATCGCCCTCTTGACGGGGGATATATTGCTCACCGACGCCTTTGGAATGCTCACCGCCGCACCGCTGCCTGCCAATGCAATCGTCAGCGCTTGTCAAATATTAGCTGAGAGCAGCGGAGCAAGGGGCGGCATGATTAGCGGACAAGTTTTCGAGTGGCTCTGCGAAAAGGCGGGGAATGTCAGCGATGAGGATTTGCAGAAAGTCTGCGAGGGCAAAACCGCCGCCTTGCTTGAGGCGGCGTGTATGTTGGGGGTACTGGCAGGCGGTGGCGATGATGAATTGCTGTTGTTGGCAAAGACCTACGCCCGCGGCATTGGGCTTGCATTCCAAATGGTAGACGACATTTTCGACCTTGAGGAGGACAAAGCGGCGGGACGCTCCACATTCGCGACTTTGTGGGGAATAGAAAAAACACGCCGCGCCGCCCATGAGCTGACCGCTCAAGCATTGAAAGCCCTCGATGTCTTCAAGGGCGACAAGAGCTTTTTAGCAGGACTTGCACAGTGGTTGTTGAGTCGGGATTCCTAAGCAACGCATTCATCAATATTGCTAAAAAATATATCGATCCCCCATAAACACATAGCCAATACTACCAAACTTAAAAAAGTTCTCCAAAAAGCCTTGACATTTTTTGCGCTATAGTGTATAATATCTATCGTTGTCGGTGAGGTGTGTAAACACTGCAATCACAACTAGTCGGTGCTTATTGCGATGAGGGTCACCTGTTCCCATACCGAACACAGCAGTTAAGCTCATGTACGCCGAAAATACTTGGTGGGCGACCGCCCGGGAAGATAGGTCAGTGCCGACACTTTCAAAAAAACGCTCGTCCAATAGGGCGAGCTTTTGCTTTGTAGCAAAAAGTGAGGACGCTTGCTAAGCTAAATAACAGTCTATCGCTCTGGTATTCTATATCCTCTTGTAAAAGGAGTAAAAAGTGCAGAAAAGTGTCGCGTTCTATACCCTGGGCTGTAAGGTCAATCAGGCGGAAAGCCGCAGATTGACCGACGCTTTGCGTGACGACGGTTGGCAAGAGGTCGACAGCAGGGAATGCGCCAGTGTATACGTTGTAAACTCATGCGCCGTTACGGCGGAGAGTGCGAGAAAGACCCGTCAGGCGGTACGGCGCTTCAAGAAAAACAACCCGGAGGCGACAATTGCCCTCATAGGCTGTATGCCCAGTATCACCCCAAATTTGGGAGAAAAACTCCCGGAAGCGGACATAATTTTGCCCCAAGCCGAAAAGGATACGCTACCACAAAAGTTGCGGGAATTAGCAATGCATACAAAGGAAAATCCCCCTCTGCCCACCGCTTACTCAAGGTCGCCCGCTGTCCGCGCGGCGGTGAAAATTCAGGACGGCTGTGACAGGTTTTGCAGTTATTGCGTGATACCCCTTGCCCGGGGCAAAGCGAAATCCGTGCCTGTTGAAGAGATTCTGGACGAGTGCAAAAGCCTGTTGGCTCGAGGCGTTCGGGAGATTATCTTGACGGGGATAAACCTGTGTTCCTGGGGAAAAGAGTTTGGGCTGGATATTGGCGATATTGCCTGTCAGGTTGGGAATTTGGACGGCTTGTTGCGTCTGCGATTGGGCAGCCTTGAGCCAGATTTGCTCTCCCGTGAATTACTGATAAAACTGTCAGATACTGAAAAGCTCTGCCCCCACTTCCATCTATCCCTCCAAAGCGGCAGTGACAGCGTGCTAAAGCGCATGAACAGACGATATGACACAGCCCATTACAGGGAGCTGTGCCAAATGTTGCGGACAATTTTCCCGAATCCTACGATAACCACGGACATAATAACCGGTTTTCCCGGTGAAACCGAGGATGAATTCGCGCAAAGTTTGGCTTTTGCGCGGGAAATTGCGTTCGCAGATGTCCATGTGTTCCCCTATTCCCCCCGCAATGGGACAAAAGCCGCCGCCATGCCAGGACAGTTGCCCAAGTCACTCAAGGAGGCGCGGGCGAAATTGATGATTGCCGAAACACAAAAAATCCGCAAAGCATATTTAGCTTCACAAGCGGATAAAACCATGGAGGTTTTGATTGAGGAACAGGATGCCGAGGGCTTTTGGCGGGGTTACAGCGTAAATTATTTGCCCGTTCGCTTTAAGGGCGAGGGCGCGGTCGGGCAATTGAGGATACTGGATACAGGGTACAGGCTTCAGGGTTGAGGGTAAACATCGCTACTCATTTGCTCCCGAAAGCCCTTTCAAAATATCTCCCGGGTCAAAAGAAAAGCTAAACTGGTTTTTGTCCATCTCAATTGAGTCGATAATACCCACGATGGCACAGTCAACCGCTGTTTCTGCGGCTGCGCCGTTGGCGACGGCAATGCGCGCTGTAGAACCGCTCACCACAAGTACACGCTCGCCAATGCCCGCACCCACAACGTCCGCAGCGACAAAAGTGTCCCCGCAGGCGACCGTGAATTCAGGGGCAGAAAGCTCCCGCACGAGCATCAGCTTTAAGCCCGTGAGTGTGTTTTCTTTTTTGGTCGCCCACAAATGACCGATTACCTGACAAATTCTCATCACAATCTCCTATACGCGCAGAAAAAATCTGGCTCGTGTTCTCTAAAAAACTCCCGATTACGCGCTGTCAACAGGGATAATCTCAATACCTCTGTGCAAAAAAACGTCCCGCGCCGACGGGGTCAATATTGTCCTCTTGGCGATTTTTATCCTGCCCCCGCACTGACCTGCAAGCTCCTTTGCCCGCGTTTCACATACAAGTTTCTCGTCAACTAGCAGACAACTATCGGTAGGCAATTGGCGGTTATCAGCAGACAATGTTTCTGCTGACTTTTGAGCGTTTGGCTGATTTGCGGCTAAATCAGCTTGTGCCGTTTCCAATTTCCCGCTTTCCTCTTTCCGATTACCGTTTGCACAGCAGGCGTTCGCCTCATCTGTGTCAATGTGCATGGCGAGGGTAAAATTGGGGTCTATGCGCACTGCCACGTCGTGAAACGTGACAGGGCGAGGTGTGTTTGTCCGCACGCTCACCCGTTGACCTGAACTGAGCCCCAGTTTTTCAGCGTCAGCGGGGGTGGCGTGGATGTGGTTTTTCGCGATAATCACAGCTTTTTTTGCGTGGTAAGTCCCCTTTTCGCTGTGTATTTCAATATCAGCAGCGCGGGACAAATCCCCCGAAATGGCAATAGGTGCCTCAAGCCTCAACTTTCGGCAATCGCTAGCGGAAAGCTCCGCCTGCACATTTTGGCGCACAGGACCTAGCACTGCCACATTTGTAAGCTTGCCCTGAGCTGTCGCTAAAGTCACCCGCTTGTCGCTCAAAAATTCCCCCGGCTGTGACAGCTCCTTTTGGCAACGCAAAACAGACCCTGCACCAAACAGGGCGTCCAAGGCTTCCTGGCTCAAATGCAAGTGGCGCGCCGACACCTCCAAAGGGATTTCGCCTGCGGCAGAGGTGATTTTTGTGGGACTCCCCACTGTATCACTTCCATCTTTGGGCAAAATCTCCGTCTTGAGAGTATCAGCGACCACACGCCGAATCTCAGCCGCCGTCATTATTGTTTATCACTGCTTTCCAGTGTCGGCAGGATGAACTCCACCTCGTTGTGGGGACGCGGGATAACGTGTACGCTCACCACTTCGCCCACGCGAGCCGCTGCCGCCGCGCCTGCGTCCGTCGCTGCCTTCACCGCACCAACGTCGCCGCGAACCATAACCGTTACCAGTCCGCCGCCCACGTGTACCTTGCCGATAAGGTTGACGTTCGCCGCCTTGACCATTGCGTCCGCCGCCTCAACAGAGCCGACCAAGCCGCGGGTTTCAACCATTCCTAGTGCTTGTAACATTGTTTTCTCCTTAAGATAATAGATATGAGATACTAGACTCTAGATAACAAAGACTAGATGCTAGATACCGGCTTTTCAAAGCTGTGAAAGTCTGCGATAGACTTCCCTCGTAATCTGTGCCACCTGCTGTTGCGTTACATTGAACTCATTGGGATTATTAGCAGGTTCTGGTTGCGGATTTCTATTTTCTGCCTCATTACTGAATCCTGAATCCTGAACCCTGTATCTTGTATCCTGACCCCTGTATTCTAACTCCTCACTCCTGTATCCTGAATCCTGACCCCTCAATTGCCCCCATGCTACGCGGCGGATATTTGTCAAATGCCGCGCCTCGATATTATCCCCGGTGGCGGATCCGCCGATTGCGCCGCAGCCCAGTGTGAATGCGGGTGGCAGTGCGGTGGTTGCGCCAACACCGCCTAAAGCCGCAGGGGTATTAACCAACAAGCGCGAAACAGGCTTTTTCATGGAAAACTCGCGTATCACCTCTTGGTCTGCCGAGTGGATACTCATGGTGTGTCCTACACCCTCGTTGTAGAGTAGCGCCATACAGCGTTCACAGGCGCTGCGCCAGTCAGGTTCTTCATAGTAGCCCAAAACGGGGCAGAGCTTCTCCCGGGAATAAGGATTAGCAGCGGACACCTCGATCTGTTTGGAGATCAATAGCTTTGTATCTTGAGGGACGTTGATACCCGCCATTTGTGCTATGTATACGGCGGATTTGCCCACAATGGCGGGATTCATACTGCCGTTGGCGCGCAGTAAAATTTCCGCGAGTTTTCCGCTGTCCTCCTTGTTGAGGAACACGCCGCCGCGCTTTTTCAGCTCCTGTTCAACCTTGAGGGCAATAACGCTCTCCACAACAATGGACTGCTCACTGGCACAAATTACGCCGTTGTCGAATGTCTTGGATTGGATAATATCGCCGACCGCTTGGGGAACATCGGCACTGCGCTCAATAAACGCCGGTCCATTCCCTGGTCCAACACCGATTGCGGGAGTGCCTGAACTGTACGCCGCCTTGACCATCGCCTCGCCCCCTGTCGCGAGAATCAGCGCGGTTTTGGGGTACTTCATGAGGGCGTCCGTGGCTTGAGGGGTGATGGTTTTTATACACTGTAGGGCATCCTCGGTCGTCCCCGTTTTGATCAGTGCATAGCGCAACAGATTGACAGTCTCAGCGATTGACTTTTGGGCAGCGGGATGGGGACTGAAAACTGCGGCGTTGCCGGATTTTATTGACAAAATCGCCTTGTATATTGTGGTACTTGTGGGGTTTGTTGAGGGGATAATCGCCGCGATTACGCCTACGGGCACACCGATTTCAATAAGTCCCCGCTCTTTATCTGAACGCAAAACGCCCACGACTTTTTGGAGTTTTGCGTGAGCCCAGGTGTCGCGGCTTGCCAAAAGGTTTTTGCGTACCTTATCCTGCCAGACGCCGTATCCCGTTTCCTCGTGAGCCATTTTCGCGAGTTTTTCCGCGTTATTTTCGGCAATTCGCGCCATCTCCGCGCAAATTTCGTCCAAACGTTCCTGGTTGTAGCTTGCCAAAATCTGCTGTGCGTTTGCGGCTTTTTCCACCAAAAGGCGAACCTCTTGCACAGACTGCAGGTCTTTATCAAGTCGCATGAGCGTTCCCCCGTTTTTGATGATGGCATCGCCAAAAAATCCGTACCTTAATTTTACCACATTTTGTGGTTTGTTGTCAAATTTCACTGCATTATCTGACCTAGCAAATCCTCAATCTGCTCGGCAATATCCCCCGCGCCATCGACGGTGTATGCCGCCGTGCTGCTGTAATATTTGTCGTCACGTTGTGCGGACATTCGCAGCCGCGCCTCCTGCTCGCTTATGCCGTCGCGGCGCATGATACGCTCAAGACGCATTTCCTCGGGAGCTAAAACGGCGATGTATGCCGCGCATTTTATTGGACTTTCAAGCAACGCCGCCCCCTCGATGAATACGGTTTTTGCCTGTGCGGCGCTGATATCACTGTACATTAAATCCTCGATAGCTGGGTGTATTATAGCGTTGAGCTTTGCCGTTTTTTCAGGGCTGCTGAACGCTTGCCGTGCAAGCTCCTTGCGATTCATCACGCCCTTTTCCAGTATATCCTGCCCGAATGCCTGCGTTAATGCATCCAAAACAGGCGATCCTGGCGCCGTCACGCGCCGTGCAAGCTCGTCACCGTCAATGACGAAAAACCCCCGCGCCTCCAACGCTCTGCACAATGTGGATTTTCCCGCTCCCGTCGGACCGATTACGCCATAGAGCTTAGTCGAAATTTTTGTCTCGTTTCTTTCAGGATTCGCGCTCCTGAATTGCGCTAAGAGAATTCCCGCGAAAATCATTGCGCATCCCAAGTAGCCCAAACCGTCCAAAAACTGTCCTAAGAGCAACACTTCCCCAAGGGCGGAGAACACCGTTTCCATGGAGAACAGCACCGATGCCCGTGCGGGCTCAACGTGCCGCTGTCCCACGAATTGTAGGGTGTATGCCACCCCCGAGCTGAGTACACCTGTGTAGAGCAGTGGCAAGGCACCGCTCCAAATGCCCGCGATGGTGATTGTGTCGGTGAACAGGGCGGCGGCGATGCACAGTACGGCGCAGACCAAAAACTGGGCAAGGCTGTAACGTACGGGGCGGATTTTCTTTGCGAAATGGTCGATTATGAGGATGTGTGCCGTCCAGAAAAACGCGCCGACGAAGAGGGCTATCACCCCTTTGGCGGAGTTCTCCCCATCTTTGCCCACGGAGAGTAGATACAGCCCGCCCAGTGCAATAACCGCGCCGATGGCGGTGTAGACGGTTGTCTTGCGCTTGAAAAACAGCCCTGCTAGGGGGGTGAAAATCATGTACAGCCCCGTGATGAAGCCCGCCCGCGCGGGGGACTGTGTCCAAATTATTCCATATTGTTGCAAATTTGACGCGACAAACAACACCCCACCGCCTAAAATGGCGGCGATTATGGTGTCGCGGGTTTCTTTTTCACCGCTTTTTCCCTTTTCTAAAATCAGGGCGACCGGCAGTAACACAAGGGCGGCGATTATAGAGCGCATGGCGTTGAAGGTGAACGCCCCCATGGTTTCCGTCCCCTTCAGTTGGGCAACAAAAGCGAATCCCCATATCAGTGAGGTGAGCAAAAGGCAAGCAGTGGCAGCCAGTTCCTTACGCCTATCAAGATTGCGCAAACTCATTTGTAGAACACAAGGCGTTTGACGCTTTTCAAAGGCTGATTTTTACCCCTCAGGGCGTTCATTACTCCCTTGACGGTGATGAAAAATAGCCAAATTTCGCTTGCCACGATGAAAAGCCCCATTACGGTGCAGTAAATCATGGGGAAGAGCCAGGAATCCCAACCCATTTGGAATCCATCGGCGAAAGACAGTCCTGTGAGCTTGAGGATGAGCATACCCAAAAGTCCGCCAAGACCGCCCAAAACAATACGGCACAAAGCTTTGAGGAGGAACAGGGCAAAGCCCTGCCCAACATGGAAGCGCAGCTTGGTCAGGTGTTTTTCGGGGGAGAGCAGCATACCCAAAATGGAGAAGCATGAGATGTAGGCGATCACCGTCAAGGCTTTGCCGCGCCCTGTCAGGGGCTGCGGTTCCGGCGGCGGACTTAGGGGTGGCTTGTCCAAAATTGTGATTTTTTCTTGAGTTTCGGTCATGATTTTGCCTTTTATGATATTTTTTTGCGGCTTGTTTAGGATAGTGTTCCCTTGTTTTCAGCGCCGTCTGCATAGGGTAGGGTTGGTTGCCGACCCGTTTCTTATCCAAAATCTATCAACTGCCAATCGAAACTTAAACCCCGTAATCCGCCGTAATTTTGCCGTCGGCTATGCGGATAATCCTGTTCGCCGTGTCAGCGACTTCCTTGTCGTGGGTGATTAAAATTACCGTACGCCCCTCGGCGTTCAGCTCGCGCAGAATACGCATAACATCCTTGCCGCTAGCGCTGTCAAGGTTGCCTGTGGGTTCGTCCGCCAATATGACGGGCGGGCGCGCCGCAACCGCCCGGGCAATGGCAACCCGCTGCTGCTGTCCCCCGGAAAGTTGTGACGGCAGGTGGTTTTTCCTGCCCTCAAGTCCCACGCGTTGCAGTGCCTCATTGGCGAGGGTTTCCCGCTGATTTGCCCGCATACCGCGATAAATCAGGGGTAATTCCACGTTTTCTTTGGCGGTGAGGGAGGGAATAAGATTAAATCCTTGGAAAATAAATCCGATTTCTTTGTTTCGGATGTCAGAAAGCTCGTCGTCGTCCATCCCCGCAACGTCTGTGCCGTCGAGGATATAACTTCCGCTCGTCCCCACATCAAGGAGTCCCAACATATTCATCAGCGTGGATTTGCCCGAACCGGAGGGTCCGATTATCGCCACAAATTCGCCGCGGGAAATATCAAGGCTGACTCCATCAAGGGCGCGAACCTCGTTTTCACCCGGGTTGTAGATTTTGTAGTAGTCGCGAATTTCGATTAAGTGTGACATGGTGCGTATTCCCTCAAAATAGATGTTAGACATTATTGTCTGCACTCACCATAAATCATATAGTCGATTAACTTGAAAATCGGCTCAGGATTTGCGAAAATATTTTTCGTCTGGCAAGGAAAAAAGTGCAGAAATACTTTCGTATTACGAGCATTTTTGACGAACTCAGATGGAAAATAGACCGCAAAGATCAGTTGATTTTCATGTTAGGAGATTATACATCTAACATCCAAACTCTAATCCTCTTTTTTCGGCACTTCAACCTTTCCGTAAAGCGCCGCCGCGCCCGCGTCGGTTTTAGGCAAACGTGCTTCACCTTGGGGCTTGTACGGCGCAGGGCGTTCACGTCTTTCAAAACGTCCGCCGCGATCGCCGCCGCGGTTGTTGTATCCGCCGCGCCCGCCGCCGCCGTAAGCGCCGCGTTGGGGACGCTCCTCAAACTTGCCCAACTGAGTAATCAACACCTTGCGGTTGTCGTCAAAGCCCACGCTGTGACTCTCCACGCCCTCAATCTCGCCGATTGTCGTGTGGATAATCCTGCGTTCGTATGGTGTCATAGGCTCAAGTGCGGTATTACGTCCAGTGCGAATTACCCGCTCGGCGGTCTTTTTCGCGACGCGCACCAACTGTTCGGCGCGCTTGGCGCGATAGTCCCCGATGTCCAGTGTGATGTGGGCGTAACGCTTGACCTCTTTGTTGATGAACATTCGTGCAATGGTTTGCAGGGCATCCAACGTTTCCCCGCGTTTGCCGATGAGATTTCCGGTTTTTTGCTGACTCTCCGCGTAAATCCGCATAGAGTTGTCCTCATCCTCAATGAACTTGAAAACGGCATCGTCCACGCCCAATTCGGTGAAAATACGGCTCAAATAAGCCGTTACCGCCGGCACCTCAATCTCCTTGCCCTCTGTTTTCGCGGGTAAAATGGACTTTGGCTCGGGAGCAGCTTTTTTCTCCTGAGGAGTATTATGTACGGGTTTTTGTACAGCCTTTTGTACAGGTTTTTGTGCGGGTTTCTTGGCGGGCTTTGGTGCGGGTTTAGGTGGATCTGGGAGTTCATAGTAGGCGCGAACCTTTGCCGGGGAGCCGCCGAACAGTCCTAAAAGCTTCTTCGAGGGTACCTCAATAACCTCAAAGCTGACGTCGGCACTGGCGGGAGCGTTCAATTCCGCCACGGCTTTTGCCTGTGCCTCTTCAATTGTCGGCGCGGTGACGATTGCTTCTTTTATCATGTTTCTTCTCCTTATAATAACAGACAGCTGCGACACCGTCTGCGCAGATTGCCGCTAGACGCGCAGTTTATTCTTTTCGCGCAATTCCTTCTCCTTAGCACAACGATTCACAGTGTCATCCACCATCAGCCGCGCTAAAACTTTATTGGGAGCAAGGGTGTGGGCAAAAATAACCGACTGAACGAGAGAAATAAAACTGCCGATACCCCAATAAATACCAATGGCGAGGGGCATCATCATGGTGAAATAGAACATAAACGCGGGCATACCCAAGGTCATACAGCCCATCATCATGAGGTTTTGCTGTTGCTGACTGGGGTTCTGTCTGCGTTGAAGTACCATGGAATAGACACTCGCCGCCACTGTGAAAATCAAGCTCGCCAGGGGGACGATTATGGACGCGCTTGTCCACTCGGGACGCTGCCCCAAATTGATGCCCAAAAACTCAAATTGAGTGCCGAACGCGCGGACGTTCTCAATGACCGCCGACGGCACGTCCCGCATGATTTCCTGCACTTCAAGGTAGGGACTCATAACCAGTGACTGGATGTGTTCCAAAACGCTGACTTGCCGCCCCGCTATTGACGCATTGCCCACCAGGGAGTTGAACTCAGGGGAGAGTTCACGCAATTTTGCGAAAGCCGCTTCAAGGGTTTCGATAATCGCAAGATTTTTGTAGAGACCCTGATGTAGTCCCAGGGGGTACTTAAGAGGGTAGTAGACCGCCCCCGCAATACCATACATGATGGGCATTGTAATCAACATTGACATACAGCCCATGTTCGCTCCTGCCGCACCCTCGCGGGCATAAAGCGCCTGTGTTTCCTGTTGGATTTTTTGCTGATTTCCCGCGTATTTTTGTTGGATGCGCCGAATTTTCGGCTGCAATCTCTGTCCCCGCGCGGCACTTTTGCGCTGTTGCATATTGGCGGGTATCATAAAGGCGCGGGTTATCAGCGTGAACACCACAAGAGCAATGACATAGTTGCCCAAAACGCCGTAAAGCTCGGTCAGCGCCCAACCAAAGGGCACGCCGAGATACCTGTACATGGTTTCAAAAAAAGTGGTCATAATGAATCATCAGGATTTCAGGGCACAATTCAAGCGCTGTGTACTATACCGCTTTGTACTCTGAAATTGAGAGTCCTTTCTTTTTTTACGCGATACCTAACTATGCGGGCGTTTGGGAGATTTTCGAGCCGCGAGCAACTATTTCCTGCCTCTTGCCTCTCGCCTCTTGCTTTTGGGAGGTACGGGATCCTCACCCGGGGGGAATAGCGGGTTGCATTTGAGTATGCGTTTGATTGCAAGCAGTGAGCCGATAAACACGCCGTGAACTTCCAGGGCTTCCACGGCATAGACCGAGCAACTTGGGTAATAGCGGCAAAGGGAGGGCAGATAGGGGGAGATTTTCCGCTGATAGAAGCCGATGGCTCTGATTAATAGCTGTTTCATCGCTGCCCTTTCACTGTATCGGCTAGCTTTTTGGCGGTGTCTTGCGGGAATGTCCCAATAGCGCGTTGTGTACGGTGACTTGTCCGCCCGGCGCTCGTTGTGCGCCATGTGTCCTGCCTGCTGCAGGCTGTTTTGTTGCGGATTGTCTGCTCCCTGTATCGTTGAGGATGGCTTTTAGCTGTCCTCGCATGGAACGCAGGATATCGGAGCTTTTCACCTCCATCGTTTTTGCCCGGGCGACGAATACGAAATCCCAACCATACTTTGGCAATTCCGGGAGAAGCGCTGTGTACGCCGCTCGGATAACACGACGACAGCGGTTGCGCTGTACCGCACCGCCGACCTTTTTGCTTGTGGTAATCCCGTAGCGAACGACGGGACGGCGCGTACGCAAGGCATAGCTGACGAGAATTGCGTCCGCGCGGCTTTTACCGCGACCGTAAGCGCGGCGAAAATCCGCGTTTTGAGTGATTGTGTTTTTCATCGAGCCTCTGCGGCGGTCAATATGACAGCACCTTGCGACCTTTTGCGCGGCGGCGCGCCAACACCTTGCGCCCGCTGCGTGTGCTCATGCGCTTGCGAAAGCCGTGAACTTTTTGTCCGTGACGTTTTTTGGGCTGAAATGTACGTTTCATCTCTATCCTCCATGTTTTTTATTTGCAGTCCGATGAGGTTAAGGTGAGGTCTTGTAATCGACGTGACACATTCAAATGGACGCATCGATACTCTTTCATCGGATACAAGCAAACGGGGCTTTGTTCCGCTTTGCCCCACAATAGATAATTATACATTAAAGGGGGGGTGATTGTCAAGTGTTGGCGTGAAAAAATTCTGCGGTTATTGCCTCGTTTAGCAAAAAAATCACTCAAAAATAGTCTGTTTAATCTACTGAGCACAGGTTCTTAATGCTATACATCATATAAATGAAAAAAATATTTCGGTAATATGCTTAAAATTGACCTGAAATTTTTGTGCAAAACGCATTAAATTTATACTTCACCGAGAAAATTATAATCTTTTTGGAATTTTTGGGAACAAAAACCATGGCAAATTGCATAAAGGAAATGCACGAATGTGAAAATATTTATAACACACTCCAAAGTTTTACCAAATGAGCCTATTAACATTGACCTTTCCGCAAAATCTGATATAATATATGGAAGCAGCTTTGTGTTGCTTTTGGGTTCATTGGCGGTGGAGGCCGCCCGTGAGCAAAATTTTTCTACCGAAAAAATAGGAGATATTAAAAATGTGCGTAAAAGAAGTTCTTGTCCAAAACCATGTAGGTTTGCACGCCAGACCCGCAACCTTTTTCATCCAACGGGCAAACGAGTACAAATCCACCATTTGGGTTGAAGTCAATGATCGCCGCGTAAACGCTAAGAGCCTTTTGGGTGTTCTCTCACTGGGAATCATGGGCGGAGCGACAATCAAAATCATCGCTAGCGGCGCAGATGAGGAAGAGGCGGTTGAGTCCTTGGTTTCCTTGGTCGAATCCGCTTTTGCGGAGTAATACCTACCTCCCCAGTCCCTCCAGTGCAGTTTGCTGTGTTGGAGGGGCTTGGCATATTCTTCACTTGATTCTGATTATTGCGCCAACGATTAGGACTTGTCTGAAAATTAAAAAGCACCGTATATTTTGAGGCAAGACGGAGCGAAACGAGGAGAAAACAGCAGGAATATTTTCGTATTCCGATGAGTTTCAACGATGTTGCATCCCGTTTTAG
>Ga0099364_10007178_pt1 | contig 15980 bp, 15 predicted proteins | sample TergutTh196P3_FD_73070 | JGI IMG/M metagenome (GOLD analysis project Ga0099364, IMG submission 73070) | Microcerotermes parvus P3 segment gut microbial communities from Pointe-Noire, Republic of the Congo - Th196 P3 | ecosystem: Host-associated > Arthropoda: Insects > Digestive system > Gut ...
GTTGAGAGTTATTATGTGCATAGCGACCTTGAGCACTAAGATTAGCACCTGCGCTTGATATTTGATTAATAACTCTCAATTCTCAACTCTCCACTTTTAACTAAACATTAAATTTGCCAAGTTGCATAAATATAGAATTTTTTTAACAAATATGCTTTAAATAATTGCGAAAACATAATTTTTACAACTTTTCACTGAAAAATGAAATAGAGCCTCTATTGCAGGTTCCGCCAAAAAATGCTAATTTACTGAAAATAGTTTCAGTATTCTTAAGCGAAAATCGCTAGTTCTGTCAACAATTGTTTGCAAAATGCAAAAAAATAAATTTTCCGTCTGATTTTACCCCCTTTTTTCCGTCTAAGGAGTATAAGGAACAAAACGGAGGTTTTATGGAGAAAATTGTTATCGGCAGGTTTGCAAAGCTGACGATTGATTTTATGTTTAAAAAAGTGTTTGCAAGCGAGGAGGATAAGGAATTGCTCATCGCTTTGCTGAACATTTTTCTTGCGGAGGTGCTGGCATGCCCTGTAGAGGATGTGCTTATCAAAAACCCTTACATCCAAGGGCAGACTTTGGGCAGCAGGGATTCTGTTCTTGATATTCACTGCGTGGACGCCAATAGGAGAAAATTCATCGTGGAAATGCAGGTAGCTCCGCAGAAACATTTTATCAAAAGGGCTGCCTACTATTCGTGCATGTCTATCGCAAACAGCGGCCCAAAAGGCGGAGACTGGGATTTTAATTTTCCTAACACTTATTCTCTCAACTTCCTTGATTTCAACGCTTATTTCGGCGAGAAGTGCGATGAGATAGTTCAGTGCATTTCCCCGTCCAACAGAAAACATCCAGAGGTTAGATACGATTATTTTGAGCAGGTTTTTGTGATACTGCCAAGGTTCGAAAAAAAAGTTGAAGAATGCCGAAGCCTGCATGACCAGCTTCTTTTTTCTTTGCGGCATACCCATGAGCTTGAGCGCAAGCCGGAGCATTTCAGCGATAAATTGTTTGACAAATTGTTTAACGTTGCAGAAATTTCTAAATTAACGCCTATGGAGTACAACGAATATTTGTCTCGTTTTATGTATCGGTGCGACCAGAAGAATCAGCTGGATTACGCTAAGGAAGAGGGCATAGAGATTGGCGAAGCCAGAAGCGATGCCAAGGGCATGGAAAAAGTATTTGCTCTTTGGGAAAGCGGCATGTCGCTTGATGAGGCAAAACTTCATCTAGGCTGTTGTAATTAGAAGCCCAAGCTTTTTTCTAAATTACCCCCGTGAGTTTTTACCAGCGAATGATTTTATCCATGTTGGCGGTGTTGCTGATTTTTGCCTTGATAAATGGCTTGCTGGTTTATTTTATGGTAGAGAAATCAGATGCAAAAAGCGTTGTTGAGTTTAACGAAGTTCTGCGCAAAAGCGAAGAAGATAACATAGATTCGTGGCTTGGCTTTGCACGTTCCATAATTCATCCGTACTTGGCTTTTTCACATAAATACCCAGATAGCTTGGATACCTACAAAGAAAAAGTCTTGGAATTTTTAGGAGAAGCGAACTGGCACAACGAAAGAGGGCATTACGGCTTTTATTTCATTTTTGACGCAGACAACGGAAACGCCATTTTATTCAGAGATTCGCTGGGCAATATTTTGCCCAGAGGCAAAAATGTATTTGAGATAGAAGACGCAAATGGCAAAAAATTTGCGAGAGAAATAATGGAAAGGGCTTATGCAAGCGATACTTCCCACGTTAAATTTACCTATTCAAAACCATGCGTAGCCTGCGCTCCCACAGAAAGAATGGCAAAGGGGCTTTACATTCAAGATTGGCGCTGGGTTGTGGCAACAGGAGGCTATACAGAGAGGCTTGTCAGCGCATCTGAGAATTTTTCAAAAGAATTCAATAAAAATCGTTTGAACTTGATGGCAAACTTATTAGGCATAATGCTAATCTCATTCCTTGTGGGTTTGTTTATGGTTTTCAAGCAAATGAATTCATTTGTAACTTCCTTGCGCAGTCTGTCTCATTACATACATCGCTTGGCAACCAAGGGCATTCGCTTTGAAGATTTCGACATGAGCGCAAAATCGCCGGCAGAGCTTAGAAGTCTGGTTGAAGATCTTAATGTTGTGGTTCATAACGTTGGAGCTTTTATTGAAAGCGTGCGTACCAGCGCAGACAGAGTTTCCGATTTGAGCGGCGCATGCGCAGACATGCTAGACATAGTGGATTACGATGCCAAGCTGGTTGGGCAGCGCACCGCAGAAATGGCTGCTGCCTCCGGAGAAGTGGTTGACAACGTTAGCAACATGGCCGTGGGCATAGAAGAAATAAAGCTAAATGTTGATGGCTTAAAAAAACTTGCCTCGTGCGTAACTACAAGCACAATTGATATAAAACCTTCCGTTTCTCAAATGAGCATAGCCATGAAGGAACTTAACTATAAATCCTGCGATGTTCAGACTAGCGTTATGTCGGTGACGCAAGCAGTGAATGATATTGACACCGAAAGCGTTACTGAGCTTGACAAGATAAACAATATCAGCAAATCCGTGGCGGAGCTGCACAGCTTGTTTGAAAAAATGACAGAGCGCACAGGCGAGCTTCGCAAATGCGCAACCAAAACCGTCAGTTCAATAACAAAAGAGCGGCCTTTGGGCGCCATAAAAGAAATGTGCGATATAATTGATGAGCTGTACGAGAAAATAATGGCTGTTCAATCGCAGCTTGCAAATCTGCAAGAAAATCAGATTATTCCGCTTGCCCAGATTGTAAAAGATCGCCAAAACCTTTCAAAAGAAATATCAGCAGACGCTTTGGAGCTGCGGGATTCCACAATAAGCATGGTTGCCAGCATAGCGGAGATAAATTCAAGCACTCAGCACATAAACGCAAAAGTAGAACATGTGGCAAGCGATATTGATGAAACATGCCGCAATGTTGACAAAATTGGCGTATCCACAAATTCAATGAACGAATACGCCAAACAGGTTAGAATCAGAATGAATGAATTTTCGTTGAAGTCAAAAAGGGTGGAAGAAGCTCATTCCGCCATTGAGCATACCTTGATAGACGCAAAGGATTCAATGAAGAGTTTGAATGATTTAAGCGCGAATTTGCGCAAAGTAGTAGATGATTTGGTTCGTTTAGATGGCAAAACCCAGAAAGTTAAAGCAATTCAATTCTAAAATAGGAGAAATAGATATGCGTTCTTACATAATAGCCGGAAACTGGAAAATGAACAAAACCGTTGCTGAGAGCATTGCTCTAGCAGAGGAAATTGTTGCAAAGACCAAAGGCATTTCAAAGGCGGAAGTGGTGATTGCCCCAACATATTTGGCGGCCGCAAAAGTTGCGGATGTCATTAAGGGGAGCAATGTGAAGCTTGCTGTTCAAGATATTCACTGGCAAGACCAGGGAGCCTATACGGGCAAAGTTTCCATAGACATGGTCAAGGAGCTAGGCGCGGAGTATGTTATAGTCGGGCATTCCGAGCAAAGGCAATACTTCTGCGAAACAGACGAGACGGTTAACCTAAAGGCAAAAAAGGTTTTGGGCGCAGGCTTAAAGCCCATCATTTGCATTGGCGAGACCTTGGATGAGCGGAACGGCGGCAAGCTGGAAAGCGTTTTGACTGCGCAGGTAAAAGGCGCCTACAAAGACATTTCCTCCGAAGACGCTTTGAAAACCGTAATTGCCTACGAGCCGGTTTGGGCTATTGGCACAGGCGTTGTAGCAACGGACGACCAAGCACAGGAGGCTCAAAAATATGTTCGCTCACTGGTAGCTGGTCTGTACGGCGAGTCTGCAGCCCAAGCTATCCGCATTCAGTACGGCGGAAGCATGAATCCAGCCAATGCAAGCGGTCTTTTGGCTCAAAAAGACATAGATGGCGGCTTAATTGGCGGCGCAGCCTTGAAATCCGACTCATTTTTTTCTATAATTAGTGCAGCTGAGGAAAAATAAATGGGTGCTATTTTTTGGACTTTGATTGTTGTGCATGTGATTTTGTGCATATTGCTTGTGTTGCTCGTTCTTGTGCAGAACGATAAAATGGGCGGTTTGGCTGGGCTTGGCGGCATGACTGCGCAGTCTGCGTTTTCAACGGCTGGTGCGGCGACCTTCATTCAGAAGCTAACCCGCTACGTGGCTTTGACTTTGTTTGCGGTTGTTTTAACCCTTGGGGTTATGGCTACTAGGCAGGCTAATATCGCTCCCGGTTCGGCTTTGCAAAAAGAAGCCATGACCGGTCAAGGCGCAATTTTAAGCGAAGATTTTGTGCTTCCAATGGCGGAGTAATGGGGGTTGTTCCATGCTCCTACCTCACTGCTATGCGTAGAGTTTGGGTGCCTATCTTAACCACGTATATTCCCTTTGTCTGAACCGGGATTTTCAGGATTTTAGGATTTTTAGGATTTGCGGAGTAGATTTGCTTGCCTTGTAAATTGTATACTTCTACTTTTGTGTTGGCAGGGAGGTTTTCCAAGATTATTGCATTGCTTGTTGTCTGAACCCCGATGGCCCCGATTAGCCGATTTTCCCGATTTGGGATGATGGGGTTGATGTCGTTGGCTTGCCAGCCTGCGTAAAGCGTTATGTTGCCTGTTGAGCCTGCTAAGATTGTTGTTGGCGCTGGGATGGATAAATTGAAATCGCTGTACCAGCCTGTGAATAAAAAGCCTGCGCGAGTGGGTTCGTTTAGCGTGATATGGTCGCTTTCTATTGTATAGGTTGCAGGGTTGGCAATGTCAACTGCTCCGCCGTTTAGGATGTAGCTTATTATGTAAAGCGTAGGCGTCCATTTTGCGTAGAAAGCTTTATCTTCAATGCTGCCAGCTGGAATTTCCGTGATTGCCGTGCCTGTCAGTTCGATATTGTCATACCATCCACCGAAGTTATAGCCCGTTTCTGTAGGTGAATATAAACTTGCGGAGTTTTCAATGGTGTAAGTCGCTGGGTTTGATGCATGATTTGCTGTCCCTTCATTTAAATGGTATGTGATTTGATATGGAATTGCCAGCCAATCTGCGTAAAGCGTTATGTTGCCCGTTGAGCCAGTCGGAATAGTTGTTTCTGCTGGAATAGACAAGTTTGCATCGCTGTACCAGCCAGTGAATGTATAGCCGTCTCTCGTTAGATTTTGCAGAGTTATATCTAGACTTTCAAAGTTATAAGTTAATGGATTGGAAGGGTGATTTGTGCCATTGAACAGATTATTGTATTGTATTTCATATTCAATACGAATCCATTTTGCCCAATACTCTTTGCTTCCCGTGCTTCCAGCAGAAATAGACGTTGCTGTATTTCCGTTAAAATCAACATTATCATGCCATCCGTCAAAAATATAGCCGTTTTTTTCGGGAGAATTTAAGGTTTCTGCGTTTTCAATGGTGTAAGCCAATGGGTTTGATGTATGATTTATTCCTCCATTTAAATGGTAAGTAATTTGATACGGAGTTGCCAACCAGCCAGCGTAAAGCGTTATGTTGTTTGTTGAACCAGTCGGAATAGTCGTTTCTGCTGGAACAGATAAATTGGCATCGCTGTACCAGCCAGTGAACGTGAAGCCATTGCGGGCAGGCTCGTTCAGTGCAATCGGGTCGCTTTCTATTGTGTAAGTCGCCGGATTAGAAGCATCGTTCTCGCCACCATTAAGTTCGTAATTTATATTGTAAGGTGCAGGGCTCCATCTTGCCCAATACGTTCTGTTGCTTGTGCAGCTGCCGGCAGTAATAGATGTTATAGGCGAGCCTGTCAAATCTTCGTTGCTATGCCAGCCGACAAAAGTATAGCCGTTTTTTGTAGGAGTTGGCAGCATTACTGCTGAACTTGCGATATTGCAGCTTGCCGGGGGGCTGCTTGCTTGGGTGCCGCCGTTTAGATTGTAGGCTATTGCGTAAGATACAGGATTCCATCTGGCATAAAGCGTTATGTTGCCTGATACTCTGTCCGTAGAAAAATTCCACTGATTTGTTAGGGCTGTTTCTTTAAACCATCCGCCGAATGTATAGTTATTTCTTGTTGGAGCAGTCGGAGCGGTTATTGCTGAGCCTGCTGTGATATTGTTTATTGAAGCAACCGATGAACCGCCGTTAGAATTAAATGTTACGGTATGTAAAAAAATACGTAATTTTGGATAATCGTTTCCTTGGTTAATATACCAAATACTATTAAAGTTCCAGCCAGAATAAGTGCTTTGCTGCTTCATCTGCGCTGTAGTTCTTGGCTCTCCCGCACCAGTATCGTTCCGTCCGCTTGTTTGGCTATCGTAATAAGAATTTGTGATTGTGCCGTAGAGGCGTTGTCCTCCTACCAATCCACCGACAAAGTTGTTTCCTTGAACATTCCCTGTTGAGTAGCAGTTTGTGATGATTGTGCCTCTACTCCTATCTCCCACCAATCCACCGACATTCTCACTTCCTTGAACATTTCCCGTTGAATAGCTATTTGTTATTGTACCACTACCACTATCATATCCCACCAACCCACCGACAGCATAGTTCTCAGCACCTATTCCTTGGATGCTCCCTGTTGAGTAGCTAGTTGTTATTGTGCCACTATTATATCCCACCAATCCACCGACAAAGTTGTTTCCTTGAACATTTGCTGTTGAATAGCAGTTTGTGATTGTTGTGCTATGATTTGCTTCTCCCACCAATCCACCAACAGCGCTCCTTCCTTTGATAAACGACCCTACAACGCCAAGATTCTTTATTGTTGCATCGTAATATATAGTATGGCTGAACAAACCCTGAAGATCCAAATTATTATCAATATAAACACCGCTAATAACGTATCCTGCGCCATCGAAACTGCCAGCAAACCCAACATTTCCTTCACTACTCCTCCCTATCGGTGTCCATTGATTGCTGGCGCTGCCATTCAGGTTTATATTCGCGCCGAGCTTGAAATGTTTATCTCGATGGGCATAACCCAAATAATTGTTCACATTTCTCAAGTGCTGAGCCGTAGTGATAATCCAAGGACTCACTTCCGTTCCAGTACCGCTTGCAAACTGCGCTGTTGCCGTCGTAGCAGCAGCTGCGACGACAAACATTATCGCCGCTAATATTTTGAGGATTTTATTTCCTTTTTTCATAGAATGCTCCATAACACAATAAATATAATTTCATTTTTGCCTTTCGTCAACGTTTGTCATTGTATTGTAATCAATAATCAACCCAATTTTTTAGTACAGGCAATTCAAAATTATGCCCTTTTTACGCAAATTTAAGCGTTTTTCGTAAAAATTCCCACTCCCAAACCAGCAAATCAGCGTTTTTTATCGTCATCAAATTGTATAGTTAAGGGGGGTTGCGATGTAGCTTCGCATATCGCTTGCTCCATGCTCCAGAGCATTAAGTTTGGATTAATCAGCAATTACTAAGGTAAGCAATTTCCCGGGCAGGTCCAAAAAGATTATTCCCCTGACATATATGCAGATTTCCAAATTAAATGCAGGTTAATATGGAATTAAAATACTTATCGTTAAAATCTTTGCACTTTACAACTCTAAACATTATTTGAGTATTTTTGAAGTTTTTATCCTTGATAAGCAATTTTTCATCTTTGCCAATTCTGAAATTATGCATTCTTAAACCCTTGTCACAATTATCAAGCAATTGGGATTCATTTTTGGAAGAATTTTTTATGCTTGACACTTGCAAAATAAACACCACGAGAATTAACCCATTATTACATGCGCAATCATAACAATTTTTGATTTTATCAACTAATTCATCATACTTAATATTTTTTTCTGGTTGGTCTTTTATTTCTATGGCAATGACTTTATCTCCGGCATATTTATACACACAATCAGGGTTTTCTCCAGAAGCACATAAACACCTCCCATTGTAAAAAATCTTATTTTTTATGAATGGAATAGCATCTTTATCGTTACAACTCCAATTGTTATTATAGCTGTTTTCATCTTTGCAACAACCACAAAGAGAAACTAAATCGCAACCACAGCCAAAAGATTCAGAATCATCAATCATTGCTAAGGCAAATCCGGCAATAATTTTTTAGCATCGTAAAATGATTTAAATATAACATCTTTGCCATTATTATTAATATCATTTACATTTTTTATAGTCTTGCAACTTTCATCCGCAAAATAAAAATTCGTTTTATCCGACAAATCTTTTGATTCAGCAAACTCCTGCAAAGCATCAATCAAGGTTGCGCTATGGGTCGTTAGCAATATGGAAATACCTCTTTCCACCAAAGCAATTAGAATTTCTGCTAACTTAACCTGCCATTGTGGATGCAAATGATTTTCTGGTTCATCAAAAATCAAAAAATGGTCAGAAGACAAAAGATTCATCTTTGCCATTTTTTGCAAAACACCAAATGTCTTTTCGCCAGAAGCCATATTGTTGACGTAAAGCCTGTTATCTGTATCTTTGGGAATAAAACAAAAATCTTGTTTATCTACCATAAAAACTAATTCCCCGCCAAGAATTTCTGATAATTCACGGTAAACTTGCTTGCAAATATCGGATTCAGAGATATGGGTTTCTGTTTTCAACTTATCTATAAGGTCTTCCCAATGAAACGGCAAACCATAATGGTCTGCAATTTGCAAAATCAAAGAGCTTTCAATAAATGTAACTTTTGGAAATATGCATTGTTTAAAATAATCATCAATATTATCCACTTTTAATCTATCAGAAAACGGCAATACATCAGAGTTATTGCATACGTGATATTTAAGGTTATAACCATTAATATCGAAAAAAACTTCAGATGTTTCGTGGCTTCCTAAATTATTAATCTGTTGCCTAAACATTTCCAAATACATAAATTCCAAAGACTGTTTGATTTTATCATTCTGCTCAATGGGAGTAAATATGCCCATCAAATCGTTTAAATTTTTTTTCACAAATGACTTGTTTTTTTCGCTCAAACTGACAAATGAATCTACATACTCTATATTGCGAATTATATGGTTTCTTGCTTTTTCATATTCGTTGTTCTGCAAAAATTCAATCAATATTTTTGCAAAAGAAAGTTGAAATTTATCCATCAATATTTTCATGTCGTTACTATTAGATGCCGCATTCTGATGCTTTAAATTATTTTGAATGCCGAAAAAAATTGTCCTGCATAGATTATCAACCAAATTTCTTCTGTTATTAAAGACTATATTGTCACAGTCACTAATAGATTTGATTACAGTATAAACAGTTTTGCCAACTGTGCTTTTTCCAGTACCGTTTGTACCAGCAATGACGTTCAAGCCAGTTAAATTAACTGTTGCTTCTTTTACACAACCAACGTTTTTCAATGTAATTTGCATCTTGGGAATATAGAAATTTTTGGGACTAATATACACCTAGTTAAGCAGAAGCTATAGAAAAAAGCTCGTTGCTAAAACAACTCAAGCTTTCCCAGTAAAAAATCTTCCAAGCTGCAATTTGAAGCGCCTATAACAAAACCTCTGGCTTTGGGATATTTTTTTTTGAAATCCAAGTAACCGCCAATGTGCTTTGCCCTGCCGCTTTTAACCTCTATGGCAACAATGTCTTTGCCTTTCTGCAGCACAAAATCCACTTCCTTATCCCTATCTCGCCACCAATACACATCAAAGCCCTCTTCTCTGGATCTGGAAAGCAAATATGCCCCCGTCGCGCTTTCTGTTAAATGACCCCTTGCCGTTGCGTTTTCCAAAAAACTTTTGCGAGAAGCACCGCAAGAATAGGTCATTAGGGAAGTATCAAAAACCATAAATCTTGGGGAACTTTGCTTAACCTTTAATTTGTTTTCTGAAAATTTTTGCAAACCGCATATAATATTTGCTTTTGCCAAAAGCTCCAAATAATGGGCTATCGTCACTGTGTTTCCCGCATCTTGCAGTTGTCCCAAAATTTTTGTGTAAGAAATTTCTTGTGCAGAATAGCTTGCTCCAAGCGTAAAAAGAGCTTTCATTAAGGCTGGCTTTCTAATTTCTTCCATAAATAAAATATCTTGCGAAATGCTCGGCTCAACAATGGAATTTCCGATATAACGCGCCCATCTCTCTTCGTTTTTTCTTAAAATAGCTGCGCCAGGGTAACCGCCAAAATAGAGAAAATCTTCCAGCGTGTAGCCAAAAGCCTCCTTGCATTCCGCAAAATTCCAATGGGGGCAGTAAAGCAGCTCAAACCTGCCTGCCAAAGATTCTTTCAGCCCTTTTTGCAAAAGCAGCGTGGAAGAACCTGTTAAAATAATTTTGAGCGGATTTTTTCTTCGCGAATCTTCATCCCACAATAGCTTAACCATTCCTGACCATTGCGGTATTTTCTGAATTTCATCTATAACAAGAATAAAGTCTTGCTCTGCTCTTTTCTGCTCCAAGCGAGCCTGTTCCCATTCGTTGCGAATCCATTCCACGGAGTTTAAACTGGGATCGTCTGCGCTGGCAAAGCGGCTTTGCAAACCGCATTCTTCCAAAGCCTGCAAAACAGCGGTGGTTTTGCCCGTTTGCCGCGGACCGGATATAATCTGAATAAAACGCCTTGGCTCTGCAAGCCTTTCACAAAGCTGGCCAACCAGCTTTCTTTTAAAAGTTTTCATGCGAAATAATATACAAAATACTCAATACGATTTATATTTTGCTCAGTATAGTGGGTAAAATGTATAACGAGTGCCATAATCGCTTGACAATAAAATTCAGCCTCTTCTATATTTTTTACCTTGGAAATGATTAGCCGATTGTGCCCCCATGGTATCAAATTACTCCTCCCCCACTATTATCAAACCCAAGCTCATAGGCTCGCCTTTCAAATTCAGATAGCTTTCCAAAAAGAGCCTTGACGAAAGCGGAATTATGCGCAAGTCAAGCATTGTGCCGCCTGCGTGGATGCTTTTTTTGCCGTAAGATATGAACAGTATTTTTTTTCTCTCATATTCCAAGCGGTTTCCGTAAGCGTTCCAGTTCCAAAAAGTTTTGCCGTCTTCGCTTTGGTTGTATTCGCATATATCGCTTGAATTGCAGCGGAACGTTGCTGTTTCGCTGTATCTTCTATTCCACTCCCTGTTGAATGCGCAGCTTTGCACGGTTTCTCTGTACAAGGCTTCGCTTATGGCAAAAAGATCCATTTCAATATCCTTAACCTGCCTCCAAACATCCAAAAGGATAAGGTAGGCTTCTATATCGCCTGGGCATTGGCCGTCTTCAACAACGCTTCTGTGAGCCATCAATAATTTCATTTGCAAGTCTATGGGAATAACATCGGGGATTTTGCTTTTTTCAATTTCTTCAAGAATTTTCTGAGGCGGAATAACCAAAACTTTTCCCGCGGAATCTTGCGCGGCATAACCGATGTTGTCTCTAACTTGCTCTATGCACTGCTGAATATGTATGCCCGCCAAGTTTGAGCTTCCAGACACAAAGTCCACGCCTATGGACAGTTCCCAGTTTTCTGCGCTGGCCGTTTTTGAAAAATCGCAATAAGCCTCTTCTCTTGTGCCGTCTATGTAAAATATATTCACATGCAGTTTTGTGCTTAAATTCTTTTCGTTTCGCAAGTTCTCTATGCCCCATAAATTCGGGTTGGCGGCAAGGAGGTCTGCCAAAACCATATCGCCGTTAAGAGCCGGCAAAAGAGAGTCTGCCCGAGAATTTTTCTCAAGCATCAGCGGCGAATAATCGGTTTTGATATCCGGGTCATTAAATAAAATCCTTCTGCTCATATCCCGGCTAATAGTCTGCGGAGCAGCCGCAAACAGGAGCGAAACGGAAATAAAAAGGAAAATACGAAACATGGCGTGTAATTTAGATTTTCTATATTTGCAATATGCGTTACATTTTACTATTTCTCGTTCTTGCGTCCTTTTCTTTTGCAGAGCCTCTTAGCTTGGGCAAACCTAATGAAGAGAAAGAACATAGCCCTTGGATAAACTTTGGTTTTGGCATTGGGGTTTTAGGTCCTGCTACCGATGAGTACAAAGAGCAAAGCAAGGCGTTCGTAAATCCATCGCTTTTATTCAGCATTCAGTTTGCCGAGCTAACAGCCACGACTTTTGAATTTGATTTGACTAAGCCAGATGGAGGATGGGGCGTTTGGTTTGGCGTTGAGCAGCAATTCATTGAAAAACAAATCACTCCGTTTGCTGAAGTTCAGGTAGGAGCCAGGTATCCAGGCAAGCACAAAAGAAGCGACGCAAATTCCTTTGGAGATGTATTTGGCGTAGCCACGTCTGTAAATGGAGGCTTGATATTTTTCAGAGAAAGCCAGTTTCGCATTCGCCTGAAAGGCGGCTATGAAGGCATATTCAATCAGAACACGGATATGTCTTGGAATGCGGAAGTCGGCGTTTTGTTCGCTATTGGCAGAGCGGGCTTGAAAGCAATTAAAGTGGATTGAAAAAATCTAGTTTAAAGAACCACGGAATGTAGCTCAGCCTGGTAGAGTACTTGAATGGGGTTCAAGTGGTCGGTGGTTCGAATCCACTCATTCCGATTAAATCATATATTTTTCTTCTTCCGCTCTCAAAAGCTCCATAAATTCTGCAGGCGTTTGCGCCTTGTTGAAGTCTGTGCTTATCTTTGCGTTTTTGCCAACCAAGTGGCATATTGCAGAAACTATGGTTAGATGAGGACCAACAGTGAAATCCGGGCTTACTATCAAGAAAAACAAACTGACCGGTTTGCCATCCAAAGCCTTGAACTCAATGCCATTTTCCGAGGTAGCCACAACGCAGTAAAGCTCCTTAACCAATGAAGTTCTGGTATGAGGAACAGCAACGTTATGCCCAATGCCCGTGCTTCTGACCTTTTCCCTTGCCAAAACAGCGTTTGAAATATCTTCGCAAACATCTGGTCCAAGCTCATCGGACAAGGACTGTACCATTTCACACAAAATATCTTCCGCCGTTGCGCATGACGAGTGGATTATTATATGGTTCTCAGAAAGCTGCTCTGATAAACGAATAATGTTATACATACTTGCAAAGATAGATAATCAAAAAGTCACTTAAATGCATCAAGCATGGTTTGCGCTTTGCCAGCTTCCGAGCTTTCAGGTGAGGCTTTTATTATTTCTTGAAGCTGTTCCCTGCCTCTGTCTTCGCCAATTTTATTCTTTAGGCGCAGGCTGCCGCATAAAAGCAATGCCGGAGCAGCAAGCTTGGTACTGAGGCTCCCTTCAATAGCCTGCTCCAAATAGCTTATTGCCTGCATAGGCTCGCTATCTGCGCATTCCGTTGCCTTGCGAAGCAGGGTATTGGCATCAATTTTAATAGCCACAGTAACGGAAGCAGCTTCTCTTTGGGGAACAGGTTTTGGTTTTTCAATAGTTTTTGTTTTTGCAGCTGGTTTCTCGCTTTTCTCGCTTTTTTTTACGCCACCCAAAAGATAAACTATTGAAAGAACAATCAGCAGCAATAGCACGCAAATAACTCCAAGGAATGCCAACCCGCCAGAATTCAATTCAGGAATAAACTGCTCGTCCAATTCCTTAAAGAACAAGCTGTATTGAAATATTGGACTCTGCTCCCTAAGCTTGAGCTGTTCTTCTACTTGCTGCACCCAATTATCAAGCTGATCCGAATATTGCTCTGAAAGCTCATCGCATAATTGCTGGTTTTCAACGCAATAGCTGCTTTTTTGTTTTTCTGCTTCCCAATTTGAATATGCCACATCCGCAGTCTGCTTAACATGCTCAAAAGTTCTGCCTAGCTTTCCAGCGCTTTGCTCCGCATAAAAAAACAAAGCAACCGCCGCCGCCACAAACGCCACGGTAATAAAGGCAAGGAATATACGAAATAGTTTCACGAAGTTAAGATAGTAAATATATTGGTTAAATTTTCCAAAGATAATTCCTCTGCTCTTGTGCTTTCGCTGAATTGCGTGGCTTTGAGCGCAGATATGGTTTTTTCTTTGCCGCAATGGGAGGAAAGCGAGTTTGCGAGCGTTTTTCTTTTTTGCGAAAAGGCGGCTTTGATAAAGCCAAAAAAATCCGGCTCCGGGCAAAGAGGGTTTTCCAAAGGTTCAAGCATAATTGTTGCGCTATTCACTTTGGGCCTTGGATTGAAATGCTCCGGACCTATAAGCCTTATTATGCGGCTTTTGGCGTAGCAGGCGCAAAATACCGAAAGGCTGCCATAGCCTTTGCCTTTTGCCTTTGCCGTTATTCGCTCCGCAACTTCTGCCTGAGTCATGAACATGCAGCCCTTTGTTTTTGATATGTGCGGCAATATGTGCGTAATTATCGCCGTTGCCATGTTATAGGGCAAATTGCCCGCAATCCAAGATGGGCGCTCGCTTAGCCATGCCTCAATATCAAATTGCAGAAAATTTTTATGCACAAGGTTGAAATTTTTGCTGTTCTTGAATTTTTTCTGCAATTCTGGAATGCAAAAATTATCTATTTCAACAGCGGTTAAATTTGAACATTTGGGCAGCAGCCACTCGGTCAAAGCCCCATGCCCAGGACCTATTTCCAAAATTGAGTCTTGCGGTGAACATGGCAAATCATCGGCAATTTTCTTGGACATTTCCCTATCCAAAAAATTTTGCCCAAACCTTCGCCGCGTTTTTTTGCTAAACATAATGGGAATATAGTAAGCAATGAGTCAATCAACATTTAGGACGCTGATTTACTCGCTTGGGTATGGGGTATAGGGTTTGGGGTATGGGCAATGCAAAAAACATGCCCTTTTTAGCGAATATAAGCCGTTTTTTATGAAATTCCCCATACCCTATACCCCATACCCCAAACCCAAAGCGACTTAATCAGCGTTTACTATATTACTTGTTTTTTCCAATGGAAAAGCGCTATGGACAATTTTAAACACTTGCTTAGATTGCGCGACTGGGATGCGGAGCGTATCCTGGGTACCATTGGCGTAGCTATTCGTTTAAAAAATGAGGTTAAAAACGGAATATATTCAGAGCAGCTCAAAGGCAAGACCATAGGGCTGTTTTTTGAAAAACCCTCTTTGAGAACAGTTACAACATTTCAAGTTGGAATGCACCAGTTAGGCGGAATGCCTGTAACTCTGGAGCCTAAGAGCATAGGTTTAAACAAAAGAGAGAGCGTTAAAGATATTGCCCGCTGCCTCTCGCGCTGGCTGAACGGGCTTGTGGTGCGCTGCTTTAAACAGACCCTTGTGGAGCAGCTAGCCGAGCATGGAAACATTCCTGTTATAAACGCCCTCACAGACGACCACCATCCCTGCCAGGCGCTTGCCTTTGGGCAAGTGATGGTTGAGCAGTTTGGAGAAGATTTGCGAGGGAAAACCGTTGCTTTTATAGGCGATGGCAATAATGTTGCAAATTCCACAATGGAATTATGCGCCAAATTGGGAATGAATTTTACTCTTGCCTGCCCCAAAGGCTTTGAGCAGAAAAAAGAAGATATTGAGTTATCCCTGCCTGATTTCAAAAAGAGCGGCGGCAAATACAGATTGTTCAACGAGCCGAGAGATGCGGTTAGAGATGCGGATATTCTGTACAGCGACGTATGGGTTAGCATGGGGCAAGAAGGCCAGAAAGATTCCAAGCAAAATCATTTTTTGCCGTTTCAAATTAGCGATGAGCTGCTAAGCCTAGCTCCCAAGCACTGCAAAGTAACGCATTGCTTGCCAGCAAACAGAGGCGAAGAAATAACGGACAGCGTTATGGATAATTTGCAAATCAATTTATGCTACGAAGAAGCGGAAAACCGCTTGCATGCGCAAAAGGCGGTGCTGTGGGAATTGCTGTTTTAGATTAAAATTTAGATACGTTTGCCCTGCCAGAGTATTAAGTTTAAATATTTTCTATATTAATTCATAATAAACTATACCAAAAAGGGCAAAAAATGATTAAAATCATTATGATACTCTCGTTTATGTGCGGTTTTTCCTTTGCGCTGGAACTGCCCTCAGGGCTGTTACCCCAGGCTCCCGAACCTGCGACGCAAGCTCTAGAGCCTGCACCCCAAGTCCCAAACCAAGAAATTGATCCTAGGGGGGGGGGGGGGGGGGGGGGGGCCCCCCCCCCAAAACACTTTT
>Ga0099364_10007179_pt1 | contig 15979 bp, 11 predicted proteins | sample TergutTh196P3_FD_73070 | JGI IMG/M metagenome (GOLD analysis project Ga0099364, IMG submission 73070) | Microcerotermes parvus P3 segment gut microbial communities from Pointe-Noire, Republic of the Congo - Th196 P3 | ecosystem: Host-associated > Arthropoda: Insects > Digestive system > Gut ...
TTATGCGCTCCTTTTCGCTCAAAGGCGCTTCCATGCGCCTATTCGCGCGCTCCGCATCCTTGCTCCGCTTCTCGGATCGAATAAATACCACCTTTTCCAAGTAAGTCTGACCTGTAACGTTTAATGGTTGTGATGTATTGTATCATGAACGCAATGCCTTGACAAGACCAAGAGTTATACTATATACTTTTGATGGTTTAATGGCGCGAGAGGAGAAAAGATCATGCAGGAAGAAATGAAGAAGATATCTGACCGCATCCGGGAATTGCGCGAAATCTTTGACTTGACCGAAGCAGAAATGGCTAGTGAAACAGGCGTTACTGCAGAGAAATATATTGAGTATGAATCAAGCGGAGAAAACATACCTATTAGCGTGTTGTATCATATTTCTCAAAAATTCAATGTAGACCTGTCGGAAATCCTCACCGGCGAGCCCGCTAGGCTGTCCACCATTCAAATATGCCGACGCGGCAAGGGAAAAACCATCGACCGCTATCCGGGCTATATGTTTGAGAGTCTTGCTCCCCGGTTTACCCATAAAATTATGGAGCCTCTGCTGGTCACTCTGATGCCGGGCGAGCCGGAAGCCGCTCTAGTCACCCATGAAGGTCAGGAGTTCAATTTGGTGCTTGAAGGGGCCGTCGCCATTACTTATGACAATAAAGAATATGTACTCAATGCCGGGGATGCCGTCTATTTCGACCCCACACACCCGCACGGGCAAAAAGCTGTCGGCGAGTCAAAGGCAAGATTTTTGACGGTGATTACGGAGTAGTAAGACGAGGAGAGAGGAGTCAACTGTAGGTGCGGCCAGCGGCCGCCCGCGGAGGCAAGCTGTTTTTAATTGTTTTTCGGAGGTTATCCCTTATGTTAGATAAATATCTCCCGCGTGTGGAGTTTGATTCTTATGAAGATTTTATGGAGAATTATTGCGTTAATATTCCCGATGATTTTAACTTCGGGTTTGATATAATTGATGGCTGGGCTGTGCGCGATCTTAATAAGCTCGCTTTGTTCTGGTGCGATGACCACGGTGAAGAGCGTAGCTTTACATTTGATATGCTTTCACGGCTTTCCAATCAGGCTGCAAACTACTATAAAAGCTTAGGCATCGGAAAGGGCGATGTTGTTATGTGCGTCCTGCGGCAGCGGTATGAGTATTGGATCACCGCTGTAGCGCTTTGCAAACTTGGGGCTGTCATTATACCTGCTACTATGCAGCTGACCGCGAAAGACATTGTCTACCGCCTCAACTCAGCTAAAGTCAAAGCTGTCGTTTGCTACAGCGATTCAGACGATTTCATCGTCACGCAAATGGAGCAGGCACTGCCCGAATGCCCCACGACTAAGATTCGCATCCTTACGCCCGGTGCGCGAGAGGGCTGGCTGTCGTTTAACGAACGTCTGAACGATTTCCCGGAAACGTTTGACCGTCCTTCAGGCAGCGACAGTATCGAAATTTCAGATCCCATGTTGATATACTTCACATCCGGCACGACAGGGATGCCGAAAATGGTCATGCACAACTTTTCCCATCCGCTGGGACATATCGTCACCGCTAAATATTGGCAGCAAGTGCGGGAAGATAAACTGCACTTGTCAATGTCTGATTCCGGCTGGGCGAAGTTCGGCTGGGGCAAGATTTACGGTCAGCTAATCTGCGGCGCCCCTATTTTTGCGTATGACATGGAGAAGTTCGTACCCAAAAATCTCATGGAGAGGCTTGAAAAGTACCGTGTTGCAACATTCTGCGCACCGCCGACCATGTTCCGCTTCATGCTGGCCGATGGCATGGAGGGTTACGATTGCAGCGCCATCGAGCATTGTGGTAACGCCGGTGAAGCGCTCAGCCCTGACGTTTTCAATAAGGTGAAAAACGTCTGGGGACTTGAAATGCATGAGGGCTTCGGGCAGTCGGAATCAACGGTGCTGATCGCAAACTTCCCATGGTTTAGCCCAAAACCCGGCTCAATGGGCAAGCCTGCGCCGATATATGATATCGACCTCGTAGACGCGGACGGTAACACTTGCGAGGACGGTGAGGAAGGCCGCATCATAGTACGTAATACGGATGCTGTCGGCCTTTTCAGAGGTTATTATTTGGATGAAGCACTGACATCCGGAGCATTTGCAGGCGGCGTGTACGACACGGGGGACACGGCGTGGCGCGACCCCGATGGGTATTACTGGTTTGTCGGGCGCAACGATGACATGATAAAATGCTCGGGTTACCGGATCGGGCCGTTTGAAGTTGAAAGCGTGCTCTCGGAGCATGAAGCCGTGCTGGAGTGCGCCATAACGGGCGCCCCTGACCCAAAGCGCGGACAGGTCGTCAAGGCTACAGTCGTGCTCAACAAGGGCTATGAGCCATCTGATGAGCTAGTCAAGGAGCTGCAGGAGCACGTAAAGGCACTGACCGCCCCCTACAAATACCCGCGCATCATCGAGTTTACAAAAGAGCTTCCAAAAACCATCAGCGGTAAAATAAAGCGCGCGGAACTGCGCAGCAAGAGTTAGGATAAAGACATAAATATGAAAATTTTACTGATTTCTCCCGTTAAGGACGCATCAAAGAAGACTGTAGAAATGGTCAGATTCCCCATGATATCGCTGCTTTACATCGCGGCAATGACTCCCGATTGGCATGAGGTATCAATTGTTGAGGAAGAAACTGATATCGTCGATTTTGATGCAGACTGTGATCTTGTCGGCATTACATGTATGACGGCTACAGCCCCAAGAGCCTATGTTATATCCATGGAATTTCGAAAAAGAGGAAAAGCGGTAGTGTTGGGAGGAATCCACCCTACCGTTCTCCCCTTTGAGGCTAAAAATTTCTGTGATTGTGTAGTTACAGGTGAAGCGGAACCCGTATGGCAACAGCTTTTAAGCGATTTTGAAAACGGCCGGCTGCAAGATTTCTATCACGGCGGCGCAGCGGAGAATCTCGACAGCTACCCCCTGCCAAGGCGGGATTTGATAAACCCCGGCACCGTGCTCGGCATGGAGCCGATCGTCACATCCAGAGGCTGCCCGTTTTCATGCGATTTTTGCAGCGTGTGGAAGTTCTTTGGCAGAAAAATCCGGCATGTCAGCGTCGACAACGTGCTGCAGGATATTCAAAACTCAAAGACCTCGCGCTTTATGTTCCTTGATGACAACATCGTCGGGAACCCGGCGTATGCTAAGTCGCTTTTCCTTGCACTTAGGGATATGAACATAAGCTGGGTCGGGCAGGCATCTATTTCCTTTTCAAAGAACGAAGAATTGCTGAAGCTCGCCCATGACAGCGGGTGCAAGGGATTGTTCTTTGGCGTTGAAAGCGTATCCGAGGAAAAGATAAAACGCATGAGCAAGAGCATGAAGAACCAAGAGGAGACAATAGACGCGATAAAGCGTATTATGGGTCATGGTATTTATTTCCACGCATCCTTAGTATTTGGGTTTGACGACGATGATCAGTCCGTCTTTGACGAGACATTGGAATTTTTGCATAAAACAAAAATAGCGTCGGCTACTTTCAACATCCTGACCCCTTATCCGGGCACGGATTTATATGAAAAGCTTAAAGCGCAGGACCGGCTCATCACTGAGAACTGGGAGCTATACGATCACTGCACAATAACCTATCGCCCCGAAAGATTGACAATTGAAGAACTTTACAATGGATATGAGTACGTTAAAGATAGTTTTTACAGCTTTCCCCGTATAGCGAACAGGTTTCCGGCTAATATCAGAACCCCGCTGATTTTTACACTTGCGAATATCGGGATGAAGAGAAGCCTGAAGGGAGAAAAAGCATCTATCCGCGAAAATCTCAAAAAGCTGCAATCCATTATGGATAAGAAAACCGTAACGCTTTTGTAAATGTAACTACTCAAAACCTTGCGCTCGGACGGCTATTTCTGTTCCTGCAATCGCTCACTGGCCATCCATGCGCCAACTCGCGAGCACTCCACCGTCCTTGATTGCGTTTTGCGAGAACAGAAACAGCCATCCTCGCCGGTTCTGAATAGGTTATTATTCAGCTTCAATATACTTCCAATTGTCAAAATCATTGGCATCGCCGCTGATTTCATATACCCCGCGCAGGGAAACCATTTCTGACTCACCGCGGGCGGTCCACCAGTAGCTTTGATCATAAACAGTTCTCACCGGCGGAGTAGCGCCGCCAATAATATCAAAATACGAAACGCCCAGCCCCTCATGTGGAATTCCGGCAGATTCAAGTATGCTTGCGCCCAAGTATTTGTCCGATAACTCGGCATAAAAGTCGATTTTAAGCGGCCCGGAGGATCCTGCCGGTTTTATTAGGAGACCTGTTGTCGTTTGTGTATTTACTCCATGATCGCCGAGCAAGATGATAGTGCTGTTATCGTAAACCCCGAGATTTTTCATTTTTTCAAAATAGGCATCAAGTATTCTAAAGCAAGCGTAGGTGGACTCCACATAGTTCCCTCCGACTACAATTGTTTCTTGTTTTTCATCATAGCGATACCCATTGATTGCCACAGCCAGATCTAAATCGACATGAGAGCAATTCATATGGATAAAATTTAAAACCCTTTCGGCGCTGTCCGCCGACAGTTCGTTAAATGTGATATATCTGTAAAATTCCATATCGCTGTCCCTGCTGACGGAAGGCATTGCGACTTCATATTTGTTTTCAGTAGCAATAACGAAAAACTTATTTCCGAAAGACGAATCAAGGGGAGCGAGAAAGTAATTCTTCAGCAAATACGGAGTCGATCTGCCAAGTGACAAGCGTCCGATTACAACAAGCATACTTCTTAAGTCAGGTTTTAGCTCAGCATCGTCTCTTATGTTGTCAGTCCTTTCATAAATATTCTCTGTATTACCGTAAGTGGATGATATGTCAAGATACAGATTTGTTGTAAATCCGTTTTCCCTCAGCGTGTCAATTACAGTGTGTTGAGCCCATGCTTCATTCCAGTATTCGCTGAATGTCAATCTGTCGTGAAAGTTATAATAGTGTTGTGTCAGCATCGTTGTGACCGACGGAAAAGTCTGCCCAAATTGTGATACATTGTTTTTATAAAGTGTAAACCCTTCGAGATGCTCATAAAGCTCAGGATACTCGTCCAAGGTCTCTGTTATAAAAGCTACATCAAGGCGATCCAGGACAAATACGATGATGTTGTCTTCGTTGCTCAAATTTAAAACAGGTTCATAAGAAAGATATCTCACAACGCCTTCATCATAGCCAACCGGCAATTGTGCGGAAGCTGCGGTCGACACAAGTCCGGCGACTTGCATGCCGGATATAAGTAGCATCGTAAAGACAAAAGCCTTTTCGTATTTGAATTCTATCTTTTTAACCTTGAATATCATCCGCAGACACAGTGGCAAAATAATTATTATCACACATATTGCCAAGTTTAAGATGTGTTCAGGTGTCAGCGAACCATACCCTGCTTTTTCGCCTGTGATCATAACCATGTCACTGTTCAGAAACAGCATTTGCACATACATGCTGACAACGACTCCCCACGCAAAATGCAGCGCTACGTCCAATGCGTTCTTTTTGCAGAGCTTTATGAGCAATATCCATGCCAGCGCCGATACGGCGAGCATAATGCAAATTAGTACGTAGAACGTAATAAAGCGATAAAATACGAACCTTCCAATTGTGACAAGCAGCCAAATCAGCAATAATATGATTACTACTGATGCCGTTTTTCTAAGCCACAACAATATGCAAACAGCCGACACCACAATGGTAAGCACAAAGGACATAGCAAGCAAAGGCCAAAATAAAAACTTCCAACTGACTATAAAATATGTTGGATTATTCAGGAATAAATCGAGGGGTGTAAACAGTAATACCGTGAAGCACAGCGTAAACGAAAACGAAAATATTGCCGCGAGCTTCCACTTTGAACGCGATTCCAAAAGCAACTGTTTCAACGCTTTCTCTCCCCTTATCCCGTCTTTACCGCGACTTTCCCAGCCCATAATCCCTTTCTGTAATATATCCAGCTGGCGAGGCTGCTAAGCCCCCATCCGATCGCGACCGACCACGACAGCGCCTCCGGCCCCATACCAGCAAAGTCCACAAGGCCATATGCCGATAAGGCGCGGACAATCAGGCTGAATACCGGAAAGACCATTGCCATTACAGCATCGCCGGCCCCCCTGAAAAACCCGTTGAACGCAAACAGGAACGCAAACAGGAAGTAGAATATTACCATGATATTCAGGTATTCTCCGCCGATACGAAGTATTTCCGGAGCATTCGGATCTCCCTGATCCAAAAACAACGATATGAGTTGCCGGCTGAGTACCATCATAACCGCCGTCATGACCACGGAACAGATCAGCATATAATACACTGTTGTACGCAATCCTTTTCGCGCGCGTTCCTCAATCCCCGCTCCCATATTCTGCGCGACGAACGTTGATAGTGCCATGCTCAGGTTCTGGATTGGCATTATGGCAATCTGATCGATTCTGGATGCTGCGGTTATGCCCGCCATGGCCGCCGAACCGAAAGAGTTTATAAGGCGCGTTATGGTCAGTTGGGCAAAAGAGACAAGCGAAAGCTGCAGCGCAGCAGGAGTCCCATATCTTAGAATTAACCGGCACAGCTTACCGTCGAACTCAAGCTTTCTGACACGCAGCAATGGCATACGGCGGTTGGCGTATACAAAACACAAAGCCACAGAGACCATTTGCGAAATTATGGTCGCTATGGCTACCCCGAATACGCCCATATCCAAAACTATCACAAAGTAAAGATTCAGCACAATATTGAGCATTGTGGCGCATATCAGAAAATACAGCGGGCGGCGAGAGTCGCCAAGGGCTCGCATATATGCGGTGTACATGTTGTAGAAGACCGGAAATACTATTCCTGCCATCATTATGCGCATGTAAATTACTGCATCGTCGAATATATCTACATGTGTATTCAGCAGACGCAGAAAGAACGGCGCCAGCGTGACCCCTGCAACAGTGAGGACAATAGATATGCCTAGTAACAGCACAATGCTGACGGAAACGGTGCTTTTTAACCTGTCGTATTCTTTTGCGCCGAAAAATTGCGACAACACCACCGAGGCACCCGTGGTCAGGCCTATCAGTGTCGAAACGATGAACATTATCATACTCATGGAAACACCGACAGCCGCCAGAGCGTCGCCGCTTACGTAGCGCCCAACGATCACCATGTCCATCACACTGTACATCTGCTGAAACAGATTGCCAATCAGCATAGGTGCGGAGAATAATAAAATCTGTTTTGCGATTTTTCCTTCAGTAAAGTCTTTCATATTGAATTAGGATAGACCTTTTTTCACTATTCGTCAAGCCTTATTGTTGCACTGACGACAAATGCATGAGAAAATGGTTATAGTTACAGAAAATGTAATACGTTAATAACTGAGAATGGAGAGCTATGGTACGTTTTTTTGCAGGGTTGCAGGATATTTCTGATGGTATTATACCGCTGAGCATGGAAGATGCTGAGCATATCCGCTCTTTGCGTTTGCGTCCTGATGAGTTGTTCGTGGTCTGCGACGGCGCGGGCTTGGATTATCTCTGCCGTCTTGGTGTCCGCGGCGGCGGCAGCGTTGCTGAGGTTGTCGAAACGTGCGCTTCGCTTGGTGAGCCGTCTGTCAAGTGCAGTGTTTATATAGCGTTCGCAAAAGGCGACAGGCTCGAATACGCCGTGCAGAAATCCGTTGAACTTGGCGCTCATGATATCGTGCTATTCCCGTCTGAGAGGTGTGTGTCCGTTCCCGGCGATATGCAGAAAAAAACCGCTCGTCTCCAAAGAATCGCTTTGGAGACGGCAAAGCAGTGCGGCAGAGGCCGTATACCGGAAGTTTCTGCGTTAAACTCATTTTCAACTGTCATCGAGCAAGCTTTGTGCGCCGAGCTTCCCTTGTTTCTGTACGAATGCGAGGATAAGGTGCATTTGAAACAGGCGTTGGAACATCATAGCGTTATTGAGTCAATATCTATAGTCACCGGGCCCGAGGGCGGTTTCGATCCAAATGAAGCGGAGTCTGCTCGGTCAGCCGGGATGATTTCGGTAACACTAGGCCCGCGCATACTGCGATGCGAAACAGCGCCGGTCGCTGCCCTTTGTGCCGTAATGTTCCACACAGGAAACCTGTAGCGAGGCAAAGCCCCGCAATGCAAAATTACGTGCATATTTTTTCTTTAACCAGCAGCTTTATACGAAAGGTTCTAATGAGATGAAAATGAATAAAAAACCTAGCATAGCTTTTATCGTTGTTTTACTGACAGTTCTACCACTTGTCGTTGCTGCGTGCGGTGTTGGAAGGGCTGAGGCCGAAGTGCCGCCCAGCGCCTCATTTTTTCCTGAACAGACGGAGGGGTCGCCGCCTGCTTCTGATTCCGTTGCTCCTCTTACTCCGACGTCGGGGACTCCTGTGTCGGAATCTCCAAGGGAAGAGTCTACCCCGGAACCTGAGAAGGAGCCGCTGGTAGCTCAGCCTGTTTGGATGTACATACCTGCGCTTAATGTCGATGCAGAAATACAAGATACGGGAACCGATTATATACTCGATTCGATGGAGATATTCCCATCAGGGTCCATAATTTCATGGTGGCGTGAGAGCGCGATACCCGGCAATGAAGGCAATGCCATATTTGGCGGGCATAACAGATGGGGAGGCGCGAACGGTCAACTGCTATACTTGGACACTTTGGAGATAGGCGATGAATTAGAAATTGTATATGCTGACGGATCTAACTTGAAATTCAGGCTTGAAAGCGTTTTTGTCTATGCTTTGGCGACAGCTCCGGGCAGTGTTATAATGGATGTTAGCGGAGATGCGAGAGTGACCATTATCACATGCAAAGACCCTTTCAACCCTCGAACGGGAACCAGCGACAATCGAATAATCGCAATATTCAAACCGGAGGATGGGTTCGTTATACCCGATCCGCCGATCTTGCCCTTCCCCCTTGAAAGAGAGTAGGGGGGCTTCGACCGCGATGGGTCAGGGGTCAGGGACTAGGGAGTTAGCGGTCAAATTCAAACAAAAAAAGTCACAATTTCTGTCATTGCGGCCGGAGCCTGCCCTGAACTTGATTCAGGGAGCCGCAATCCCCCGAAAACCGCAGGGGATTGCGGGTCAAGCCCGCAATGACGAGGGTGATTGCTTTTCCAACTTATTTGGATTAGGGACTAGGGATCAGTGGTGCTGAGAAGTTGATGAGAATGTAGCTGCTCAGGAGGTACCTCCTGCGCAGTTACAAGAGAAAAATTAATAAGGAGTTTCGGTATGAAGATTGGAATTTTGGGCGCGGGTGCGATGGGCTCTTTAGTGGGCGCGTTTCTGAAGAAAGGCGGCGGTGAGGTCTATTTTATCGACATCTTTGAAGAACATATGAAAGCTATCCGTGAAAACGGCCTTGTCATGGAATTGGAACATGAATCTGAGCCTCAAACAGTGTATGTTGATGGCGCTGTGACAAGCGGAAAAGATGTAGGGGCTTGCGATGTGGTTATCGTACTGGTAAAATGTGTTGATATCGAGACTGCAGTTGAAGCTAATCCAGAGCTTTTCGGGAAAGATACTGTAGTGATCGCGCTCCAAAACGGGGTGGGCGCAGCTGATATACTTGCGAAGTATTTCGACGGCGATCATTTAGGACTTGGCGTATTAAAATCCTCCGCAAATATTCTCAGTCCCGGAAAAATTCTTGGCCGCCCTCGATTCCCTGACAGTCCGAAAGGAATCTATTTTTCACCTGTTACTCTTGACACACCGCTGCGCTACGTATACGATGAACTGGAAAATATGTGGTGTACGGGTGGTATGCCAGCGCTATGCAGTGATCGTACCGAGGAGTTCATTTGGGACAAACTGTGCAATAACATCATGTATAACGGTATCGCAGCACTTTTACAGACTGCCAACGAAGATAATGACGGCCACCCTGATGGCTGGCTTTTGATGAAGGAATTGGTGCGTGAAACCTGCGAAGTTGCCCGCGCAAAAGGTATAAACCTAGATGAAAACAATTATTGGAAAGATAGATCCGGCAGGGTTTATGACAGGAATAGGGTCAAAACATTTCACTATGTCTCGGCTTTGTTTGATTCCTACCAGAAACGCCAAACCGAAATTGATTTCCTCAATGGTACTGTTGTCAGAGAAGGAAAAAAATACGGCATTCCAACGCCATACAACGAAACCATCTGGCGGTTGGTGCGCGTAATGCAAGACACGTATGATTATAAGTACAAACCATAGTACGGCCTGCGGATCGCAGACCGCAGGGGTCAGGGGTCAGGGGTCAGGGGTCAGGGGTCAGGGGACGCTGGAGATGCTGGGATCAGGGGAAGTAGGGGTATTCATGGGGGAGTTAGTTAATTTATGACAATACGGAAATCACAAAAAGAAGACAGCGGTGAGAATAAGGATCGTCTGTTATCAAAGGATTATGTCCTCGTCATGCTTGGCGCGACAGGGCAGGCTTTTATGAATAACTTCTTTATCGCGGTCATGCCTCTTTACATCGCTAAGCGCGGCGGCACGACATTTCAAGCCGGTATGATAATGACTGTTTTTGCTCTGGTCGCGCTCTTGGTGCGCCCTGTGTCCGGTATTTTGTCCGATAAATTCGGGCGGGTGAAACTCATGGTCGGCGGAGCTGCAGTCTGTTCGGTGACATGTGCGATATTCGGGGTTGTCGGAGTTGTACCGCTGCTTATGGTTATACGTGGAATAAACGGCGCCGGATTCGGCGTACTATCCACCTGTTCCGGCGCCGCTGTCGCGGACATCGTACCGAAATCCCGTTTATCCGAGGGCATCGGCATTTTTGGGTTGTATGCAACCGTCGCACAAGCGATCGGCCCCTTCATTGCGCTTGAGATCGTTTTCAACGATGAACTGAGCGAGTACAGGCTGCTCTTTTTCATCACAGCAGGCATTTGTGCCCTCAGTGCGCTTGCTAACGGGTGTATATCCTACGAGCGGAAAAGAAAGAAGCAGGGCATCGGCACCGGGGATGTTTCCGGCGGTAAAAACAATGTAGTTCCTGACAGTGCGGACGGCGAGCCTTTGCCCAAGACGTTCTTAGGGTTTGAACATAACATCCTGCCAGCCGCCGCAGTGATAATGGTAATGTTCTTCGGCCTTGCCGGACTCATGAGCTATATGACGCCATTTGCCAGATGGAAAGGGGTCGAAAACCCGGGTTTGTACTTCACGGTCAGTGCTTGCGGTGTCTTTATATCGAGGATGATTTTCGGCAGAGTCGTGGATAGGCGGGGTGCGGATATTGTCGTAATCCCGGGCATGATAGTCATAATTATCTGCCTTGCGCTGCTCCCGCAGGTTGAGTCCCTGACGGCACTTGTCGCCCTCGCGCTTCCGCTCGGGATGTCTCAGGGCGCGGTCACGCCGACTTTCAATTCCATGCTGTTCCAGCGATGCTCACCTGCGAGGCGCGGTACTGCGTCGGGAGCGTATTTCGCGGCGATCGACATCGGGTTTGCCGTCGGCTCGCCGATACTGGGCGCTTTGGCGGACGCGTGGGATTATGGCTACATTTTCTCTGCGTCGGCAATTTTCGTAGGGATCGCTCTGGTTCTGTATCTGCTGATTGCCTCAGACAAACGCTACAAAGCAAAGATTAGAACATGATCTGAACCGGCAGCCTTGTGATATCGCTTTCCTTGATACCGAACACTTCTTGGCTGTACTTGTCGATTTCCTCAGTCAGCGCCATGTACGTGCCCTCGTATAATGATCCCGGGCCGCCTTGTGTTATGCAGGGAATGAAGTATTTGCTGCCGCAATCATCGCAGACTTCCCTTACAATCTTCCGGGCATCTTCTTGCGTCCATCCTGTGAAATCTATGGATTTATTATCTATGCCGCCCATGAAAGTAATTTTATCGCCGTACTTCTTGACGAGTTCGGGAAGGTTGTTTGATTCCATACAGCCCTGCCATATGTCTATGCCCATTTCTATCATATGCGGCACGAGCGTGGCTGCGTAGCTGTCTGCGTGATGTATAACAAGTTCGACGCCGTGGTCGTGATAGTATCCGTATATCTTCTTGTATGGCTCAACGAAGAACTCAGCGAACATTTCTGGACTTAGAAAAGTGCTTTTTTCGCTGCCCCAGTCGTCGTGGTGGAATATCGCGTCCGGTTTCAGGTTTGTGCATATCCCCTCCGCAAGTTCAAGCTCCCAGTCGGTGAGATATTTGATAAGATCATGCATTTCATCAGGGTCTGTTATGTAATATGTCAGAGCATTTGAGATTTCGCAAAGGTGGTGCGTCTGTTCAAACAGGCCGGGAGCGACAAACGCTGCTTTATATGCCTGCGTACCATCGACGGCATCGTACATAGCCTTGGCTGCCGACCATTGCTCGTCGGTGAATTTCAACGGGGGCGCCTTTACATAGTCGCGCCAGCGCTCGATGTCTTTTACGACAATTTTATCAGCTGTATGCACGGGGAATTGACCCGGCACATTATCAGGAAACGAGTTTGTCACTCCCCATGCATTGACAACGTCCGGGCCTCCTTTTTGCAGCAGGGCGCCGGAGAACATCAAGAATGGGTGGAACAGCAGGGAAATCGCTTCATACTGGTTTACAAAGCGCTCCGGTTTTCCTCCTTTGATTACTTCTTGCATGTTTTGTTTTGCAGTAAGCATTGCACATTCTCCTTTTAAATTTATTTAATACCGATACAAGCATTATACATCATCATTTTGCAACATAGCAACAACTTTGCTAAATTCCCAAAATTTACCATTTGTTTATATTCAATTGACATTTTTATTGTACAATACCTCTCGCTGTAAACAGCCTTCCGCACGCAAGACACGCAGCAACTACAGCGAATTTTTTTACTAGGAGCTTGAACTATGCTTGGAAAATTTAGCGTACGCAAACCTTTCACCGTACTGGTAGGAGTGATCCTTATTATAGTCTTGGGCGTTGTGTCCTTTATGAACACATCGACAGACCTGCTGCCCGCGATGGACTTGCCGTTTTCAGCGGTGTTTACGACATATATCGGTGCAACACCCGAACAGGTGGAACGGGAAATCACCATCCCCAAGGAAGCCCGCATGAATACGCTTGGCGGAATATCAACGGTGCGATCCATTTCACTTGAGCATGTGTCCATTGTGATACTGCGGTTTGCCGAAACCACAAATATGGACTCTGCATCCTTGGAAATACGCGAAGCCTTGGATCTTATGAGCTTGCCAGACGGGGCCTCACGTCCCATGACCATAAGGGTGAACCCCGAAATGATGCCCATGATGGTAGCAGCGGTACACATGGAGGGGATCTCCGTCGACGAACTATCGGAGTTTGTAAGAGATGTAATATCCCCGGCCCTGCAAGGCGTGCCCGGCGTCGCGGTGGTAAATCCCATGGGGTTGGTGAGAAATCAGCTAAATGTAATAATCAGGGGTGAAAAAATAGACGCGCTGAACCAAGAGATAGGCTCTGCTGCCGCCGCGCTTATGGAATCTGCCGCAGAGGAAATGAGACAGCGGGCAGAAGCTATGATAACCGCCCAAGTGCAGGCATTTTCCCAAGCGCGCATGGGGGTGCTTATTTCGGAGGGCTACTCTCAGGAGGCGGCATCTGTCATATTGCAGGAGGAACTTCCAGCAGAAACGGAAGCGATAACAGCCGAAGTCATGGACGCGCTGACCGGTGGCTTTGGTGACGGCTCTGCTGAAGGCGGGGGGCAGTCCATGGGGCTCCCTGCGGGAATGCTGACCGTCGATACTATCACAGGTATGCTCACAGCTCAAAACTTTTCAATGCCTGCGGGCATGACGACAGATGACGATGTCGAGTACATGGTGCGCGTGGGCGATCGTTTTGAAAGCTTGGACGAAATAAAAAACATGCTGATTTTTGACCCGGGGCAAATGGGCCTCATCGGGGTTTCGCCTGTGCGCTTGTCAGATATCGCCGACGTTTTTGAAACTGACGACAGCCATCTTTCCTACACCCGCGTAAACGGCAACCCCAGCGTCATGCTGACTATTCAAAGGCAAAGCGAGTTTACGACGGCGGATGTCGCAGGAGCGGTGCGTGACCGCATGGATTCCTTGAATTCGGAACACAGCGGACTTGGATTTGCCATTTTGATGGACCAAGGCGAAGTTATCGGCATGGTAATTGGGTCTGTCGTCAATAATCTGCTCTTTGGTGGGATTTTGGCAATTGTAATCCTGATCCTATTCCTGCGGGACATCCGCCCGACCCTCATTGTGGCGGTTTCAATTCCCGTGAGCTTAATGCTGGCCTTTACGCTCATGTATTTCACCGGGGTCAGCCTGAACATGATTTCCATGGGCGGCCTTGCCTTGGCGGTGGGAATGCTGGTTGATAACTCGATTGTCGTAATAGAGAATATTTACCGCATGAGGAGCACTACGGGTCGGAGTGCGGCGCGCGCTGCTGTGTCCGGCGCGAGACAGGTTGGCGGCGCTATCACAGCCTCATCACTTACAACCATTGCTGTGTTTTTGCCAATAGTTTTCACGAGCGGCATGACGCGGCAGATTTTCGCTGACTTGGGACTTACCATCGCTTACTCGCTTTTAGCAAGCCTGATAATCGCGCTAACAGTCGTCCCGGCGGCTTCAAGCGTTATGCTGAAAAACATGAAACCGGAAAAAACGCAGGAAGGCAAGCTGTTCAACCGTTTCTTAGCCCGCTATGAAACTGCTTTACACTTTTCCTTGCGTCATAGATGGGCGGTGCTGCTGTTCTCCGCAGTTGCTTTTGTCCTGAGTTTCTGGGCGCTGAACCGTCAGGGGATGGAGTTATTCGCGGCTATGGATATGCCGCAAATCAGCCTTACGGCTCAGATGCCGGAAGACTCCACCTTTGAGCAGGCGGTAGAGGCTGCCGATGAGCTGTCAAACAGGGTACTTGCCATCGAAGGGGTTGAAACAGTCGGACTGAACGTGGGAGGCGGAGGCATGATGAGCATGTTTGGGGCGGGCTTGGGCCTTGATACCGGCGGGTTGGGCAGCTCGGGCTCCACTAATATCATGATGTATGCACTGCTCGATGAAGGCCGCAGTGTGACTAACGAGCAAATAACCGCTTTGATTCAAGAGATAACCGAGGATCTCGGGCTTGAAGCAAGCATCAGCGGTGCTGACGGCGGTCTTTCTATGATGGCGGGCGATCCCATTTCCATCCGCGTGGAGGGGCGCGAGCTTGACGCCATTAGGGACACCGCGATATCCCTCAGTGAGCTTGTGCGCACCGTAGATGGCGCGATAAATGTAACCGATATGATCGAAGAAGGCGCTCAGGAGCTGAGGATACATGTCGACAAAGACGTTGCCATGGCTCAGAGTCTGACCGTGGCTCAGGTGTTTATGGCTGTGAACAATGCCTTGTCCACGCCTGAGAATTCCCTTAATATGACACTGTCCGGCAGGAATTACGAAATAATTGTTTCGGACGGCGATTATACTTCGCCGACGGGGGAAGAAATCGAGGGTCTTCAGATTGCCGCGCCCAGCGGAAGTGTTACGCTGTCTGATATCGCAAGCTTGAATGAAGATTTAGGCTTCACATCTATAAACCGCATTAATGGAAATCGTTATGTTACCATCAGCGGTGAAATAGCCGACGGTTACAATGTGGGCCAGGTAAATGCCGAAATAGAGCGTCTTCTTGAAGATTTCACCCCGGAAGATGGCTGCCAAATACTCATTGGCGGCGAAATGGAAGCTCTCGCCGATACAATGGCTGATTTATTCCTTATGCTTCTTTTGGCGTTGGTGTTCATCTACTTGATCATGGTCGCCGAGTTCCAGTCCTTGCTGTCGCCCTTTATCATAATGTTCACGATACCTTTGGCTTTCACGGGGGGCTTTGTCGGACTTCTGATAGCGGGGATGCCGCTTTCCGTCGTGGCCATTGTCGGGTTAATCCTGCTGACCGGCGTGGTTGTTAACAACG
>Ga0099364_10007180_pt1 | contig 15977 bp, 21 predicted proteins | sample TergutTh196P3_FD_73070 | JGI IMG/M metagenome (GOLD analysis project Ga0099364, IMG submission 73070) | Microcerotermes parvus P3 segment gut microbial communities from Pointe-Noire, Republic of the Congo - Th196 P3 | ecosystem: Host-associated > Arthropoda: Insects > Digestive system > Gut ...
AGGAAGGATATTAAAAATTCTGCGTGATAAGGACCGTATTCTTGTAGAAGGCGTCAATATTGTTAAAAAAGCAAAAAAAAGAAAAAACCAGCAGGACAGGGGCGGAATTGTGGAAATTGAAGCAGCGATTCACAGTTCAAACCTGATGATAATATGCAAAAAATGCGGTCCGACCAAAATTGGTTATAAGACCGATGAAAAAAACAAAGCAAGAATATGCAGAAAGTGCGGGGAGGCATTATAATGAAAGAAAATTACGTACCCCGTTTAAAAAAGGTATATAAAGAACAAATTGCCCCGGAACTTTTTAAAGAATTTAATTATAAGTCTCCTATGCAGGTGCCTAAACTTGAAAAAATAGTTGTCAGCATGGGGGTAGGCGAGGCTTTGCAGAACAAGAAACTTCTTGACGAAGCAATTACTACAATTACGCAAATTACAGGGCAAAAAGCAATTAAGACTAAAGCAAAAAAGAGCATAGCTAATTTTAAAATAAGGGCTGGGCAGGAAATAGGCGCAAAAGTTACCCTCCGCGGGGTTATGATGTACGAGTTTTTTGACCGGCTGGTAAATGTAGCAATTCCCCGCGTTAAAGATTTCCGCGGAATCAGCGGGAATGCATTTGACGGTCATGGAAATTTTTCTTTTGGGATTGAAGAGCAGATCATCTTCCCAGAGATAGATTTTGATAAAATTGAAAAAGTAGCCGGGTTAAACGTATGTATTGTTACTTCGGCAAAAACTGATGCAGAAGCAAAGGTATTCCTTACTAAATTCGGAATGCCTTTTAGGAAATAGTATGAAAATTTTTGGTATGAGGTGGTAAATGGCTAGAAAGGCTATGATTATTAAGGCATTACGAAAGCCAAAATATAAAACTAGAAAAGTTAACCGTTGCCGTATTTGCGGACGAGCCAGGGGATATTTGCGGAAGTATGAAATGTGCAGGCTTTGTTTCCGTAAACTGGCAAGCGAAGGGCTTGTCCCCGGTGTAACCAAATCAAGCTGGTAGGAGGGCTGGATGAGTGTATCTGATCCCATTGCTGATATGTTAACCAAAATCCGGAATGCCGGAATGGCAAAACATGAGAAAGTTGATATTCCTACTTCAAGGTTAAAACTTGAGATTGTCAAGATCCTTAAAACTGAGGGGTATATCAAAAATTTTAAAAAATCGACCCATGATGGTTTAAATGTAATTCGTGTTTTTCTTAAGTACGATGATGCAACAACTCCGATCATCCATGGTATCGAGAAGGTGTCAAAACCAGGTCGTCGTGTATATATGGGTTATAAAAAAATGCCCAGAGTATATAATGGTTATGGAACCCTGATTGTATCTACATCTCAGGGGGTTACAACTGGCAGAAAAGCCGCCGAAAAAAAAGTTGGCGGCGAAGTTATCTGTACAGTGTGGTAAAGGGTTAAAGTATGTCGCGTATCGGAAAAATACCTGTTAATGTTCCCAGCGGGGTAAAAGTAAGTTTTGCAGGCGAGCAAATGCTTGTTGAAGGTCCAAAGGGAAAATTATCGCAAAAGTATCATCCCGTAATTTCCTTTGAAAAAGAAGGGGATGTAATTATTGTAAAACGGGTAAACGAAGAAAAGCAAACCAAGGCTTTTCACGGTTTATACCGGAATCTCCTTAACAATTTGGTAACCGGGGTTTCTGTCGGTTTTACCAAAACTTTATTAATTTCCGGGGTTGGTTTTCGCGCCGAAGTACAGGGGAATATTTTGTTTTTATACCTGGGGTTTTCTAACGATATTTATGTTAGTATTCCCGACGGAATTACTGTTGCTGCCGAAGGTGGAACTAAAATAGCAATTTCCGGTATTGATAAACAGAGGGTAGGGGAATTTGCAGCCCAAATCCGCAAATTAAGACCGCTGGAGCCTTATAAAGGAAAAGGCATACGTTATGAAAATGAAAAAATACGGCGTAAAGTCGGAAAATCTGGTGTCAAATAGGAAAGGAGTATGAAGTTATGTTGAAAAAGATGCTGGAAAAAGACAGGAAACGGCTTAAACGAAAAATTCATATTCGCAAAAGAATTTCCGGTACTGCAGAGCGGCCGCGGATGAGCGTTACAAGAAGTAACCGCAGGATGTCGATTCAAATTATTGATGATACAAAAGGTCAAACAGTGGCTTCAGCCTCTACTTTGGAAAAAGAACTGCGGGAAATAAAAGCAACAGTAGAAGGCGCTGCCAAGCTCGGTGAAGTTATGGGCAAGCGTTTATTGGAAAAAAATATAAAATCTGTTGTATTTGATCGCAACGGATATCTATATCATGGTATAGTAAAAGCATTGGCAGATGGCGCGCGTAAAGCCGGGATAGCTTTCTAGGGGATATAATGGATACAATGGATACTATAGAAACAAAAGAAACAATTGAAAAAGTTGATGCAGTTGATACAACTGAAACAGCTGAAAAAGTTGATGCAGTTGATGCAGTTGAAACAGCTGAAAAAGTTGATACGACTGAAACAATTGAAACAGTTGAAGCAGCGGAAATCAAAGAAGAGGCCGCTGTAGACGAAAACATCAATGACAAGGCCGAAAACGAACAGGCGGAGGCAAAACCGGAAGCTGTTTACGGTAGAAGATCAGGCGGTGAAGGCCGTTCGGATGGGCGCAGAGGCCGCGATCGCGGGCGCGACAGGGATCGTGACAGAGACGGCGCCGATAAAGAATTTATCGAAAAACTTGTAAAACTAAACCGCACGGCAAAAGTTGTTAAAGGCGGAAGGCGTTTTTCTTTTTCAGCTCTTACCGTTATTGGCGATCGTAAAGGAAATGTGGGTTATGGTTTTGGCAAGGCCAATGATGTTTCAGAAGCTATTCGTAAAAGCATTGACAAGGCAAAACGCAATATGATAAAGCTGCCTGTAAAAAACGGGACAATTCCCCATGAGGTTACTGGATTTTTTAAAGCATCTAGGGTATTGTTAAAGCCAGCTTGTTCGGGAACAGGAATTATTGCAGGCGGCCCGGTACGGGCAATTATGGAAGCAGGCGGTGTTACCGATGTGCTTTCAAAATCCATCGGCGCCTCCAGTCAATATAATGTTGTAAAAGCAACCTTTGATTGTATCAATAGGATGATGGATGCCAAGGCTGTTGCAAAAAGAAGGGGTAAATCCCTGAATGAGTTATGGGGTTGATATGGCTAAAATTAAAGTTCGCCTGACACGTAGTACTATAAGAACTCTTCCAAAACACCGTGCTACTGTCCGTTCTCTGGGCTTAAGAAAAATAGGCTCCAGTAATGTATTGGAAGCAAATCCCGCAGTTTTGGGAATGGTTAAGGCAGTATCTCACCTTGTTTCTGTGGAGGAAATATAATGCCGCACGATTTTGATTTACATGCGCCAGTTGGCGCTAACAAAAAGAAGCGTATTGTCGGCCGCGGGCAAGGTTCCGGCAGAGGGACCACTTCCGGCAAAGGCCATAAGGGGCAGCAAGCCCGTTCCGGCGGTAAAACATATATTGGTTTTGAAGGCGGACAGATGCCCTTGTACCGCAGGCTTGCACGCCGCGGTTTTTCAAACTATCCGTTTAAAAAAGAATGGCAGATTATTAATCTTGATGATATAGAAAAACGCTTCGAGGCTTTGGAAACAGTAGACATTGTTTCCTTAATAAAAAAAGGCTTGATAAAAAAGACATTACCGGTAAAAATACTTGCCGATGGTAATTTAACCAAAAAACTTAATTTTAAGGTTGCCGCAGTTTCGGCTTCGGCAAAAGAAAAAATTGAAAAAGCTGGAGGCAGCGTAGAGTTGCTTCAAAAAGGTAAAGTCAATGGCTAATGCGATAGTTGGTATATTCAGAGTCAAAGAACTTAGGGAGCGTGTCCTGTTCACCTTTGCCATGCTGGTTGTGTTCCGGATAGGCGCTATATTCCCAATCCCTGGAATTAATGCCCAGGTTCTTGTTGATTATTTTTCTAATCTTACAAGGGGAGATGCAGGGGGGTTGGTCAATTACCTTGACTTCTTTGCCGGCGGCGCATTTTCCAATTTCTCCGTTTTCATGCTTGGTATTATGCCCTATATCTCAATGTCGATAATCATGCAGTTGTTGCTTATCGTTTTTCCGCGTCTTAAAAAGATATCGCAGGAAGACGGGGGGCGAAAAAAGATTCAAAAATGGCAGCGTTACGGCACGGTTGTAGTAAGCCTTATTCAGTCTTTTGCCGTTACAAGGTATGCCGAAAGTATTTCGCATAACGGAAGAGCCCTGCTTAATATGTCCTCTTTTTCTTTTACAATTATCGCAATGATTACCGTTACTACGGGAACCATGTTTCTTGTATGGATAGGCGAGCAGATTACCAAGCGGGGTATAGGCAATGGAATTTCTCTTTTAATTTTTGCCGGTATTGTTGCGCGTATGCCTCAGGCTATCTGGGAACTTATAAGCAGTGTACGCAGCGGGCAGCTTAATCCGGTATATGTTATAGTGGTATTGTTTATTTTTGTGGTGGTAGTTGGTTTGGTTGTATATGAACAGCAGGGGCAAAGAAAAATCCCTGTAAATTACGCCAAGCGGGTAGTAGGAAGGAAAATGTATGGTTCGCAAAATACATATATTCCTTTTAAAATTAACCCGTCGGGAGTTATCCCTGTAATTTTTGCATCTTCAATTCTTACATTCCCGTTGCAAATAGCCCAGACAATAGGCGGTGATGCAGGTACAGGATGGTGGGCTTCTTTTGCCAGCGCGCTTCGCCCCAACGGTCCTTTTTATAATGTACTATATGTACTTTTAATAGTATTCTTTGCATATTTTTATACGCAGGTAACTTTAAATCCGGTTGAAATTGCAAAGCAGATACGGGAAAACGGAGGCTCAATTCCGGGCATCAGGACAGAAAGAATAGAGGAATATTTAAAGAGGATATTAAACCGTATTGTTCTTCCCGGTTCGCTGTATCTGGCATTAATAGCAGTTATACCTTCATTTTTTCAATGGGCTTTTGGCCTTCCTACATCGGTATCTTTCCTTTTGGGAGGCACCAGTCTTTTGATTTTAGTCGGTGTTGATTTGGATACAATGAGTCAGATAGAAGGCTTGTTAAAGATGCATCACCATGAAGGTTTAACCAAAAGGGGCCGTCTACGCGGCAGAAATTTATAAATAGGAGACAGGGATGAAAATCCGAACGAGCGTTAAACCAATTTGCGATAAATGCAAGGTTATAAAACGAAATGGTATTATTAGAATTATATGCGAGAACCCAAAGCATAAACAGAGACAAGGTTAGGAGTAGTTAATGGCACGTCTTGTTGGAATAGATCTTCCGAATAAACACGTTAATATTGCATTAACTTACATTTTTGGCATAGGCAGGTCAACTGCAATTGAAATTTGCGATAAAGCCAAAATTGATAAGACTAGGTTAATTAACGATTTGTCGCAGGAAGAACTTAATGAATTAAGAAAAATTATCGAGAATGATTACAAAGTGGAAGGCCGCCTTCGCACAGAAGTGGCGTTAAATATAAAAAGGTTAATGGATATTGGCTGTTACCGCGGGCTTAGGCATAGGAAAGGATTGCCCTTGCGCGGGCAGCGAACCAGGACAAATGCACGTACAAGAAAAGGCAAAAAGAAAACAGTTGCCGGAAAGAAGAAGTAATTTAGGTGGAGGATTGAGTGGCAGCTGGCGCAAAAAGTAAAAGCACAAAAAACACAAAGAAAAAAGAAAAAAAATCGGTATATGAGGGTAAGGTCTTTATTCGGGCTACCTTCAATAATACCATCGTTACCATTACGGATTTAATGGGAAACACGGTTTCATGGGCAAGTTCCGGACAGCTTCAGTTTAGGGGGGCGAAAAAATCAACTCCCTTTGCGGCGCAAAGCGTTACGGAAACTGCAGCGCAGAAAGCTATTCAGGCAGGCCTTAGAGAAGTGCATGTATATGTAAAAGGGCCTGGTATAGGAAGGGAATCTGCAATAAGGCAGCTCGGGGTTATGGGGCTAAAAGTCAGATCAATAAGCGATGTTACTCCCATTCCGCATAACGGCTGCAGGCCAAGAAAAACGCGCCGCATTTAAGCGCATTAAATAGCAGGAGAAATTTTATGGCAAGGTATACCGGTCCAACTTGCAGATTATGCAGGACCGAACAAAAAAAATTGATGCTCAAAGGTGGACGCTGTAAGAGTGATAAATGTCCTGTGAACAGGAACAGCCCTGCTCCAAGAAGCGCCCCGCCCGGTAAAGACCCAAAAGACCGCGCCGGGAAACGTTCAGATTATGGCACTCAGCTTCGTGAAAAGCAAAAATTAAGAAGAATATATGGAATGCAAGAAAAACAATTTAGCTTGTTTTTTGAAAGAGCTTTAAGAATGGCAGGCATTACCGGTGAAAATCTATTTTTGCTTTTAGAAAGGCGTCTTGATAATGTTGTGTACCGTCTGCGGTTTGCTTCGTCCCGAAGTCAGGCAAGGCAGATTGTTACTCACGGCCATATCAGGGTAAACGGGAAAAAAATCAATATTCCTTCTTACCTTATTAAAGCCAATGACGAAATAAGTATTGCAGAAAAAAGCCGAAGCATGACATTGGTAAAAGATTCATTAAAAGAATTTGGCAGGTCCGGAGTAATGCCCTGGCTTTCTCTTGATCCGGATACGATGACTGGTAAATTCCTTGCAACACCTCAGCGAAGTGATATTACTGATCTGGGAGATATTAAAGAACAAATGATCATCGAATACTATTCTAAGTAAGAAGGAGTTATTATGGCCCGTAAGAACCTTATTAAAGGATTCAAGCGCCCTAAAGGTATTAATTTTGAGTCCGATGAACTTAGCTCAAGTTACGGAAAATTTTCAGCTTTTCCATTTGAGCCTGGATATGGGACGACAATAGGGAACACATTAAGAAGGGTTCTGTTGTCATCAATTCAGGGTTATGCGATCACTGCCGTAAAGATCACATCTTACGGTGCAGATGGCGTAGCACATCCTATTTCCAGCGAATTTGAACCAATTCCCAATATCGTTGAAGATACTGTTGAAGTAATTAACAATCTAAAACAAATGAGGGTTAAACTTCCTGACGATGTTGAACAGGATACAGTGCTTTATGAACTGTCCGGTAAATCCGATATAAGCGGTGAATATTTTAACAAGGTAGGACATATAGAGGTGCTTAACAGCGATCTGCATATCATGACCTTGATGGACGATGCAAAACTTGACATTGAAATCCAGGTCGATCTTGGCAGGGGTTATGTGCCTTCCGATGCTAATGAACGCTATATAGAAATCATTGGAACAATTCCGATGGATGCAATTTTTTCACCTGTAAAAAAAGTAAAATTCGCTGTGGAAAATACCCGTGTCGGACAACGTAACGATTATGACAAATTGATACTTGAGATATGGACAGACGGCACCGTTAAACCCGATGACGCTCTAGGGGAAGCTGCAAAAATAATTAAAGACCACCTTTCGGTGTTTATTAACTTTGATGAAAATAATCTTGGTTTTGAAGATGAAAACGATGAAGAAAATGAACGTATACGGGCAATATTAAACACCCCGCTTGAAGAACTTGAACTTTCTGTACGATCATCAAATTGTTTGAAAAATGCTGATATAAAAACAATCGGAGAATTGACCCGAAGAACCGAAGATGATATTTCTAAAACCCGTAATTTCGGGAAAAAATCCCTTCAGGAGATTAAAGAAAAATTAACAGATTGGGGCCTTAGTTTTGGGATAACCGATATTAATGTCATAAAAAATGCAATAAAGGTTATTCCCCCAAAGGGAGAGGCGGCAAAGGGAGAGACGACAGATGAAGCATAGAAGAGGTTTTAATCCGCTTCAACGAATGGCGGCGCATCGAAAAGCGCTGCATCGAAGCATGGTAACAAGTTTATTCAAATACGAACGGATAATTACTACAAAAGCAAAGGCTCTTGCAGTCCGGCGTTCTGCCGAAAAAATGATAACACGCGGGAAAATTGATTCTGTTCATAACCGCAGGATTGTTTCCAGCCGTTTGTTTAATGAAGGTATGGTGGCAAAGCTGTTTACGGATATTGCGCCCAGAATGAAAGATCGCAACGGCGGGTATACTCGTATAATTAAACTTTCAGAACGTAAGGGAGATGCGGCGCAAATGGTTGTTCTTGAACTGGTAGATTACAAACTTGATACTGAAGGTGCTGATAAAAAGGCAAAGAAAAAGAAAAAAAAGAAAACATCGGAAAAAGAATGAGTGAGGGTAAAGTAAATGTCAAAAGCACATAGAGGAAAAGGTATATACGATCTTGTTAAACGCGGAAGGGGAGCTTGCCCTGTTTGCGGCGCAACCGGTATTAAGCTACTGTATGAACAGGAAGCAGACGGTCAAAAAATAATGGTATGCAAACCTTGTAAAGCTGCAGTCAAACGCGGAAAGAAAAGCCTGCCAGCAGCAGCAGCGGTCTCTGAATAACAATATCTAAAAATGACATCTGAAATATGACATATAACATATGAAAGAACTTGTCTGGAAAGAAGAAAAAAAGAAAAATGTCTTTACCAGTAATGTATTTTCTGTTTCAGAAAGGCACTGTACAGGCCCTGAAAATAAATCCCGTATTTTTACTGTGCTGGATGCCTCTGATTGGGTGATAATAGTTCCGGTACTAAAAACAAATCAAAAAGAAAAATTTGTAATGGTAAACCAGTGGAGGCATGGCTCGAAATGCCTTAGCCTTGAATTTCCCGGCGGCGTTTGCGAACCCGGGGAAGATCCAAAAGAAGCTGCAGCCAGAGAATTGCTGGAAGAAACAGCTTACAAACCGGGTAAAATGATAAAACTGGGCGAACTAAGCCCCAACCCCGCAATTATGTCAAATAAGGTAAATATATATCTTGCAGAAGACCTTTTTAATACCGGAAAACAAAACCTTGATGCCGATGAATTTGTAGACGTAGAACTTGTAGATAAAGAAACTGTCCTGAAAAATATCGGTAAACCGCCTTTTTTCCATGCCCTAATGGTAAGCGCTTTGGCATTGTATTTGCACCATAGCGGATGATCTTAGAAAAAAAAGGCTGTGTTTCCACAGCCTTTTTTTAATAGATTAAAAGTTTGAAAAATATTAATTTTGATAATTTCTAATATTTGCAAACAACTCGGTAGGAAGAGGCCAGGGATCGTTTTCTATTGTATATACCCTAACCCATTCTACTTCCAATGCTATGGGCAGTTCGCCGTCATTTGCTCCTATCCAACTGTCGCCGCTGAATGCCCCGCCATTAATGGCAAGGTTAAGTATAAGGTGGAAAGGTTGGTCAAAAGGCGCTGTGCTATTTGAATAAAAAGTTGAGTTCCAGTCGCTGGGCGTCATTCTTCTTATAAGCTGATTGTTCACGGTAAAGCGCATTTCTTCCGCAGTCCATCGTACGCCGAAAACATGGAAGGAAGTATAATCCAAACCTGTCGGGAAGACGTACTCGGCACCTCTATAATGATGCCCCCACGGCCGTTGAACATGGATTGTGGAAGATGCATGGCTTGGCATATTTCCTACCATTTCCATAATGTCAATTTCACCGGAACGCGGCCATCCGCCGTAAGCAGCATTTGCAGGCATCATCCAGAACGCCGGCCAAAGCCCCCTTACGGCTTTTGTCAGGCGAATCTTTGCTTCGAACCTTCCGTAGGTTTGTGAAAATTTATTACCGGTGTTACCGGGCGGTTCATTCAGATCACTGTTGTTTCTCCCATTTGCTGTAACGAGTTTTCCTGAAACATAATCCCTGCTGTCAAATCTGCGCCTTTGCGCCGTAAGCCGTAAAACCCCGTCGCTTACTGTTACCTGCTGCGTATCGTAAGACTGCAATTCACCGTTACCCCAGCCGGCAATGCCGTAAGCAGAGCCGTTGCCGTTTTGGTAACTCCACTTGGTTAAATCAAGGCTGTTCCCTTCGAACTTGTCATAAAAAGATGTTAGCTCAGGATCGAAGTTCTTATCCGTATAGTCGGTGCTGAATTGATGGCTTCCGCCCTCTGTCCTGGGGAAGCGTCGGACTGCGGTCATTGTTAAATTGTTAAAATTGTATTCGGAGCTTGCAAAACTGCCCCCGCCTACTGTAATATCAGCCGCGTTTTGCCCGGTGCCGAGCAGTTTAAAGCGGTGGCCTTCGAAAGGTGTCAATAAAAAGGTAAATTCATAGACAGTACCTTCAGCATAAATATTGCCTGGGGGAGTTGGGGAAATGCTGGTAAGCAAAGCTGTAAAATTTCCTGTTACTGGAACCATACCAAGAGGGGTTGCAGTTTCTCCAGCAGCGGGAGGAGTAACAGAAATGGTACCCTCAGTAATATCTATAAGCTCGGGATCAGGGATGCCTTTTCCATATATTTCGAATTTTACAAGCCGGGGCCAATCGCCGTGCTCGTTGCCGGCGGCGGAATTGTAGCCGTCTTGGCGCCTTATGCGGACAAAACGCGCTTGAGTTTCGGTAAAGTTGTGCGTCTCTACTCCGATTCTTTCGGTATTGTTCACCGTTACAACATTCGTCCAACCGGCACTGCCGCTAAGGGTTGCAGAACTGGGAGGATTTCCAGTCAAGCTTACCGCTGCATCAACGGTATAATTCATTATTGGGTTAAGGCCGTCAGAACCGCTGCCCCAGGTAATCCGTACAGTGCTTATGGTTCGTTCCTGACCTAAATCTACTGCAAACCATTTTGCAGCAGTTCCGGCTGAACCGTCTAATTGAGTTTCGGATGAGATATCGCTGTTATAAGGATTTGCAACATTAGAGCCTCCGTTATACGGACTCTGAGCAGAACTCCAGGCTGTGGCACCCCTGCCATAAGCAAAATCCACAGTGCTGGGATCTACGGGAGTATCGTTTAGTACAATAATTGGTACTGTGGCGTTGTACCCCTGGTATGTAATTGTTACCGAGGTAGTGCCTAAAGTTAAACCCTCTGACGGAGTGACGGTGTATTCGGTAACCGCTTCTTTACTGCCGTCATCGTAATCGGCAGTCACGACCATGCCTTCAGTCGAAAAGGGTTCGCCGGCGAAATACATTGTTTTTGACGGAGGGGTCGTAACAGTAATTCCCGTCACTATTAATTCTCCCTCAAGTTTTACTCTAATATTTACCGTTTTGCTTATTCCGCTGTAAGAAACTGTTACAAAGGTATCCCCTATGCTTAATATTTCTGGAACAACGGTATAATCTGTAACCCGGCCTGATGTACCGTCACTATACATTGCGGTTATCACCATACCTTCCCGATCAAAGGAATCACCATCGTTATAGGTCGTTTTTGTCGGAAGTCTTGTTATAACAATGTTGGTGACAGTACGTTCACCCGGTTCTGGATCTGGCGTTTTAATTTCACATGTTGAAAATATGAAAAAACTAAAGATCAATAACAGTAAAAAATACTGTTTAAATGTGTTTTTGTTCATTGTTTTTTTCTCCTTGGTTTTATAATTATATAGTAAATATAGCACTTAAAGAAGAAAAATTCAATGGATTTGTTAGGAAATCTTTAAACTAATGTTAGCATATAGTTTTTCTAACAACTTTAATTAAACTGCCAACTTTTCAAAAAGATCCGCCATCTCCATTGCCGACATCATCGCATCCCAGCCCTTGTTGCCGGCCTTAGTTCCGGCACGTTCAACTGCCTGTTCAATGCTGTCCGTGGTGAGAATGCCAAATATTACCGGCAATTCCGAAGCAAGGGCGGCCTGGGCTACCCCCTTGGCAGCCTCCGAAGCTACATAATCAAAATGCGGGGTGGCGCCTCGGATGACCGTGCCAAGGCAAATCACGGCGTCAAATTTTTTGCTTTTGGCAAGTTTTGCAGCAGTTATAGGGATTTCAAAAGAGCCGGGAACCCGAACAACCGTAAGGTCTTTTTCATCGCCTCCATGCCTGTTAAAACAATCCACGGCCCCTTCAAGCAGCCTTGAACTGATTAAATCGTTAAACCTGCTGACCACAAGGGCAAAACGCCTGCCCTTTCCATTTAAATGACCATTAATTTCTGTGTACATACATTCTCCTCAATATTATACATATTCTAGTTTATGTCCAAAACGGACTTTTTTTGCCGCAAGATATATCCGGTTTTTATCCCCCGGAGGCACTTCTATTTGCACCCGTTCGTTTACACGAATGCCGGCTTCTTTAATCGCGCTTTCCTTGCCAGGGTTATTCGTCATAAGCCTTATCCCCCTGATTCCCAGGTCGCGGATAATTGCGGCGGCAATGCCGTAATCCCGTTCATCACCCTGATGCCCAAGTTTGATGTTTGCATCCACAGTATCGTAACCCTGATCCTGCAAGTTATATGCCTTGACTTTTTCCACAAGACCGATGCCCCGTCCTTCCTGGCGCAGATAAATAACAACTCCCCCTTCCGCCGTTATGCGCTGCATTGCCTTTGCAAGCTGGTCTTTACAGTCGCAGCGGGCGGACTGCAAAACCTCCCCCGTAAAACATTCGGAATGAATTCGCACCAGGGCATTGTCAGGGTCAAAGGCTTTGTCGGAAATGACAGCGGCATGAGGCTGTTGGGGGCAAAGCGGGTTGTCATACAATATAAGCCTAAAATCGCCGTTATACGAAGGAAGGCTGCTTTCGGCAAGACGCCGTATATGTCGTTCCTTTATCCAGCGGATAAGATTATCTACAGAAACGATTTTAAGATTATGCTGAAGTGCTATTTCTTCAAGGCGGGGAAGCCTTGCCATAGCCCCGTCTTCATCAAGGATTTCGCAGAGAACCCCCGAAGGGCTTAATCCTGCAAGCCGGGCAAGGTCCATTGCCGCTTCTGTATGGCCGTCCCTCGTCAATACCCCTCCGTCTTTTGCGACTAAGGGAAAAATATGCCCCGGACGGAGCAGATCATCCGCTGTTGCTGCCGGGTCGACAATGGTCTTTATGGTAGCGGCGCGGTCATAAGCCGATATTCCCGTGCTAGTACGCCCCTTGGCATCCACGCTGACCGTAAAAGCAGTAGTATAAGCTGAGGTGTTTTCATTCACCATGGGGAATAAATCCAGTTCCCTTGCCCTGTCAGCCGTAACTGCCTGGCAGAGAAGCCCCCTGCCGTTTTTGATCATAAAATTTACAGCTTCGGGTGTAACTTTATCCGAAGCCATGATAAAGTCGCCTTCGTTTTCCCGGTTCATGTTATCTGTAACAATAATTACCTTCCCGTTTCGGATTTCTTCGATGGCTTCTTCGACTGTTGCATATACTTTATCCATAAATATTCCTTCCTACCTTTCCTAATATCCCAATTCTTCAAGCCTTTCAAGGCTTAAACCGCTTGTCTTTTTACCTTTGATTGCGGCTGACAATATTTTTTCTGCATAACGTCCTAAAATATCTGTTTCAAGATTCATAAAATCTCCGGCTTTCTTGTGCCAAAGCCCCGTGGCTTTAAGCGTAGCGGGAATAATATTCACGCTTAGGGCATTTCCTTTAAGGCAGGCGATGGTAAGGCTTATCCCGTCAAGCGCAATCGAGCCTTCCGGCACGCAGCAGTACAAATGCTCATCGGGAATTTCAACTGTCAGATAGGCATTGTTTCCATCCTTTCGCAGTTCCAAAATCCGCACCGTGCATGAAACATGGCCTTGGACAAAGTGGCCTCCCATCCGCGAATCGGCTCGAAGCGCCCGCTCCAGATTGACGCGGCTTCCCGGCAGCAGGCTTCCAAGCGTTGTTTTTTTCAAACTTTCCGCAAGCGTATCCACGGCAAAGGATTCGCTGTCAAAAGAAACAACCGTTTGGCAGACTCCGTCTATACTGACAGAGTCCCCAAGTTTTATATCTTCTGGCACAATTTTTGCCTTAACTACAAGCCTTGCGCTGTTCCCCTGCCTTATAAATGAATCCACCCGCCCGACTTCTTCAACAATCCCTGTAAACATTGCCGTCCTCCCTATTGCCTTCGATCAATACCTGATCCCCTATACGCTTTATAGAAACATTGCAGAGCCGAAGGGCATTACTTACCGCTGTTATTCGCAAATCGCCCACTGCGCTAACACCTTCCCCAATAACTATCGGTGCAATAAAAACACTAAGCCTGTCCCAAAGCCCTTCCCGCAAAAACGAGGTAAAAACAGCACCGCCACCTTCCACCAGAACAGACCGTATACCGAGTTCTGCCAGTGCCGATAAAACAGTTTGAAGCGAAAACAGGGGGCAGGGGGTAAGGGGCAGGGAACAGTGGTCATGCGGCAGAGTGATGATACGGATGCCTTTGTTTTGCAGGGCGGCAATTTTGTCAGGGGCTGCTTTGTCAGAGCAGATAACAATGGTTTTTTCCGGGTCGGGCAGGGAAAAAAGCCGTAACGAAACCGGCAGGGAAAGTTTCGAGTCTAGCACTACCCGCAGGGGGTTGTTTCCTTTTAATTGCCGTACCGTAAGTTGAGGATTATCGGCTAACGCTGTTCCCCTGCCGATCAATACCGCATCATGGCAGCTTCTCATACGGTGGACAAGCCGGCGGGCAGCATCATCGGTTATTTGCGAAGATTCGCCTGAAGCGGCAATTCTGCCGTCAATGCTCTGCGCAATTTTCAAGCTGACAAAAGGCCGCCCCAACCGATGATATGTAAAATAAGCCTCATTGAGTTTTTCTGCCGCGCTTGCAAGCAAACCGGCACGAACCTTAAGACCTGCCTTTTCCAATGCCCTGATTCCCCGCCCCTTAACTTTTGGGTTGGGGTCAATATTTGCAATAAAAACTCTCCGTATGCCGCTATTGATAATAAGTTTTGTGCAAGGGGGCTGGTTTTTATCCGGCGCTGTAAAACAGCAAGGTTCAAGGGTGCAGTATAAATCCGCTCCAACGGGGGACTTTCCTGCGGCAAGAGCAGCATACAGCGCTTCTTTTTCCGCATGCCTGCCACCGTACTGTTTATGCCAGCCTTCGCCGATGATCGAGTTATTTTTTACGACTAATGCCCCTACAAGAGGGTTGGGGGAGGTTTTGCCCATGCCTCTTTTGGCAAGAGAAATTGCACGGGACATACATTTACGGTCAAATTCAGAAAAATTCAATAATTTTCTCCCATCCGGACTATACCGTCGGCACCGGAATTCCACCGGCTCAGTTTAAAGCAATTCGAATTGCCTTAAAGTTGCGGGCTTTAGGAGCTAAGGCTCCAACCGCCGGTCGGGAATTGCTTTTCTTAAAGAAAAACTCACCCCGCCTTGAAAATATTGTCAAGCGACTTTATTATATTAGCTTATTTTTAAAAAATTTGTCAATACAGCAATTCTCTATTTACACATTTAGCACACCCCTCCGCCCCCTTTGCTAACCATTGCGGGGAAAATTGCGGGTTATAGGAATATAAATTTTTAATATGGAGAATTGCTGAACTGATCCTGGGCTGAATCGAACAGCCGACCTGCCGCTTAGGAGGCGGCCGCTCTATCCACTGAGCTACAGGACCTGTATATATTTTTACCCTGTATACGTGGTATTGTCAATGGCTCGCTTTTGCAAAACTGAACTAAAACCAAACAATGAACACCCAGAAGCAACAGGGGGTGTTTTAGGCATTATTTAAGGGCACAGGGCAGGTTGGGGCAGCATTCCTGCTGCTCCGTTACATGAAAACACACCTTTGTGCGTTTGCCTGTCCGCTTAGAGCGGTCAGGCAAGCCGACACAAAGGTCGGGGTCGGTTTCCCCCCTTTTCCCGCTTGTCGCAGAAGTCATGCTGTCCCAACCTGCCCTGTTCCCTACAAGTTATTTCTCACCCCCTGTTGCTTCAGCAATTAATTTCTCAGCAATTATTTCAGGCTTGCATCACCAACCGAGGGTTGGTGTTTTGGTAAGGTATTTGTCTCGCCGTGACCGCTTAGAGCGGTCGCGGCTCGCAGACAATCACTGGTGGGGGCGCAAGGGGTTAAAAAAGGCCCCCCCCCTTGTGTCCCCCCTCCCTTTGCCTTTCCCC
>Ga0099364_10002466_pt2 | contig 15976 bp, 19 predicted proteins | sample TergutTh196P3_FD_73070 | JGI IMG/M metagenome (GOLD analysis project Ga0099364, IMG submission 73070) | Microcerotermes parvus P3 segment gut microbial communities from Pointe-Noire, Republic of the Congo - Th196 P3 | ecosystem: Host-associated > Arthropoda: Insects > Digestive system > Gut ...
TAGGCGCACATATTGTTGCATCCCCGCATTATCGCAATAAATGACGAGACTCCGTTTTTGTCAAGTCTTACAGGCGCAATATCGGCGTAAGTTTCTTCGTGCGATAACAGTACGTTTATTGCCTTGTGTCCGCCTTCGGCTTCCGATACAAGATTGGGAAGATCGCGGTAAGCATCGGGACCAACTACAATGTCGACAAGTTTTTCAGCCTCTAAAAGTTTCTCTTTCAGCCTTTCAGCCATGCAGCCGATTATTCCTATCGTCAGTCCGGCGTTTCTTTTTTTTAAGCGAGCCAATTCTTTTAGCCTTGCAAAGATGCGGCGTTCGGCATTATCGCGTATTGAGCAGGTGTTTATCAAGATAAGATCCGCCATGTCAATGTCATCGGTAACAACGAATCCCGAACCCTCTAATATAGATGCAACAATCTCGCTGTCAGCCACATTCATCTGACATCCGTAAGTTTCTATGTATAGTTTTTTTTGCATTTCAATTGAACGGCGCAAGTTACGAAAAGATTTTATTAGTAAATTGATTATATTTGCGCTCTCATCTGTAAAAAAATGCAGAAAAAAGAAATCACAGTTTGTGCCTGTTCGTTCCGCCGGATAATGAATGGGGAAGAAATCATCACGTTGGTTTCTGCCTTGGAAAACGCAGGACAGTCGGTTGCGGTCGTTCCCGATTTGTGTAAAACAGCCGTTGCTGACGCCGGACAGATGGCTGCGTTTGCATCAACAATTGTTGTTGCCTGTTATCCACGCGCGGTTCGGTCAATTTTCGATACTTTGGGGCTGAAACCCAAACAGATTTTCGATATCCGCAATCATACGGGCGAACAAATTCTCAATGAAATGGGAATTGCTAATACCGTTTTTTCGCCTGAACAGTCGTTGCCTGAATTTGCATTGAAAGACGGACAGGAAGCGTGGAATCCGGTAATTGACAAGGAGCGTTGTACGGAATGCGGCAAATGCCATGATTTTTGTCTGTTCGGGGTTTACTCTGTCGTGCAAGGAGTTGTGAAAGTTGCACAGCCTCAAAATTGCAAAAACAACTGTCCTGCATGTGCGCGGGTTTGTTCCTCGCGGGCAATTATTTTTCCAAAATATGAAAAATCGCCAATAAACGGTGGATTGCATGATGAAGAAAAATTCGATGAAACAGAGACCAAAGAATTGTATAACATCGCTTTAAAACATAAACTTGCAGAACGCAGGGCAAAAGTATCACTGTTAAAGAATTAAAAATTAAGAATTAGGAATGACATTAAAAGAGTATTTTTTGACGTTTAAAGCCGCCGCACGCCTGCTTTTTGAGTGTTCGCCGCGTATCGTGTGGAAATTCATGCGCAACTTCGGCTTGCGCAGCCTGATTAACATAAGCCGTTTTGAAAAGCGGCAACGCAAAGGTAAGCCGTTTTTCCCCGCCTTTATCATGATTTCGGTAAACGAAGCGTGTAATCTCTCTTGCAGCGGATGCTGGGTTTCAAAGGGCGGCACAAAATCGCTGACGCTTGAACAGTTGGACGGTATCATTCAGAGCAGCAAGAAAGAAGGCTCGTATTTTTTCGGAATACTTGGCGGAGAACCGCTGATGTATAAGGGGTTATTAGACGTTTTGGCAAAGCATCGTGATTGCTATTTTCAACTCTTTACCAATGGCGTATTGCTGACGGACGAGGTGGCGCAACGATTGAAAAAACTTGGAAACGTAACGCCGCTCATCAGCATCGAAGGTCTTGAAACAGAGAGTGATGTCAGGCGGGGGAAAGACGATGTGTATCGCCAAACGCTCGAAGGTCTTCGCGCCTGCAAAAGGGCGAAATTGATTATCGGAGCGGCTGCAAGTATCTGCAAAAGCAACTTCGATGAGTTGGTAAACCGCCGCTATCTTGAATTGCTGGCAAAGGAAGGGGTACATTATCTTTGGTATTACATCTACCGTCCGGTGGGCGCCGACCCCAACCCTGAAAATGCGTTGGACAGGGAACAAATTCTTGCGCTTCGGCGGTTTATTGTCGAACAGCGGCGGAGTGCGCCTCTGCAAATTATTGACGCATACTGGGACGACAAGGGAAATGCGTTGTGTCCCGCTGCCGTTGGGTTGAGCCACCACATTTCGCCTTCGGGCGCGGTTGAATTTTGTCCTCCGCTGCAAATGAGCAAGGATTTTATCAACGAAAACGGGTCGAATTTGAAAGAACTGTTTGCCAAATCGTCATTTCTTGCCGATTTACGAAAACTGACGGCTGAACAGTCTCGCGGGTGCATTATCCTCGAAAATCCCGAACTGATGGTTGATTTCCTTGTAAAACAGGGAGCTGTGGACACAACATCGCGCGAAACCGTTTTGCAGGAGTTCAGAAAAATGGGCAAATTGTCGGGGCACGACCTGCAAGGCAACGAAATTCCCGACCAAAATATTTTTTATCGTTTTGTAAAAAAGAATTATTTCTTTGGTTTTGGCGCTTATGGATAAAAATTATGCTTTTTAATACGCTCTATTATTGATAGTACAAAGAGCGAAATGATTGATGAAGATATATAATTAACTTCGTTGAGGGCTTTGCCGTTCGGAGAATTTTTGTAACTTTGCACCTTCTAAATTATAAAGACTAATACACAAAATTAAAAACTAAATATATGCCAATAGAAAAATTTGAAATGACCGAATCAACATGTGTTCCTCTTCCGTTGGAAAATGTTGATACAGACCAGATATTGCCGGCACGATTTCTAAACGCTACAGCGAGAGAGGGTTTTGGCGAAAAACTGTTCCGCGACTGGAGATTCCAAAAAAACGGCGAAAAAAACATGGATTTTGTGTTAAATAATCCGATGTTCAGCGGAAAAACGCTTGTTGCGGGAAAAAACTTCGGCAGTGGTTCAAGCCGCGAACATGCGGTGTGGGCTGTTTACGACTATGGTTTCAGAATTGTGGTATCGAGCTTTTTTGCCGACATTTTCAAAAATAACGCTCTGAACAACGGACTGTTGCCGATAGTTATACCGGAGGAACTGGTGCAGAAACTGCTTAAACTTATCATGGAAAATCCAGAAACAAAAATAGGCGTCAATCTCGAAAAACAGGTTTTTACAATTTTGCAGACCGGCGATTGCGTAAACTTTGAAATAAACGCCTATAAAAAAGAGTGCCTCATGAAAGGGCTTGATGATGTTGATTTTCTGCTCAGTATGAAAGACCAGATAACCGATTACGAAAAAAGGCGATGAGAGTTGAGATAATGGATACCACCCTCAGAGATGGGGAACAAACATCGGGCGTGTCATATACTGCGACCGAAAAATTGCATATAGCGCGTTTGCTGCTCGAAGAGGTTAAAGTTGACCGCATTGAGATAGCCTCGGCGCGGGTGTCGGCAGGCGAACTTGAAGCGGTTAAGCGCATTACGGCGTGGGCTGCAAAAAACGGTCGTACAGAACAGGTTGAGGTGCTGGCTTTTATTGACGGTATGCAGTCGGTTGAATGGATACGCGAAGCAGGGGCAAAAACCGTCAACCTGTTGAGCAAAGGCTCGTTGAAGCATCTTACGGGACAGTTGCGCAAAACGCCCGAAGCGCACATAAACGATATTAGGCAAACAGTTGACAACATCGAGCAGTTGGGCATGAAAGCCAATCTTTATCTTGAAGACTGGAGTAACGGTATGCGCAACTCCAAAGATTATGTTTTTTATTTGGCTGACAGTCTGAAAGATACCGCGCTGCAACGCATCATGCTGCCCGACACGTTGGGAATATTGTCGCCCGATGAGGTTTTTCGGTTCTGCAAAGAGATGTGCGAGCGTTATCCAGATGTTCACTTTGATTTTCATTCGCATAACGATTACGATTTGGCGGTTGCCAATTCGTTAGCCGCCGTCAAAGCGGGAGTGCATGGTATCCACGCCACCGTCAACGGATTGGGCGAGCGCACCGGAAATGCGCCGTTGGCAAGCGTTGCCGCCGTGTTGAAAGACCATACTGCCGCCAAACTTCAAATTAACGAGGAAAAACTGACGTTGATGAGCAAAATGGTCGAAACGTTTTCGGGTATTCGTATTCCAGCCAACAAGCCCGTTGTCGGCGAAAATGTCTTTACGCAGGCTTGCGGCGTTCATGCTGACGGCGACAATAAAGACAAACTCTATTACAACGACCTTCTTCCCGAACGTTTCGGGCGTGTCCGCAAATATGCGCTGGGCAAAACTTCGGGCAAGTCGAACATCGCCAAAAACCTTGAAGAACTTGGTATCCAGCTTGACCCTGAAGCCATGAGGCGCATCACCAATCGCGTGATTGAGCTTGGCGACCGCAAGGAGAATGTTACTACCGAAGACCTGCCGTTTATTATTGCCGATGTGCTTGGCAATGACCAGACGAACTACAAGATTTATATAAGAAACTACTCGCTTTCTCTCTCGCTCGGATTAAAGCCTTCGGCGAGCGTTCTGGTTGAGATTGACGGGGAGTTGTTTCAGGAGACCTCTTCCGGCGATGGTCAATATGACGCATTTATGAAGGCTCTGCGAAAAATATACGATAAACTTGACAAGCAATATCCGGCGCTTATAGATTATCATGTTTCAATACCTCCCGGCGGAGCCACTGACGCTCTCGTTGAGACGGTTATTACATGGGATTATGAAGGCAAAGAGTTCAAAACCAGAGGTCTTGACGCCGACCAAACCGAATCGGCAATAAAGGCGACAGAACGAATGCTTAACATTGCAGAAGGGTTAAGCGGGCAGATTATCAAAAATTGAATATTTTCAATGCGCAAAAAAGAACAGTAAACCCCATGCCTCCGGCACACGACAGTGAAAACCGCCGAGCAATACAAATATAACTACAAAAATCATACCAAACTACAAGTTCAGGAAAAAAAACAGTAAAATATTTTTGTTTTAAAAAAATATTTATATTTACGGTTTGAATTTATCTTGTTTTTTTATTAAAAATTTGACTTATGAATATTAAAAAACTTCTCAATTATTTAGTGGTTGCGGCGATTATGATGTCGGCTGCAACATTCGTTTCGTCATGCTCCAAAGACGGCGAAAACGGAAAAGATGGCAAAGACGGAGTTGACGGCAAAGACGGCGAAAACGGTAAAGACGGTAAAGACGCCGCCGAAACCTTTGTGGTTACTTTTGACTTCGACAACGGCGACCCTGCCATAACGCAAACCGTGCCTGCCGGAGGATGGGTAACAAGCGCGACCGGCACAGCCTATTTCGCCAAAATTTTTGTTCCCGCAACGCCGGGGCTGTACACAGGTAATCTGCTCAAGCACGTGTTTGACGGATGGACGCATAACGGTGCGCGATTCGACTTCTCAACTCCCATTACCGCCGACATTACCCTGAAAGCCAGATGGAAACCGCCATTATTCACTCCTGTCCTCGTTAGCGAAGTTCCCGTCAACAATATTGACGCAGCCGTTGCCTACGCCAAGCTAAATCCTGGCAATTATGCCATGGTGATTAACGCCGACATAAACGCAGGAGCGCAAACCCTTGATTTTTTGGTCCATTTTGGCATTATTGGCATAGGCGGCGAAAGAATCATACAGTACACAGGGGTGCCAAATGCACCACTGTTTCTTATTGACAACCGTACCGTTACTAGCGCGGCAAGCCTTGAACTTGGTCCAAACGTCACCCTGCGGGGCATAGCAAGCAGTACCACAAATTTGGTGCGGGTAGAGAATGGCCACTTTACCATGTATCCCGGCTCTAAAATTACCGGACATACAACCACAAGCCCGTACGGCGCAGTATATGTAACCGGAGCAGAGAACCAGTTCATTATGGACGGCGGTGAAATCAGCGGAAACCACAGCGGAGCCGTAAATTCTTCCGGCGGCGTATTTGTTGATAACGGCGCATCTTTCGATATGTACGGGGGCAGCATCACGGGCAACACCATAAATCCGGCTGCAGCTATGGATGTAGTTCTTAGCGGCGCTGCGAGCATAGATGGCAGCGTCAGATATACAAGAGGTGTTGTCGGCACATCAATACCGGCTGCTTTTGCGGGGAATTGATTCAATTACGAATTACGAATTAAGAATGGTTAGTGGTTAATGCCAATAATGGTTAATTAATTGAGAATTGAGAGTTGAGAATTGAAAATTCGTAATTCATAATTCGTAATTCGTAATTGATTTTGTATTTTTGCGGGGTGAATTAAAAAATATAAGGATATGGCACAAGTAACAGGTATAGAAATATCACGAACATCAACCGGCGTTCCGCAGTTTGTAACGATTGATTTGCGCAAACATGCAGATTTTATTCCTCTTCTGGAAAAAAAAGGTGTTGAAATGGACGAGCCTGTAAAATGGACGGCAAAGATGAAAAGGAGTCTTGCGCAGGCTAAAAATGGCGAGTGGGAGGTTGGCGATATAAATAACTTTTGGAATGTATAAATACATAGAAGTTAAAGATGCTTTAAAAGATAAAAAAACCATAAAGTCTTATCCCAAAGGTACACAAAGCAAGTTGCTTTACCTTGTAAATGATATATTGGATGACCCTCGAAATCTTAATGCCATAGGTAATCCCGAAAGGTTAAAATACATGGAAACAGAAATATGGTCGCGTGAACTTACCCAAAAAAACCGCATCGTTTACGGCATAGAGCATGGAAGTAATTACAATATGCCTGAAGAAAATGAGATAGTTGTATTTTATCAGTATTTGGGGCATTACCGAGATAAATAATTACGGGCTGTTCAGCCCCCAGATGCCGGCAGGGTTGATGTGAATTAAAGCGTTCCTGCTGCGAAGCTCATTAATTCCTTGTCTGTCTTCTGCGGCTTGTGGTATTACTCTCGCTTACAGTAGGTTCATCAGTTTTATCTGCAATAACCGGCGGCATTGTGGAGCCTTTCAATATTGATTCGTATAACTCTTTATCGTTGAGTATTTCAACAGCCCTCTTAATATAATTGTCGCTATGAATTGAATAGGCTATTGCGCCCTCGTCATAAAAATAACGTTTTACTATTTCATCTTCAATAAATTCAACAATCTCATCTTTGTATAAATCCAAATCGGCATCGAGACTGTGAGCGAGGTCTCTTTCGAGAGCGTCAAAAATTTCCTTATGGCGGTCGTAATATTTCTCTCTTTTAGCAACGTCAATCAAGTCGTCAAGCGACTCTTCGGTAAGCGTCTTATAGTTGAAACCTCTTTTTTTCAAGTAACTTCTGAAATCGTTATAGTCGTTATCCGAAAAAATAAACATTTCGGGCGAAGTTATGTTTGGACGTGACCAATAATATTCGGTGGCAAAATCGAAGATATAATTTCGCATATATAATTCTGCCGTTATTTGGCTCAATATTTCGGGTTGCATGGCAATATCGGGCGCAATGCCTCCGCCGTCTTTTACCGTTCTGCCGTTTCGCGTTTTAAACTCTTTCATCAGCGAATCGGGAATAAAGCCCACGCTGCCATCTTCGTTAGGATGCGAAAAGTCTCTCGCCTGTATGCACCTTCCTGACGGGATATAGTATCTGGCGGTTGTAACCTTAAGCTGGGTATTATAGCTGAGAGGTCGCGTCATCTGAACCAATCCTTTGCCGAAAGATCGCTCTCCTATTATTACGGCACGGTCGAGATCCTGAAGCGCTCCGGCTACTATCTCGGAAGCCGATGCCGACCCCCTGTTAATCAGTATGGCTAAAGGTATGTTTTCGTCAATTGCCGATTTTTCGGTTTTATAATTTTCATCAAACTGTTTAACCTTTCCTCTTGTTGAAACAACGTCATTACCCGGTCCGACAAAGAGATTTACAATGCTTACCGCCTCGTTAAGAAGACCTCCGGGATTGCCCCTCAGATCGATAATAATCTGTTGCGCGTTTTTGCTTTTCAAGGTATTAAGCGCTGCTTTTACCTCATCAAGTCCGTCTTGGGTAAAATTTGAATATCTGATATATCCTGTCTCCGAATCGATCATTCCGAAGTATGGCACCGGAGGAATGGCAATTCTCTCTCTCTTCAGCTTAATGTCAATATCCGTGCCGTTTCGTTCAATCGTTATCGTAATTTCCGAGCCGGGGTTTCCTTTTAATGTTTCGCTTACCTTTTCGGTTGAATATCCTCTCAACGATTCTCCGTTAACCGCCTTCAAAATATCTCCCGCCCTTATTCCGGCAACATCGGCAGGAAAGCCCTTATATACTTCGCTGACAACAGTATAATCGCCATTATTTCTGACGAGCGAACCTATTCCGCCGTATTTTCCCGAAGTCATAAATGAAAGTTCGTCAACGTTTGATTCGGGATAATATACCGTATAAGGATCGAGCGTTTTAAGCATATTGTCGATGCCTGTTTTGATAATTTTATCGTGGTCAATTTCATCGACATAAAATGTGTTTGTTTCCCTGATGAGGGAATAAAAAATATCGAGATTTTTTGCAAGCCGAAAGTCCCTAGACTCCTGACTTATAAGAAATCCCGTAGTTACAACCGCCGTAAGCGTGACGGCTATCATAACAGCTAAACCCGTGTGACTTTTCATATCTATGAAGTTTTTAAAAATGCGCCGCAAGTTACGAAAATAATTTTGATATTTTACTTTACGCCATTATAGTTTTGTAACAAACCATTCAAATATGGATTGCATTATCAGAACGTCTGCCTCGTCAAATAGTGATACTTCCACTTTTAACAATATTCTTCCTTTCCTGCTCAACATATCCACAACTTCGTTTTTTTCGACTTCCTGAAATTTCGCTTTAGAAAAAATACAACTTGTTGCAGGTTTTTTGTATTTGGTTTCTACTTTTCGTACAACGGGGACAATGTCCGTTAATTCCGAAAACTCGTTTAACAGAAAATAGCCGCTGCTTGCTTCCGCCAAAGCAAATAAGGCGCTTGCATGTACTGTATCCAAATGGTTTCGATACTTGGAACAATTGTCCAACATGAGCAAATATTCGTTTTTATCGGACAACTTCAATCCAATAAAGTGGTTGAAAGGCAATTTTGTTATGTCCATATCTTATAAATTAAAATATTCTTCTTTCAACCACAGTTTAAAAATAGGGTCTAAAATATCAATTTTTCGAGTAGATGTATCAATAATTTCACGCGAAATAAGTGTGTTTTTTATTTTTTTCAAGTTTGCCGAACTTCCCAAACGATATTTTTTAAGATTCTCTTGAGAAGTAAATGCTGTTTCGCCGTCAAGTACTGCTTTCAGAAAATTAATTTGCGTACTTGCCATTGTTTCAATCTGACCAACAAAAAGCAAACTCAATTGATTTTTAATGCTTTGCAACGATTCGTCAATGATGGTTTTAGAACAACTTGTTTTTGTCCGCAACCACGCCTGTTGTGCAAGTTGTTGCACATAATAAGAGTGATTATCAACAAGTTCGGCAAGATATTCCGCTTGTTCAATTGCGATTTTCTTTCCTGTATCCTCAAAGCGTTTTTTTACAAATTCTCCCCAATTTTTGTTACTGATTTTTTGTAAAAACATGATGTCGCCAAACTTGTAAAACGGCATCGACACATTAGAAAAAATATCGAAAAGCATTGTCCGTTTGCTTCCGTAAAGACAATATCCGACATTATGATGATGTTGCCAATGAGAACGCAACTTACGTTGAAATGCAATACTTTCGGCAAAATCGCCGATAGCCTGAAATTCATCTATACACACTATTACGCTAATTTTCTTTGCTTTAGCGATGGTTTCAGGCAGATTAAGAATTTCATCAGGATTTTTTTGCAAGGTTTCCCAACCAACTCCAAACGAAATCTCTGCCTGTGAATCCGGCGAAAAAGTAATTTTGGGTAATAAATGTGACAAAAACTTTTTAGCATTTTCTGCCATCTCTTCCCATTGGCTTGACGTCCCTTTCAAAACGCCTTTTGCAAAATGTTCGTAAAATTCCTGTTCGCTTCGCACATTGAAAATGTCGAGCATGCAAACTTTGATTTTCTTGTTCTCTGTCCGAATTTTTTCTGCCACATTTTCTACAAGCGAAGTTTTTCCCCACCGTCTTGGCGAAATAATAGTCGTATTTATCAGCGATTTAAAGTTCGTTTCAAGACGTAAGGATTCTTCCTCACGGTCTGTAAAGTTTACAGAATCAGATGATTTACCAAATATAAAAGGCATTTTTTTCATACCGCAAAAATATTTTTGCAAATATGCAATTTTTATTTTGTGTAACCAAATGGTTTGTAACCTTTAGGTTTGTAACCAAAAGGTTACATTTTATCTGAAAGTTTGGAAACAATATTTGAAGATGACCTTTTGAAAATATCGGGTGTTTTCAAGTAAAACTAAAGTTGCGCAATAGTTACGCTTGTTAGACACCGCCCATTTTTTACATTAAAATCTCAATATTAATCCGACAGCATAAAAATCCGTTCCAATAAGAGGGGTAATCAACAGTGAATTAATTCCCTTTTTATCATCATTGACACCAAACAAGCGATGATAAAAAGGCAACATCAAGTAACTGATTTCGGAACATAAAATGCCAACGCCCGCACCTGTAATCACATCGCTAAACCAATGGCGTTGATTTATCATACGAAAAATACCAACCGTAGTAGCCGATAAATAACCGCCAACGCCAATCAAAGGCGAAATATTTTTGTATTCTTTATACAAAATATGCGCCCCAACAAAAGCTGTTGCCGTATGTCCCGATGGAAAGGAATTTTTCGCACCCAAATTTGGGCGAGATACTTTGGTCGTATTTTTTACACTATGAACGACAATACCTGTTAAAAGGACTGCATTTGCCAATATTATGGTTTGGTCTCTTAAATTATGCTCCGATTTGACACCTCTCAAATTTAAAACATACATTGCCACAGGAGGAGCATATTGCAAATAATCATCAAAGTGTATTTTCTCGAAACCTTGTTTTTTTATTTCTTCGTGAATATTATGGTCAAAATTTTGCAAAGATTCACCAAATCTGGTTACAACTCCATAAGTGATAAGAGTTGTCGGAATAATGTATTTTGCGGCGGAAAAAGAGTTTTTTCTACTTACACTTTCTTGCGGTGTGTTTCCATAAACCGACAAACAAAAAAATAAAAAAGCAAAAATAAAAGCCAATTTTATCATTTCGTAATATTTAGCGAGTTTGTATAATACTTTAATTGAATGTTTTTTCCATCAAACACCGCATAAGAAAAATGTTTTATCCAATCGCCGAGATTGACATAAACACTTTTGGCGGAAAGTTGCTGCAAGCAAGGAAAATGTGTATGTCCGAAAACAAAATAATCGTAACTTCTGCTTTCGAGTTGCTGCAAAGCGAAATCTATTTGGTGGCGGTTTCTATCTGTTTTTTCTACACTATTGACTGCTTTTCTCTCATTTTTATCTGAAAAATAATTGCCCAACCGGATCCCAATGCGAGGGTGTGCAAATGCAAAAATGTGTCGAAAAAATCGGCTACCATATAATTTGAACAGCATTTTTATCGGAATTTCTTTTATTAATTCGTGTCCGTGTCCCAATAGAAAGCGATGTGATTCTATTTCAATTTCTTCTATTTTGCGATGTACTATTAATCCTATTTCTTTGGAAAGATAATCGACTGTCCACATATCGTGATTGCCGACAAAATAATGTATTTCTACTCCTTTTTCGGTCAGTTCCGTCAATTTTCTCAAAAAACCGGAGTATCCTCGTGGAATTACATCTTTGTACTCAAACCATAAATTCATCATATCGCCCAACAAGAATATTTTGTCGGCAGAATATTGTATTTCGTCGAGCCACCGGATAAATAATTTCTCGCGATTTTTTTCTGCATTGTCCTTTGAAACAGAAAGATGCAGGTCGGAAGCAAAATAAACCATTATGAAGTAACTCTTTCTATATGTTCCAACCAATCTTCAAATTTTTTTCCGCTAATTTCCTCGAGCAATGTTCCCAAAGCCTCAGATGAAACACCTATGCGTTCAGCATAAAAATCTATGTTTTTTTCTTCGCGGAAATACATGTAGGCAAGAGCCAAAAAATCTGTTACTGTTTTTTCTTGTTCCATTTATTTTAATTTTAATTAGTTAATATTATTTATTGGCTTTTCGCTTTAAATGAACCGCAAGAGTGCGGAAACAACGAAAGCGTGAAACCATTCGGTACTTGCTTATTGCTATCGTCAGGCTCTACCAAAACCATTGCCAGTCAATAAGCAACGAATGGTTCACGCTTTCGTTGCGTGAACCTTCGCTGTCTTATTCTCACTGACTTGAAATGGGTAGATTTCGACGATAGGAGAATAAGAGCTAAATGCTCAATATTTTATATTATTATCTTTGTTTTTTACATATCTTGTTGTTTTTAATTAAATAGCAATATTACAATATTTTTTTGTAAAATCATCTTAATCAATTTTATTTCGACTACTTTTCAATTTTTCACTACGCTGTCCACGCGACAGCATCTCGCACACAAATATACGCATTTTTTTCTAAACACACGTCAACGCGGAAATCGGCATACTATTCATTTTGTTACTTATAGGATAATTCTGTTATCAACATTTCGTAAATTTCTTGCCACGTTTTTTTATAGAGTTCGGAATATTCATCAGATAATTGAGAAAAAACATCTGAATTGTAAAAAAGATTTGATACGGTTTCTTCATCAGATTTTTTATCAATTATTAATGTTGATAATATTGTTTCACTAATATCTGCTATTCTTAGAGCAAAAGTTTTATCCTTATGGTCAAGACAAAGTAATGCCCGCATGGTACAAAAACAAATTTGGTGCGTTGTTTCGTGATATGTCAGTTCCTTCAAAAAAACAGATTTTTCTATTTGTCCTTGCAAAAACTTTGTTAGTCTGTATTGAATTTTATCGTCAGCGACAGGTCCTTCAACAATGTCGTAATCGTGAGCGGGAATTGGCGAGAAAGGATTGCGGTTTAAAACAATGAAGTCCAACCATTCTTCATCGTATTTTTCAAAATGTTTTACTTTGCAGAGCCTTTCAGTAAATGCCGTATCATAATATGTAAATTCGGTTACAAATCCTTGTGTCCCGTATTTTCCTCCAATTATTTCTGCCCAACTTTCGGCGTGTTTTCTAAATTTTGTCACATAAAACCCCTGTCCAAAATCTCTGTTTAATTGTCCTTTTGACAAGTCTATTTTGTCAATTTTGGCGTTACTTCCGTGATAAACTTCCATTATCTCCGCCCTCCATTTTTGTAACAAACCTCATAAATATCATTTAAGGCATAAAGAACATTGTCTGTATGCAACGCCCACCAATGTTTATTCAAAAAATCCCAACCTCCATATTTTTTTAAATATACCCACGCTTCTCGAATATTCATCTTATAAGCATCGGCAAACATTGGTATGATAAAACTGATAAAACTCACTTTATCACTTGTTTCCTTATCCAATTTCTGTTTATTTTCGATTGTTATATCCATATTTTTTGTCAACTGTTTGTCAGATCGCTGCGCTGTCCACGTGACAACATCGCGCACACAAATATACGCATTTTTTTCAAAACACACGTCATTCTTTACATAAGGCTGATAAGTTTATTTAGAGCCTCTGTCATAAATTTTTCGATTGTCTTATAGTCGGGCGTATTTTTGGCTGTAAGTATGAAAAAAATGGAAACCGAAATGTTTTTTTTGGAAATATGGTTGTACAAAAGATGTTTGTTGCTTCGGTATGCTTCACGCATTCTTCTTTTTATAAGATTTCGGGTTACTGCAAGTTTGAATGTTTTTTTTGGAGCGCTGAATGCCGCTTGCGCCGCAGGAATTGCACTGTTGTCGGCTTTCCAAATAACTCTTAAAACGCCGGAATAGAAAACATTGCCGCTTTCAAAAAGAGAGTCGATTGTTTTTTGACTGCACAACTTTTCCTCCTTACCGAATCTTTTTCCTGCAATATCCATTTTGCAAAAATCTGCCTGATAAGGCGTTAGTTGAGGCTGTTATTTGCAATTTTTATAATGCTCTTTCAAATATTCGTCAAGAGCCATTGTCATTGACGGCGCTTTAGGGTTGGGGGCTTCTATATCGAGCCTGAGTCCTTCGCTTTGAACGGCGCAAATGGTGGTAGGTCCGAAAGCCGCAATTTTTACATCGCCCTGCACAAAATCGGGAAAGTTTTCTTTCAACGATTTGATTCCTGACGGGCTGTAAAACACAAGTATGTCGTAATCAAATATATCAAAATTGGAAAAATCCGCGCTGATGGTTTTATACATCGTTCCTTTGGCGTATTTGATATTATTTTTGTCAAGCAGTTCGGGTATTTCAGCGTTGTGAGGCTCTGAAAGGGGAACAAAAAAATTGTCGTTTGTCTGTTTGACCTGTATTATATCAACAAGATCCTGAAATTTTGCCTTTCCGTAGAAAATCTTACGTTTTCGGTAAACGATGTATTTCTGCAAATAAAACGCCACACTTTCAGTTATGCAGAAATATTTCATGGAGTCGGGAACCTCAATGCGCAACTCATTACACAGTCTGAAAAAATGATCAATGCCCGTTTTACTTGTAAAAATAATCGCCGAAAAATCGAGAATATTGATCTTTTGCTGGCGAAAATCTTTCGCCAAAACCCCTTCAACATGATTAAAAGGTTTAAAATCTATTCTCAGATTGTATTTTTTTGCCAGATCGAAATAGGCTGATTTTGGGTTTAACGGCTCTGGCTGCGAGACTAAAATCTTCTTTGCTTTCAACACTTTACAGTTTTATTATTAATAAACTCGCCAATCCTGAAAAGTATTTTATAGATACTAAAACAGGTAAAAATTCTAGCGCACAAAGGTATAAAATCAAATAGAAAATAGAAACTTTATGGTTTATAAATAATAAAAATAATCGTAAAATTCTTATCAAGTAAAGAATTGCAATAATTATGCACCCGGCAATTAAACAACTTTTTGCCGTAATCAGGGGGGTGTAAAAAAACAGAATTGCTAAAATGAACAGAAAAAAACCGGCAAACCTGTATGCCTGATACACAGTAAAAATATAGTCGTTAAAAATTTCGGTTTTGCCGCTCATCAGTCCGGCAGTGGCGCAAACAATGTGCCTAAATATAAGCACAATAGCAATAACCGCCGCCGAAAAAAGCCAAATCTTAAAGCCCGAAAAACTGTCAGTAATAATGTTGCTGTACGAAACGGTAAAATATGCAAAAATTGATATAAGAAAAAATGACGATATGTTTAAGAGCGTTGATTTCCAATGAAATAATCCCCACGTTTTTTTCCCCTCGTCTTTTGTTCCTCTAAAAAGAAAAAATCCGGCAATGTCTGATAAGAGTGTTTTTGTCGAAGCGTAAACAATAGAAAAAAGTATTATTGAAAAAATTATAACGCCGATTGTCCAATCGTTGCGAAACGGCGTTGCGGGTAATGCTTCGCCGCTTCTCAGGCTCTTTTCAATGCGCGCCTTTTTTTCGGATAATATTTCGTTATTTTTTTGCACAAACTGAAACGGAAAAGCGTCAACAGAATCTGTATGTAATTCGGTAACAATATTATCGGGCAAAGCCGAAGCCGTGTCGGCAACGGGGCGGCGGCGATAAACAGGGGCAACAGGTTCATTTAAAGGTGCGCTGATTGTGTCTGCCAAAACAACAGTATCGGCTTCATATATCGGGGTTTCACGAAAAACGGTATCAACAGGAACTTGCGTTGCAGAATCTGTTAAAACTCTTAATGTGTCCTGAATAACAAATCCTCTGTAAGAAGTATCCTGATTAAAATCTGTCATTTTACCAACAAACGCAAGTCAATCTACATTAAAGTATTTTTTTCCTGCTTCGGTTTGGTCAAAAACATACAAGCCTATTCCCATGGCTATTATTACTATACAAAACATTATTGCACCCATAATTTACTGGTTTTTATTGTTTTTATCTTTGATGAAATACAATCCTATAAAAAAACACAAAATAACGGTTATTGCCCCAACTAAATACATA
>Ga0099364_10007181_pt1 | contig 15976 bp, 15 predicted proteins | sample TergutTh196P3_FD_73070 | JGI IMG/M metagenome (GOLD analysis project Ga0099364, IMG submission 73070) | Microcerotermes parvus P3 segment gut microbial communities from Pointe-Noire, Republic of the Congo - Th196 P3 | ecosystem: Host-associated > Arthropoda: Insects > Digestive system > Gut ...
CCCATCAGGTGCGTGAAGAAATGAAAAAACTCTATGACGCCTGTGCGCCGGGAGGCGGGTTTATCTTCGAAACCTCATGCGGTTTGGGCAATTGCAAACGGGAAAACGTAGAAGCGATGTTTGAAGCAGCAAGAGAATTGGGCGTATACGGATAATCCGCAAGGGCGATAAGGGAGATCAAAGCATATGCAAGTATCGATCCGCAAATGGAGAATGGAAGACGCCGCCGATATAGCGGCGGCGATCAATAACAAAAAAGTGCAGGATAATCTGCGGGACGGGATACCGTATCCCTATACGAAGAAGGATGCGGAAGAGTATATTTGGAAAGCCATCACCGCGGACAAAGACACGGAATATGCCTTTGCCATACTTTGCGACACTTTGGTTGTGGGCAGCATCGCGGTGTCCCGCCTGGATAACGTCCATCGCCTGACTGCGGAAATGGGCTATTATATCGCTGAGCCTTTCTGGGGGCAGGGCGTCACCACGGAAGCGGTCCGGTTAGTCTGCGCCCATATCTTCCTTCATACCGATATCACGCGAATTTTTGCCGAACCCTATGCATACAACACGGCTTCCTGCCGTGTGCTGGAGAAAGCGGGATTTCAGCTTGAGGGGATCCTTCGTCATAACGCGCTCAAGAACGGTCGAACGCTGGATATGAAAATGTATTCGTTGCTGCGGGCTTATCCTGTCCGCCCCTTAACTGACATGGAGATCGAAACAGCAATGGCCTTAGTGCGGCGGGTCTTTGATGCGTTTGAAGCGCCGGAGTATAGCGAAGAAGGGGTAGCTTCGTTTTACTCCTTTATCGAGACGCAGGCGATGCGGCGGAATAGGGAAAGCGGCAACCTCCGGCTTTGGGGCGCTTTTGACAACGCGCTTCTGATCGGGGTTGCTGCGCTGAGACCGCCTTATCATATTTCTCTTCTATTTGTAGACAGGCAGTACCATGGGCGCGGTATTGCCCGATCTCTTCTTGAGGAAGGTTTCCGGGATCTTTGGACGACATACGGGTCCGGAACAGTAACTGTTAACTCCTCTCCTTACGCTGTGGAGATATACAGGCATATGGGATTTGAAGCGGCGGATTCGGAGCAAAGCGTCAACGGGCTGCGATTTACCCCGATGCAGCGCGAACTGTCCCCGGATTGCAGTTTCAGCAGATCATCATAGATCAGCCAGATTCCTGATTTTCTGATTCTTTTCTTCCACCTGCTCGAGCATGGCTGCTTTCTCTTGTTCAAGGCGTGCGGCCAATGGGGCGTCATGCACTGCCAGAATTTGTATGGCAAGCAGGGCGGCGTTTTTTGCCCCGTCGATGGCTACCGTAGCCACCGGAACACCGGAGGGCATTTGTACCGTGGCGTAAAGCGCGTCCAGGCCTTGCAGCGCGGTGCCGCTTAAGGGAACGCCGATTACCGGCAAAGTGGTCTTTGACGCAAGCACGCCGGCAAGATGCGCCGCCGCGCCTGCACCGGCGATGATGACGGCATATCCGTTTTCTCTGGCGCCGGAAGATAAAGCTAATACTTTCTCCGGCGCCCTATGCGCGGAAGCCACTTGCAGGTCGGTTTCCACTGCGAAGGAACGCAGCGTCGTCACAGCAGACTCCATAATTTTCCAGTCTGAATCGCTGCCCATCACAACTAATACTTTTCCGGTCACGATTTCGCTCCCTTTCCCTGCCTATTGTCTGCTTACTTGATGAAGCGTTTCAGGATGTCGATCAGCATCCGCTTATCCGAGGCTTTGATCGTGTCCTTGTCTATCGCGATCATAAAGCGGGCAAGCATATCCAGATCATCCTGCGCGGCGCCTTTGACCGTTTCCTTAAAGACGCTGCCCAAATCCATACCGGCAGCCTGTATCTTCTCGATAGGTTCCGCGGAAGACGCATTGTTTGCGGCTGCTTCTTTTGCCGCGGCAAGGTCCAGTTCCAAAGCCCGCTTATCATTCGTCAACTGTCTCCAGCCTGCTTCTGTCTTTGCCAGTTGCTCCTTGAGATCGGCAATTTCCGTTTCAAAGACTGTCGTATCTTGCGAAACCTGACTCGGCCCGGCGGATTCCGCCTGTGCAAGACTTTCCTTTAATGTGGAAACCTCCTGCGCCAGCGCCGTATTATCCTTTGTTAACCGGTTGTGTTCCGCGTCAGTCTCTTTGAGGAGTTCGTTCAGATCCGCGATTTCTTTCTCCGTGTCAGCCAGCTTCTTCTCTGTATTGGTCAAGTTCTTCTCCGTGTCGGCCAGCTTCGTCTCTGTATTGGCCAAGTTCTTCTCCACGTCGGCTAGCTTCTTCTCCACAGCCAGCATGGATTCCTGAATATGGTCGTCCTGGGGAGCGTCGGTAGAACGCTCCAAAGAGGCGATGATCTCTGTGAGGCTCTGGTTCTCTTCCAGCAGGTCGTTTTTTTGATTGATTAGATTCAGTGTCTCTTCCTTAAGCCTGGAGAATTCCTGCTCTTGTTCTTCGTCGCTTTCGAAGCCAAACATGACGCCTTTCTCTTTCAGCGCCTGCAGTTCGTCCTGCAATGCTTCCAGGTCGAGCCTTGCTTTTCTGGACGCGTCTTCCGCCGCGGTCATTCTCTTTCGATAGCCGTCCGCTTCAGCCCGGAGGGAAGCGCCTTCCTCGAGGAATACGATGGTCTCCTCCTTGATCCGGCGGTTTTCTTCGTTCAGTTTCTCGATTTTCTCCTGCAGTGTACGCGTATCTTCATCTTCTGCGCCTTCGCCGGCGCCGGGCAGGCCTTGACTCAGCAAGCTGTTATACTTGTTCTCCCATTGCAGGCACAGTTTACGCAGCGATTCCGCTTCTTCGCTCAGCTTTTGATTTTCCTTTTTCAAAGCAAGTTCTTCGTCCTCAAGGTTCTGCAGCCTCTCGATATAGCGTTTGTTCGGTTCACTGCCCGGCGAGGAATCCATGTTCCCTGCCATCTCCTCCTCGGTCAATGCGCCGGGGAATTCGTCCATATACCCTGCTTTGGTCAGCAATATTCCGACCGGCACATCCAAATGCGGCGCCAGTAGCTTCAGTATCGCCGGAGAAGGTTTCTTACGAATGCCTGCTTCCAGTCGTGAGATTTCAGCGTTGCTGACCTCCCCGTTCGTTAGTACGCTGAGTTCTTTTTGGGAAATTCCTTTTGTCTGCCGCAATTCCTTGAGATATTCGCCAACAGCCATGATCCTGCCCCCCTCATCCGGATTTGTAGTACCTGCAATATACTTTCTATTATATACGAGAATAACCATTTGGTAAATAGGATTCTCAACGATTCTGGTGAATAGTATGTAGAACAGCATAAACATGACGAAGAAATGGGGAAGGGAGCAGTAGGCTATGCTTGCGATGATCGTTTTGGTTTCCGGCAGAGGCAGCAACCTGATGTCGATACAGGCTGCGATAGAGAAAGGCGCGTTGGACGGCAGGATCAACGCCGTGATCAGCAACAAGAGGGAAGCGGCGGCGCTGGCTTTTGCGAAAGAAAAAGGCTTACCGGCTGTTTGGATGAATCCGAAAGAGGAGGACGGCCGAATGGGATATGAAAACAGGCTTTTTTCTGAAATAGAGAAAATTGGCTCCGACTGTCTGGTGCTTGCCGGTTATAGCTTTCTGTTGAATTGGGATGTTTTTCGCCATTATGGCAAGCCGATACTGAACATTCATCCGGCTCTGCTCCCCGCATTCCCCGGGATGACCGCGCAGAGAGACGCTTTGGCATATGGGGTCAAGTATAGCGGATGCACGGTACATTTTGTGGACGGGGGTATGGACAGCGGACCGATCATTGCCCAGAAGCCGGTGCCGGTTATGGACTTGGATGACGAAGAGCGTTTATCAGCGAGAATCCTTGCGGAAGAACACAAACTGTATCCGGAAGTTCTCACATGGCTGGCCCGGGGAAGGATCCGGAGAGATGGCAGGATCGTCAGGGTATTGCCGGACGATGCGGAGGAAGGAGGCGGCAGGGGATGACGAAAAGGGCTTTAGCAAGCGTATCCGACAAAAGCGGCTTGGAGGAATTTTGTCGCGGGCTGGCGGATTTGGGTTGGGAGATCCTTTCTACAGGCGGCACTTATCAAAGCTTGGAAAAGGCGGGTTTGCGGGTGGTTCAGGTATCGGCAGTGACCGGCTTTCCGGAGATCATGGATGGCCGGGTAAAGACGCTTCACCCGAAGATCCACGGCGGGATACTGGCCCGCGCCATTCCATCACACTTGCGACAGGCGGAGGAGTTGGGGATAGGCCTGATCGATCTGGTCGCAGTGAACTTGTACCCATTCCGGGAGACCATTGCCGGAGAGAACGTCAGCCGGGCGGAAGCCATAGAAATGATTGACATCGGCGGACCTGCCATGATACGGGCGGCGGCAAAAAACCACGAAAGGGTCGCCGTCATCGTCGATCCGGCGGACTATCGCATGATCCTTACAGAGTTGAAGGAGAAGGACAGTATTTCCGGGGAAAGAAGGGAGAAGCTGGCTGCCAAAGCCTTTCGCTATACGGCGGAATACGACGCCTGCATAGCCGATTACTTGAAAGCGCAACATCCTGTCGATTGAACGAATCTTCATTCAACTTTTACACAGTGTATATTCAGGACCTGCCAAAGGCAGAGGGATAGCATCCGTCAGGCACGGCGCTATGCGCAGGTTAAACACCAAAACGACAAGATGCCTGCGCCATACCGGCGATGAGTCGCCGTCCGTGGCTCCCATCGCCTGAAAAATCGTCGTGATTTTTCTATGGCTTAGGCTAGCGCCAAGTTTGTGTCGTTGCTGCAAAAGCGCCTATCGCCTTGCCAGACGCTATCCCTCTGCCCTTATCGCAGGTCCTGAATAGACGCTTTTACACGTAATATGGCTAATATTCGCCATGTAAACGTGTATTGCGCTTTCGGATAAAACATGCAATAATAGGCAGAGTTTAGCACAAGCTTGCCGGCTGGCGTTTTCTCAAGGCTCGTTTTCTCAAGGCTTAAGAAAACAATTTGCTTTTTAGTTTCCTTTGTGCTATAGTCATGTCTTGATTGTACAATCTGACTTTTCAACCGAAAGTATAGGAGAGATTCCCATGTCAAAACTATATTCGCGCGAGAGAAGCGGAGCGCCCGGGCGCGGTTTGCCCGCTATGATCATGACGTCCTGCCTGTTGATTGCGCTTATCATCTGTGCGGGTATACTGATCGCAGAAGAACTGGATATGGCTAAAGATCCTTCTTCTGACGCTGTTCGCTCAAATGCAGACGAAACGCATGCCCGAAAGCCGCTGTCGGATACAGGCTGGGAATGTGGAGAACCCAACAGAAGCTGCAGCCACATTCTGATGAATGGCAGCGGCCCGCTTCTTTGTGTACCTTCAGAAATGATAGACAACTGCCTAATGATCCCGCTGGAGCATTATCGTTTGATCGCGGGATGCGGTCTGGAGATCGGCTTGGATGGCACAAGGCAGTTGATCAAGTATGACCGGGTTTATCAGATAGATCTGGATTCCGCCATGCTTGTCTGCGGCGGAGAAAGCTGGGCTTTTCCCCTGCCGCCCTTTGAGTTACACGGGCATATCTATGTGCCGCTTCGCTTCCTTTGTGAGATACTGGAGCTGGAAATCCAATGGAATAACGATAGTGATACCGTATTGCTCTCCAGCCCATGGGTTGATGTGGAGAGCCTGATGCAACCCATGAACAGCATCAATAAGCGAATACTGGCAAGGCTTTCTGAAGAAGAGGCAAAAACAACCGAAGCGCCTGCGGAACCGGTGGAATTGATCGTCACTTTTTATTACTCGTCTCGAAACACGACTTACACTGCTTCAGGATATCAGGCTGTGGCTGGCAGTATAGCCGCCGACAGCAGTATACCCTTCGGAACGCAATTCTATATACCCGAACTCAGCATGATTTGTGAAGACGGCATATTTACCGTACAGGACCGTGGCCGGTCGATCCATGGCAATGCCATTGACGTTTTTTTACCGAATGCGCTTCTCAATGATAAGGACGTCAGCGCCGCGCTGCGCCGCGGCAGGTTTAGTGTAATCGCTTATCCGGTTCAACCGGATAGCCGGTAGCCGGCACGGAAGGTAAGCCCGCATCGAAGGCAAGCTGCCCCTCTTTTCGGGCGGCTTGCTTTTTCTATGCTTTGGGTGATAGAATATGGTTCATGCGATACCGGTGCTTATCCCCGCAGCCCCTCGCTATACGGGGAGCCCGGAGTTCTTTGGCTGCCTGCCTCAGGGGGCGGATCGGGAGAATTTGGATTGATCGAAATTAAAAATCTGCATTATCAATATGATGAAAAAATGGAGGCATTGCGCGGCGTCGATTTATTTGTGCCGGAAGGCCAGTTTCTGGCGATTGTAGGCCATAACGGTTCCGGTAAATCCACACTGGCAATGCATTTGAACGGGCTTTTGCTGCCTTCCTCCGGCGATGTGACGGTCAATGGCTTGAACAGCAAAAATCCGTCTGAGTTTTGGAGCTTGCGGCAACAGGTTGGCATGGTGTTTCAAAACCCGGACAATCAGCTTATCGCGACGTCTGTTGAAGAGGATACTGCTTTCGGACCGGAAAACCTGGGTATGGAGCCTTCCCTGATTCGCAGGCAGGTAGACGAAGCGCTGATGACTGTCGGAATGGAGGCATATAAGGATAAGGCTGTGCATTTGCTTTCCGGCGGACAGAAGCAAAGGGTTGCTATAGCCGGGATCATGGCGATGCGGCCAAAAGTGCTTGTGTTGGATGAACCGACAGCTATGCTGGATCCGAGAGGCCGCAATGAAGTGATGAACGCCGTGCACAAGCTTAACCGGGAAGAGCGTATTACGGTTATCTATATCACGCACATGATGGAGGAAGCGGTGACAGCACAGCGTGTCGTAGTTATGGAAGAAGGCACGATTGTGATGGATGGCGCGCCGGTGGAGATCTTCAATCAAGTGGAAGAACTCAAACGATTGCGCCTGGATGTGCCGCTGGCCGTGGAAATGGTCTATAGGCTCCGGAAGCACGGCTTTCTCCTGCCCGAATCCATACTGACCATCGAAGAATTGGCGGTGGAATTATGCCCATAGTGCTGGATCATGTATCTTTTACCTATCAGCCCGATACTCCTTTCGCGGCGCCAGCCTTACATGATGTGAGTATCAACATTAGAAGCGGTCAATTTGTAGGGCTTATCGGACATACCGGAAGCGGAAAATCAACCTTGATTCAGCATTGCAACGGCCTTTTATTCCCCCTGGCCGGGCAGGTGACGGTGGACGGTATGCCTGTACTGCCGAAGGGAAAGGATTTAAAAGAAATACGGCGCAAGGTCGGCCTGGTCTTCCAATACCCGGAGCAGCAGCTTTTTGAAGAAAACGTAGCGCTGGATGTAGCCTTCGGCCCCAAAACGCTGGGCCTGGAAGATGCGGAAATTCAGCGAAGAGTCCGCTGGGCGATGAAAATGGTGGATCTGGAGTTTGCTAAATTTAAAGACGCTTCCCCCTTTGAACTGTCCGGTGGAGAAAAACGCCGCGTTGCCATTGCCGGTGTTCTGGCTATGCAGCCTAAGTATCTGATCCTGGACGAACCCTGCGCCGGGTTAGATCCGGGAGGGCGGGAAGAGATCCTGGATCAGCTGAAGCGATTGAACGAAAAGGGATTGGCGATTGTATTAGTGAGTCATAGTATGGACGACGTAGCGCGTTTGGCTAAACGTCTGATTGTGATCCATGAAGGGGCCGTCGTATATGACGATCAGGTCAGGCAGGTATTCAGTAAAGCAAAAGAATTGGCGGATATGGGGCTGGATGTGCCGGCGGTGATGAAGCTGATGATGCTGTTGAAAGAAAAAGGGCTGGATGTGCGTCAGAGTGTGCTTTCCGCTGAGGAAGGGCAGGAAGAGATACTAAGGGTGCTGAACCATGCTTAAAGATATTACCATTGGTCAGTACTATCCCGGGCAATCGTTTCTGCACCTTCTGGATCCCCGGACCAAACTGATCTGTCTGTTTGCCTATATGGTAGGTCTGTTTATGGTCAAAGAACCGCCAGGTTTCGGCTTTCTGGCTGTATTTACCGCGCTGGTGATCGCCGTATCCGGCGTCCCCGTCAAGGTTCTGGGCAAAGGCTTGAAGCCCATGTGGCTTCTGCTGACCCTTACCATGGTCCTTAATTTTTTTATGGTGAGCGAAGGGGACATACTCTGGCAATGGCGGTTTTTGAAGATCACAGACGCCGGCGTGGCAAGAGGCGTCTTCATGGCGTTTCGCCTGGTGCTGCTGCTGAATGTGACCTCCTTACTCACCCTGACCACAACGCCTATCCTGCTGACGGACGGTCTGGAGAGAATTATGAAGCGCTGTTTCGTTCCCATGGCCCATGAATTGGCTATGATGATGACGATCGCGCTGCGCTTTATCCCCACTCTGATCGAAGAGACAGAGCGAATCATGAAAGCGCAGATGGCCCGGGGCGCGGATTTTGAAACCGGCAACCTGCTGACGAAAGCAAAAAGCCTGGTCCCTTTACTGATCCCTTTGTTTGTAAGCGCCTTTCGCCGGGCGGACGAACTGGCGATGGCCATGGAAGCCCGCTGCTATCGGGGCGGCGAAGGCCGGACCAGGCTCAGACAATTGCAGTATCAAGGCAGGGATTTTGGCGCGTTTATCGCAACGGCTTGCTATGTAGCTTGCATCACAGCCGGCAGGTTTTGGTTGAAGACATGGTGATCGAAAAGAAAGGTCAAAAGATAGTCCTTACCGTAGCTTATGACGGAACGGATTTCTTCGGATTTCAGAGCCAGGCGGGAACCGGGTTTCCTACGATTCAGGAGACTTTGGAGAATGCTGTTTTTCAGTTGACCGGTGAGCGCGTGACAGTGGAAGGTTCGGGCCGCACCGATACAGGGGTCCATGCATGGGGTCAGGTGGTACATTATTTTTCGGAAAGCACAATCCCCCCGGAACGGTGGAAACTGGCCCTTGCGCCCTATCTGCCCGATAGTATCGTCGTTCGGGAGAGCTGTACCGCCATGCCGGATTTTCATGCCAGGTTTTCGGCGAAAGAGAAAACCTATCTGTATCAGTTTTTTCGCAATCCGACGCCCAGCCCTTTCTACAGGCGTTATGCCTATCATGTGCCCTATAGTTTGGATTTGAAAGCCATGAAAGAAGCTGCCTCACTATTTGAAGGCAGCCATGATTTTCGGGCTTTTTGTGCTTCCGGCGCCAAAGTAAAGAACTACGTCAGGGAAATCTATTCCTGCACGATGGATGAGGAAGGGCCGTTGTTGAAGCTTATTGTTCGGGGAAACGGCTTTCTGTGGCATATGGTGCGCATTATCGCAGGAACGTTGCTGGAAGTCGGCGCCGGCAAACGGCGGCAGGAAGATATCCCGGTTCTGATCGGCTTAGGCGACCGGCGACTGACAGGCGTCACACTCCCTCCCAATGGATTGATCCTTCTGCAGGTCAGCTATGCGCGCAGCGGCAATCAGGGCGCTGCACGGCTATAGTCTTCCGCGTTGATCATGTAATACGCCTTGTCTCTGCCGGAGGACACGCCAAGGAGTAAGCCGCTTCCGATCAATTCGGAAGTCTGCTCGGCTATGGCGTAGCGATAAATCTCATCTCCCATCTGATACAGGATGGTGTCCTCGTCAACCAATACACAGTAGAAGTCCCTCTCGTCAGGAAAGAGGTCCGCTAATCGCCGGCTTTTATTATCTTGCATCAGATAAAGCGAGTCGGCGCCGCTTCTGGCCGGTCTGTATAGCAGAAGGTTTTGCTCCGGCAGATAGTCCAGGATACGGCTGTCTCTTTCGATGGTATTGACCCTTTCCATGGCCTTGCCGTCAGGGGAAAGATAAATCCGCGAGATATCGTCATTATCCACATAAATGAGCGCGTCATTTCCGCTCCAAGTCAGATTAATGGTAATAAAGCCCGTCGGCGTGGTATAAGGCCTGGCAAATTCGCTAACCTGGTGGATAAAGGCTTTTTGCTGTACGTCGATCAGCAGCAGGTCGACCTGCCGGTCTTCTTTCGGGTTTCTGACCGTCACAGCCAAAAGCCGGCCGTTGGGAGACAAACGGCATTCAAGAGGACGGTCCGGCAAAGTATAAATCGGCTCCATGGTACCTTCGGTTACGGATACGACGAGAAGAGACCTGTCCGAGGCATTGTAACCGAATAAGTGGCCGTAATCCAGCCACACCGGCTCTCTGTAGCTTTGGGGCAATGCCAGGTCGTAACGAAGCGAGGGCAGGGAGAATAACTGCCTGGCGCCCAGCCCGAAGCTCCAGGTGAGGCTACTGCCGGCTTGCAGCAGTATCCGGCTGTTGATGATTTGCGAACGAATGCCGGAATATCGCTCTTCGCTGAATTGGTAGATCATGGTCATCTCATTTGTTGCCAACTGGATGACGCCTACGTTCGATGCTTTGCCCGTACGAAATACACAGGAACCGAGTATGCTGTTTCCTCTATTGTCGATACCCGATTCGAGTATGAGATTGTAGTTGATTCCGGTCTGAAGCTGGGTCAGGTTTACCCGGAGCTGCTGCGGTGTTTGCCAGGAAAACGCCGCAATGACAGGCTGTTCTCTCAAACCAGCCAGGAGGGAGTCCTCGACAGATAGATGGTTGACTTCCTGCGTAAAGTGAATGAGGAAAGTTTTGGCGGTATCTGATAAAGCCAGGCCGTATCGGCATTCTTCATAGCTGATAGGACGGGGATATCCACTGGAATCCAACAGGAAAAATTCACCTTCCGTCTGAGGGCTAAGCTCCAGAGATAGAGAAACCTGTTCCTCCAACGGAAGGGAACGGCTGCCGGTCAGACCGGCGGCAACGGTCAATTGATAGGTTCCCGCTTCGATTTCGGGAGCATAGATTTGGATGATACGGTCATTGCCGGTGACGGAAGTATCCGGCTGTTCCGCGCTGAATACCACCTCGGACAGACCGATGATTTGGACGGCGCTGTTGATCTGCGCCGGATCGAGGCTGTCACTAAAGACAAGATCCAGCGAAAAGCCGTTGGCTACAGCCAGTATCGATCCTTCCTCCATAGGGTACCGGCTGCCGGATATCTCGCTGCCATGGAGGATCGGTCTCAGCTCTGCGCTTTCCAAACGAAGAGGCTGGCTCTCCGTTTCCACATTCGCGATGGGATCCTGTCTGGACAGGTTGCTGTCGCAGCCGCCAGCCGCGATAGAAATGCTAAGCAGGAAACAGAGAATAAAAGGAAAGCGGTATGCCGTTTTTATGAAATTGCGTATGTTAAGGAGAGTATCCAAATTTTGTATCTTTATCCTCCGCGTTGTTTTGACGGAAAGAAAACCCGTATGCTTATTGGGTTTTCAAGGGAAGAACAGCACAATCATACCATTTCCCTTTCAGATATGCAAATGGAAGTTCGCGTCACCTATTGCGTCTGCACTGCACAGAAAGCTGCCGCAAGGAATATCTCCCTCGCGGCAGCCTGTGTTATATGGATTGCGCGACCGGATTAAGCGTTGTCCGGTTTTGTAAGCGGGTCCTCAGCAATTTCAGCGGCAATTGCGCTTTCAGTGACAGGTTTGCTTTCACTGTCCGCCATATACGCCAGGATGCCCCGCAGGATGGCTTGGGCTTCCTTCTGAATCGTAGATTTCCGGGTCATACGTTCATAATCTGCGGGGTTGCTGATAAAGCCCAGCTCGAGCAATACAGCGGGGCATTCTTCCAGCCGGCACATGGCAAGGCTTTGCCAGCGCATACCGCCGTCGTGGTGGGTGGTTCCGTTAACCAGGGCGTCCCGGAGATACCCGGCCAGACTGGCCGATTGCGGATGGGTATAGAGCGCCAGTGCGCCGAAAAAGGTACGGATATCCCTGTCGGCGCCCAAGGAATTTCGGTGTAGCGATATAGCCAAATCCGGTTTCCACGAACGAATCCGGTTCGCTCTTGGTTCGAGATCCAGATAGCTGTCGTCCCTGCGTATCATCATCACTTCCGCGCCGGCTTCCCGCAGCACCGATTCCAGAACCAGCGCCAGATCGAGATTGACGTCCTTCTCCAGTTTGCCCCTGCTGCCGGCGGGACCGGTAGCGCCGTTATCTCTGCCGCCGTGTCCGGCATCCAAGGCGATGACCATGCCGCTCAGCGGAGGTTTCTGTAGCCCGGAAGCGGACAGGGTAAGCGGGTTATTGAAGAGGAAAGAAAGGATGTTGGTCGTCTCGTCATAGCGAATGTGATAGCCGTACAGCCGCCCGTACGTTTTAAGCTGCAGCGTGTATACGGCGTGCATTCCCTCCTGGCCGAAGGCAATTTCATCCTTAAACAGGGGATCCACCCCCTCGCGAAGCAGCGGCTGCCCTATGGTGTTATGGAGCGTCAACCGCAGTTCTTCGGCAGTGACGTCAACATAGTAGGAAGTGAAATACGGAAGCCGGAAAGCTATCTCCACACCGGCTTCCCCCGGAATGATCACGGCCGACCCGGTCTGGCTTATAGGCAGATTTCCCTCCGCCAGAATCTCCACATTTGGCTTATAGGTCCAGTTACCGGAATCCATCAGGTAGTAGCCGTTCAGTTCCGCCGTCACGTAGCCTTTGACGCCTTTCTTAAGCGGCTGCATGCGTTCGGCGTTACTCGAAGCTTCTGCCCGGACGACAGTTTCGTCTTCTTTCGTTACATATACCAGTGGCTTTGGCAGAACCACCGGTTTTGGCGGCTCGACCGTTCCGCCGCCGCCACCGCCGCCGCCTGCCGGGGGCTGGCTCCGGATAAGACTGTAGGCAAGTTCTTCGTCCTGATACGTGAAGAGGAATTCATTGTTGCCGACCTCCAGAGAAGCATAAACGCAGAAATACCCGCTTACCGTGCGATCGACAAGGCTACCGTTCACATACAGTGGATACCGGGGATCTGCGGAGCCGATAATATAGGAATTCGCAGAAGATAGGGTGCTCCCGGAAGCGGGATAAGCGATTTTCAAATCCTGAGCAAGTTCTGTATCCAGAAACAGTTCTTTGAGTTGATCTCGCAAACCGAGGGCGTTCTCAGCGATTTTGCTGTACCCGTAAAACACACTGCCGTCGATTGCGCCCAAAGCCCGGTTCAGCGTGATCTGGCTGCCGATCTCCGTAGGCTTAAGCCAAAGACCGTCTGTGCCGACCCGATAAGCCGCGTGCCCGATATAGAGCCGGACATTGGCGCCAAGCGTGACGTTTCTCCACCACCTGACCAGGACGTCATAGTCGCTCCCCTTCGTGCCGATTGCCCAATAAATCTGCGGAATGATGTAGTCGACGATTTCTTCGGTCACCCAAAGGCGGCTGTCGGCAAAAATTCGATTGTGGCTTTCGAAGCCGTTCGTATCAGAACCCAGGGGAGTACTCTGCTTGTTTTGCCAGATTCCGCTGGGAGATATGCCGAATTCCACACCGGGCCGGATTTCCTTGATGGCGTCCCTGACCATGCGCATCAAGGTCGTCGTATTCTGCCGGCGCCAGTCTTCGAGAGAGAGACCGGCTGGTTGACCGTATTTTTCATAAGTAGCGCTGTCGTCGTAGGACATATCGCTGGGATAAAAATAATCGTCAAAATGGATGCCGTCGATATTATAGTTTTCAACAATTTCCCGCACACCGTTCACAACGAGTTTCATCGCTTCCGGTTCTCCCGGGTTAAGATACAGTTTGCCGTCTCCGCAGGCCAGAGTCAAATCCTGCCGGTCTTTTACCGGCGAACCTTCCGGCAGAAATGCGTGCGTGTTTTGCGGACTGGCGCCGGTTCCCATGGTCAGACGGTAAGGATTGATCCAGGCATGAACACGGATACCCCTTTGTTCCGCTTCCTCCAGCAGGAAAGCCAAAGGGTCATAATCCGGGTCCTGGCCGGCTGTCCCTGTCAGGTATTCGGACCAGGGAAACAGCGAGGATGGATACAGGGCGTCGCCGTGGGGCCGGACTTGAAAGAATATTGTATTGAGTCCGGCGCTCTTTGCCATATTTAAAATATCAATCAATTCCTGCTTTTGCCGCTCCTTGTCGTTCCGGACCCTGGGAAAATCGATGCTGTATACTGTCGCGATCCAAACGCCGCGCATCTCTTCTTCATCGATAAGGTGGGGTATCTCGGAATCGGCTTCCGTTATCTCTGACGAGTCATTCTCCGGACTGAGGGCAATCAGGCCTTGCTCGCCGGACAAAAGCGGCGGCAGCGACGGAAGACCGGCGCGTAACTGCTCCACGAAGGGCAGCCGGTTGATCCCCATAGTGAATCCGCTATATAGATCCGGGATATACTGCCGGGTAAGGCCCAGACCGGCAAAGACGGTGACAAGCGCTACAAGACAATAGAGCATGGCAATCGATAGGCTTCTTCGAGTTCTAGTCATATTTTACTCCCTGCATAAATAGAATGAGGCTGGATGAGCCAGCGGTTGAACGAATCTTTGTTCAGCACAGGATTCAGATCCATGCTGAACCGTATATATCTTACCATATTGCGCCTGGGAAGTCCTTTGAGAAATGTAGATTTTTTGTAAACAATTTCAACATGTTCCTTATGCTGAATAAGCACTGTTTGTCTGAAGACCTTTCGTTTTGCATTTGTGTCTGAGTTGTGTTTTGGACAGATTCAGAATATAATGAAAGTATTGTATCTATTGTTTTTAATGTGGATGATCAAAACAGGAAGGAAGATTTTCATGAACCTTGCCAAACTGACTTCAGCCGGCCAAGTGACGGTTCCCGTCGAAATACGCCGCATACTGAAACTCAAAACAGGTGATAAAATACTGTTCATCCAGAACGAGGCAGGTACTGTGACGATAGAGAACGCTTCAGTAAGCGCAATCCGAAAAGCACAGGCGGCGTTTGGTGGAGTTGCAGAGGAATTGGGCAATCCCTCAGAGGAAGAAATCCAGTCTTGGGTCAATGAGATCCGTTACGGGAAGGATGAGCAAGATTGAAAATTCTCATCGACACAAACATCCTGATCTCTGCGATGCTCTATCCGGGCTCAATACCAGCGAAAGCAATGCGTCATGCGGCAGACAACTATGATCTTGTTTTATGCGATCATAACATCGCAGAGTTCCGGAGGGTAGCGAGGGATAAATTCTCAAGGATACAACCCGATATTGACCAGTTCCTTACGGAACTATCCTACGAACTGATTTTCACGCCGGAGACTCCTCTAAAAAACATGTCCGACCGAAAGGACGAGCCGATTCTCAATGCCGCAATTATTGCTGAGGTAGACGTTATCATCAGTGGTGACAAGCATTTTCTTTCGCTCGATATGGAGCGTCCTATAGTTCTGACAGCCGCATCGTATCTGGATACTGAGATGGCTGGAGGTTGACATTACCCTTGACATGGACGAGCCCTTACCGGCAGATTCCGACAGTAGGAAAAACCTTGGCTATAGCTGCCATCTCAAAATGTATTACGAACTGGAACTGGATCGCTTTTTCAACAACAAGACGCGCCATCAGGGCTTCCAATACAACACCAATTCCATCATGACACTGCTCATCATATCCAGGATACTTTCCCCTGGCTCCAAGAGAAAAGCCTACGCAGAAAAAGGTCGCTACTTCGAGCGCTTTGATTTTGAAGAACACGATGTCTACCGCGCCCTATCCCACTTCGCCTGACGGATTAAATGTCGGAATAAAATTAATGGAGGAATAGCCAATGCTGATACGATGGGCGAATGAAAATGACATGCCTGCGTGGTACGCGCTGGCAACGGAAGTGTCATCATTGTTTCAACACACTGCGGATATGGGCGTGGAACTAAAGTCCAGCAATAGCGGCAAAGGGTCTGCAAGCAGATATGAAATGCTGACCGCTGTGGATTACATGAGCGGGAGCAACATTGGCTTTATCTTGTTTTCACGAGAAAAGAACAGTATTACATGGTTTGCTGTTTCTGAGAAGTATCGAAGTAAGGGTGCAGGCCGTCGTTTGTTAAAAACTGTCCTGCGTCAGCTT
>Ga0099364_10007182_pt1 | contig 15975 bp, 14 predicted proteins | sample TergutTh196P3_FD_73070 | JGI IMG/M metagenome (GOLD analysis project Ga0099364, IMG submission 73070) | Microcerotermes parvus P3 segment gut microbial communities from Pointe-Noire, Republic of the Congo - Th196 P3 | ecosystem: Host-associated > Arthropoda: Insects > Digestive system > Gut ...
ACCCCCCGGGAGAGCAGCAGACGAACCACGAAGGCCCCCGGGATCGCCAGCAGCCACCCAGGACGCCACCAGGCCAGACCGGCAAACGGCAGCAGCCACGCCGTGGCAGCCAACAGGCCCGGCCAGGAAATGGCCCGCCCAATGGGTTTGACCTTGCTCGTCAGGTCATCTCGCGCATACGTCCCCGAAAAGATGATTGTCACCACACACCAGCGACTTAGCACATGCGCAAACACCAGGCCCACCAGCCCCGCCCACAACTCGGCCTGCAACAGTGCGGTAAGCGCGGTGATTTTTAACCCGAACAACAGTATGAGTCCGATCACAGCGAATGCTCCGACCCGTGGGTCCTTCATGATCTCCAGCGTTCGTTGCTTCGACTGACACGCGCCGAACCCGTCGCAGACATCCGCAAAACCATCCTCGTGAAAGGCCCCCGTCGCCAATACGCCCACTCCCAGGCCAATCACCACCGCCACCGACATCGGCAGCACCCATTGGACGACCAGCATCGTGACACCCGTGATGCCGCCCACCAGCCAACCTATCGCTGGAAAATATCGTGTTGAACGGTTCAACTGTTCATCCGAATACCCGATCCAGGCCGGGCACGGGATGCGTGTATAGAACATGACCGCCGTCAGGAACAGGCGCAGTTCCGTTGTCACAGGATGCTCATGGCGCGGCGGGTGCTCTGCTTCGGCCTGTTTTGAATGCGTGTTCACGCGTTTTCCGGCCCCCCCGTGGACACCCCGGCCTGACTGAAGCTTGCCATCTCGTTCAGGAATGCAGCCGCGCTCGTAATTATCGGGTACGCGACCGCGCAGCCCGTGCCTTCGCCCAGCCGCATCCCCAGGCGAAGCAGCGGCTTTGCGCCGAGACGCTCAAGTACGGCAGCATGACCCGGTTCTCCCGATTCATGGCAAAAGATGGCATTGCCCATTATCAAAGGGTTTTCCGACCAGACGGCCAGGAAGGCAGCAGTGGCAACAAATCCATCTATCATCAGAATGCGGCCCGTCTCAAATCCACGACGCATCGCTGCGCACATTTGGGCAATCTCAAATCCTCCAAACATCGCCAGTGCTTCCCGGGCATTGGATGGCCGTGGATGGCGCATCTGAACCTGGCACAGGCGGTTCAATTTTCGGCTCAACCCTTCGCCGACCAATCCCGTGCCTGGGCCTACGCAATCCTCCAGCGGAATACCTGCCAATGCACTGATGAGCAGGCTTGCCGAACTCGTGTTGCCAATCCCCAGTTCGCCAAAACCCATGATGGTGCACGTTGGAGCCACCACCTGGTCGACGACATCTGCTCCCGCCCTGAGACACCGCTCAAGCTCGTCAGCCGTCATGGCGTCCCCGGTGAGCATATTTCGGGTTCCTGGCCCCATCCAACAATCCACCATCCCTCGAGGTTTGTCGCCCGGCCAATCGACCCCGGAATCGACAAGCATCACCTCGATCCCATGTTGGCGCGAAAATACGTTGATGGCCGCCCCACCGGCCAGAACATTTAATGCCATCTGAGCGGTCACTTCGCGCGGATATGCGCTGACTACTCCATGGGCGTGGTCCGCCGCAAACACCAATATTGTCGGATCAGTCAGTGAAGGCGACAGGGTTTGCTGAATCTGGCAGAGCTGTGCCGCAAGCGCTTCGAGTCGCCCCAAAGCCCCTCGCGGTTTCGTCTTGTCATCAATAGCGCCACGAATTTGTGAGATAAAACGGCTGTCCATCTGCATAGTCTAAAGAAAATCTTTTTTTCAGGATGCCATCGATGAGAGATCAATGCAGGTGGTCAATTCCCCCAGAGGGTCGACATTCCTGCAACGTGAGGTTTGAAATTCCGATGCGGGTCAGGTCTTCACGCAGACGCGCCAGCGCGGCGGTGCCGAATTCGGGCGGGACGGTACAGCGAACTTCAAAGGAGACGCCGGAAGCAAGCAGCGTTTCAAGCGCCGTCCGCGCGGAGTTGCCCCCCTCGCAGCCGACCACCGAAGCGTATTCCGAGAACGGCGCTTTAACGTCGAAACCGACCCAGTCGAGCAACGGCAGCGCCGCCGCCAGCCGTTCGGGGTAGATACCGGCGGTGTGCAGGCCGGTATCGAACCCCAGGGCGCGAACCTCGGCAAGCGCGGTTGTCAGTCCGCGCTGCAACAGCGGTTCGCCACCGCTGAAAACGACGCCATCGAGCAGGTCGCGCCGTGTTTTCAGCCACGCCAGGACTTCCGGCCACGACTGCATGCCGACGCCCGCTGGCAGCAAGTGCGCGTTGTGGCAATAGGTGCAGCGCCAGGGGCAGCCCTGGCAAAAAATCACCGCCGCCAGCCGTCCGGGAAAGTCGATGGTGGTAAACGGCACGAGGCCGCCTACCGCCAACCGGGGTTGGGACATTTCAGCCACAAGGAACCCGCCCGCCGCAGGGTTCGGCGAAATGGCGGCGCTCATGGTGTTCGCTCTGTTTGCCGGGATTGAACTCCGAAACCGGGCGGTGATACCCCATGACGCGAGTCCACACCTCGCAGCGTTGGCGTTCGTGTTCCAGTAAAGCGGGTTGATGCGTGTTTTGAGACATGATGACTCCTTGAAGAGTGTTGGAAGAAAAACTCACTGAACCCGCCCCTTCCGGGCGAGAATTTCCTCGTCGCATTGGGGACAGAATTCGTACTCGCCAGCGAGATAGCCGTGTTTCGGGCAGATCGAAAAGGTGGGCGTGACGGTGATGTAAGGCAGACGAAAACGTGTCAGTACCGTTTGTATCAATTTCCGACAGGCCGCAGGCGTGGAGATGCGTTCGCGCATGTAGAGGTGCAGCACCGTACCGCCGGTATAGCGGGTCTGCAATGCGTCCTGCTGCATCAACGCCTCGAAAGGATCGTCGGTGAAACCCGTCGGCAGTTGGGAGGAATTGGTGTAATAGGGCTTCTCCGTCGTCCCGGCTTGCAGAATATCGGGCCAGCGTTTGCGGTCTTCCTTGGCGAAACGGTAAGTAGTGCCCTCGGCCGGTGTCGCTTCGAGGTTGTACAGGTTGCCGGTGCTTTCCTGGTAGTCGCGCATGCGATCACGCAAGCGGTCGAGCAAGCGTATTGCCAGGGCACGCCCGAAAGGGGTGGCGATGTCCTCGGCATCGTGCGTGAAGTTGCGGATCATTTCGTTGAGGCCATTGACGCCGATGGTCGAGAAATGGTTGCGCAGGGTGCCGAGATAGCGTTTCGTGTAAGGGAAAAGGCCATCGTCCATCAACCGCTGCACGATCTTGCGCTTGATCTCCAGGCTGTCGCGGGCCATGTCGGCGAGGCGGTCGGCGCGCGCCAGCAGAGCCTCCTCGTGACCGGCGTGGAGATGGCCGAGTCGGGCGCAGTTGAGGGTGACGACGCCGATCGACCCGGTCTGCTCGGCCGAGCCGAAGAGACCGTTGCCGCGCTTCAGAAGCTCCCGAAGGTCGAGTTGCAGGCGGCAGCACATGGAACGGATATGGTTCGGCTTCATGTCGGAGTTGATGAAGTTCTGGAAGTACGGAAGGCCGTACTTCGCCGTCATGGCAAAGAGCCGCTCGGCATTCTCCGATTCCCACGGGAAATCCTCGGTCATGTTGTAGGTGGGGATCGGGAAGGTAAAGACGCGACCACATCGGTCGCCGGTGGTCATGACCTCGATGTAGGCGCGATTGATGAGATCCATTTCGGCCTGGAGCTCGCCGTAGGCGAAGGGCATCTCGACGCCGCCGATCACCGGAATCTGCTCGCGCAGGTCTTCCGGGCAAACCCAGTCGAAAGTCAGGTTGGTGAAAGGCGTTTGCGTCCCCCAACGCGACGGCACGTTGAGGTTGTAGATGAACTCCTGCATCTCCTGCCTCACGGTCTCGTAATCCAGGCCGTCCTTGCGCACGAAGGCCGCGAGACAGGTATCGAAGGAACTGAAGGCTTGCGCTCCGGCCCATTCGTTCTGCATGGTGCCGAGGAAGTTGACCATCTGGCCGAGCGCGCTTGAGAGATGCCTGGGAGGATTCGCCTCGGGTTTTCCGGGCACGCCGTTGAAGCCTTCGAGAAGCAGTTGACGCAGCGACCACCCGGCACAGTAGCCGGAGAGCATGTCGAGGTCGTGGATGTGAAAATCGGCATCGCGGTGCGCCTGTCCGATTTCCGGCGGATAGACGTGGGAGAGCCAGTAGTTGGCGACCATCTTGCCGGAGACGTTGAGAATCAGGCCGCCGAGCGAGTAGCCCTGGTTGGCGTTGGCGCGCACCCGCCAGTCGGCGCGATCCACGTATTCGTCGATGGCGGAGACCGCATCGACCAGCGTGCGGCGATCCTCGCGCAACCGCCGGTGCTGGTCGCGGTAGGCGACATAGGCGCGGTAGGTGGCAAAGTGATTGGCGTCCACCAGGGTCTGTTCGACGATGTCCTGTATCTGCTCCACCGTCGGTTCCGAGATCCCGTAGCGATGGCGAATCACCTTGAGCACACGGGCGGCAAGCAGGTTCGCCTCTTCGGCGTCGAACTCGCCGCTGGCCACCCCGGCGCGCGCCAGAGCGGAAGCGATTCGCGCCGACTCGAAGGGTTCGCTCCGCCCGTCGCGTTTGAGGACGCGCCCAGGCAGTACCGGCGCTGAAATTCCCTGGGGCGGTTGAGCAATTGCTACGGCATCCATTGTCGGGCCTCGCATCCGGCAGTTGGGAAAACGCTTGATCTGATTGTCATCGACAGTCTCCACTGAAATGGGCGGGGACCGTCATCATCGGCTCGCGGGCCGATGTGAAAGCAGCAGCAAATGGAACGAGGACGATCGTGTTCATCTGTACGCCAGGGACACCCCGCCCCGTTGCTTGATTGAAGGACGTTGCGGCAGGTCTCCTGGCTCTCGGGTCAGCGCGCCTTGCCTGCCTTCCCGGATGACTCCAGTGGCACAAGAGAGGCAAGTCGCTCGCCGATGACAGTTGCGGGGGCAGCCTCGGATTCCAGGCCGTCAGCCCGTCACCGAATTCCCTTTCAATCCCTGATGGGAACCAACAACGGGAGGCAGTCTAGGATGCAGGGGATGCGTTGTCAAGTGGGAAATACTATATATGGTGTTTTTTTATTGCCTACATACTAGATTTGGATTGTATAGGTTGTGTAGGCTGGGGTGAGCGTGGCGAACCCCAACGTATGTGGACAAAGGCAGGCTGGAGATGTTGGGATTCGACACGCTCATTCCAGCCTGCTGCACTGGCAACACCCGGTTAGTGGGCAGAGTGGTCACGTTCCCACATTTGTGATAATGTGGGTTTGTGTAAGACTATGGAGTTTATGACATGGGCCGCCTGACCATCGACATCACTGACCAGCAGCACCAAAGCCTCAAAGCGCTGGCCGCCTTTCAAGGCAAGACGATCAAGCAATACGCACTCGAACGTTTGTTTCCCGGCGACACGGATGCCGATCAGGCGTGGCAGGAATTGAAAACCCTGCTGAGCGCGCGCATCGACGAGGGGTTGGCGGGAAAGGTTTCTAGCAGGAGCGTCGGCCAAATTGTCGATGAAGAACTGGTCAAGGATGACCACCATTGACCAAAGACTACGTTCTGGCGGTGGCGGCGGAAGCCGATCTGCGCGGAATCATCCGCTACACACGCAAGCAATGGGGCAATGCGCAGACGCGCCGCTACGTTGCCAGGCTGGAACAGGGCATGGCTCGCCTTGCGGTCGGTCAAGGGCTGTACAAGGACATGAGCGCGCTCTACCCAACGCTACGCATGGCGCACTGTGAGCATCACTACGTGTTTTGCCTGCCGCGAGAGAATGCGCCCGCGTTGATCGTGGCGATTTTCCATGAGCGCATGGACTTGATGTCGCGTCTGGCTGACAGGCTCTATATGGAGTGAGCGTAGCGAACCCCAACGTATGGGGATAAGGGCAGGATGGTCATGGACTTCCCTGGACATGAGCGGAGCCTAGACAAGCGAAGCGCCATCCGGAAGCCCCCCCGCGCGTTCTCGAACTTCCCGCGCAGCCGCCGCCATATTGCGCAAGGCCGCCGCCGTTTCCGGCCAGCCGCGTGTCTTGAGGCCGCAATCCGGGTTGACCCAGAGATTGGCTGCCGGAATCACCGTCAGGGCTTTTTCCAGCAGACGCGCTATTTCTTCCGTCGCCGGTACTCTGGGCGAATGGATGTCGTAAACGCCGGGGCCGATTTCGTTCGGATACTTGAATTCGCCGAAAGCGTGCAGCAGCTCCATGTCGGAACGGCTGGTTTCGATGGTAATCACATCGGCATCCATCGCGGCAATCTCGGGCAGGATGTCGTTGAATTCCGAGTAACACATGTGCGTATGAATCTGCGTCTCGTCGGCGACGCCGCAAGCGGCCAGCCGGAAAGCGCGAGTGGCCCAGTCCAGATAGTCTTTCCAGGATTCCCGGCGTAGCGGCAAGCCCTCCCGGATGGCCGGTTCATCGATCTGGATGATGCCGATGCCGGCCCTTTCCAGGTCGCAGACTTCGTCGCGAACCGCCAGGGCGATTTGCGCAGCCGTCTCGGCGCGCGGCTGGTCGTCGCGCACGAAAGACCATTGCAGGATGGTGACCGGCCCGGTCAGCATGCCTTTCATCGGCTTCTTCGTCAGGCTTTGGGCGTAGGCGCTCCAGGCGACGGTCATCGGGCTTGAACGCGATACGTCGCCGTAGATGATGGGGGGCTTCACGCAGCGCGAACCGTAGGACTGAACCCAACCATTGCCGGTGAAACAGAATCCCGCCAGTTGTTCTCCGAAATATTCGACCATGTCGTTACGCTCGGCTTCGCCATGCACCAGCACGTCGATGCCGAGATCTTCCTGCACCGAGACGGCATGGGCGATTTCCTTTTCCATCACCTGGCGGTAGTCGGCTTCGTCCAGTTCGTCGCGCCGGAAGGCGGCACGGGCCGCGCGAATTTCCGCAGTCTGCGGAAAGGAGCCGATGGTCGTCGTGGGCAGTAGCGGCAATTGGAAACGCGCGCGCTGCACGGCCTGACGCTTCTCGAACGGCGAACGGCGGCGATCGGCGTCGGCGGGCAACCCGGCCAGACGCTCGCTCACAGCCGGATTGCGCACCCGGCGGCTTGCGCGTCGCGCCTGGAGGGCCTGGCGAGACAGCCTCATCGAATGTTCGGCAGCCGGCATACCCGCCAAAGCCTGCTTCAGGATGTCCAGCTCTTGCAGTTTTTCGACGGCGAAGGCGAGCCAGTCGCGCAATTCCTCGTCCAGACCGGTCTCATCGGCCACGCTGAACGGAACATGCAGCAGGGAGCAGGAGGGCGCCAGCCACAGATCATGACCGCGCAACGCGCGCAAGTCCTGCAATTGATTCAGGACGGCATCCAGATCCGTGCGCCAGATATTGCGGCCGTCGATGATGCCCAGCGACAGAACCTTGTGCGTCGACAGCCAGTCGGCTACGGTGGCGACTTCCTGCGGTGCCCGGATGCCGTCAATGTGCAGGCCGTCGACGGGAAGCCGACAGGCCATGCCGAGGTTCTCCTGCAAGGGCGAAAAATAGGTTGCCAGCAACAAAGGCACGTTTGCAGTTGCCAACCGGGCATAAGCCGATTCAAACGCCTGCCGCCAGGCGGGCGGTAAATCGAGGCCGAGTATGGGTTCATCGATCTGCACCCATTGCACCCCTTGCGTTTTCAGACGGGCGAGGATTTGCCCATAGACAGGCAGCAGTAGGTCGAGCAGATCGAGACGATCGAATCCGGCCGCCTTGCCCAGCCACAGGAAGGTCAAGGGGCCGAGCAACACGGCCTTGACGGTATGGCCGAGCGCCAGGGCTTCATCCACTTCGGCAAACAGCCGCTCCCCGGCCAGCGAAAATTGTGTATCCGGCATGAATTCGGGAACCAGGTAATGGTAGTTCGTATCGAACCACTTGGTCATTTCCAGCGCCGGACATTCACTCCCGGCATTCCCCGCTTCATGGGCCACCCCACGCGCCAGGGTGAAATAACGCGCCAGTTCCGGCGTATCAGATGAAAACCGGAAGCGTTCCGGCTCGCAGCCCAGCAGTTGAATGTGACTGGCAACATGGTCGTAGAAGGCGAAATCGCCGACCGTGACGACATCCAGACCGATATCGCTTTGCAGCGCCCAATGGCGGGCGCGCAACGTGCGTCCGACCGATTCCAGTTCGTCGAGATCGATCTCGCCACGCCAGTGGCGTTCGAGCGCAAACTTCAATTCGCGTTGAGCGCCCATACGGGGAAAGCCGAGGATATGGGTCTGAATCATGGTTGCTCCAGGTAATGAATGCTTTGGGTTTCAGGCTTCAGCGCGAAGCGGGTGCGGTCTGCCTTCCTTGTCGACCGCCACCATCTCGAAGCGCCCGGCAAGAGCCTCCTTGCGTTCGCCGGTCAACAAGGTTTCCGCGACGCCGACGACTTCGACCGTCATCGAGGAACGGCCCACTCGCGTGATACGCCCGGTCAGTTCCAGCATCTGTCCAAGCCTGATAGGCACATGAAATTCCACCCGTTCCGACATCGCCATCACCACGGCATGACGCGCATAGCGCGTGGCCGTCACGAAGGCGGCTTTCCCAAGCAGTCCAAGCGCATTGCCGCCATACAATGTGCCGTAATGGTTGGCCTGATCCGGAAAGATCATTTCGACGAAAGTGGTTTGGCTGTAACAGTGTTCGGAGGCACTCGTGGCGGGGGAAACAGATGTCATCGGAGCTTGTGTTTTGTTGTGAACCTTTACAATATACGCACTGTAAAAATCCTGGCAAAGGGCTGAAATAGCGTAGATTTGCAAATCCAAAAGAGTCTTTTTGCGAATACTGCGAAACCCCGGTGAGAAGAAATCAATGAAAAAGACCTTCATGGGCGTGCGGTTGAAGCGCCTGCGCGAAGAGCGCGGCTTGACCCAGATTGCGCTGGCGCGCGCCCTGGAACTGTCGCCGAGCTACCTGAACCAACTGGAACAGAACCAGCGCCCGCTGACCGTGCCGGTATTGCTCAAGCTCAACGCCGTATTCGGCGTCGACGTCCAGCTGTTTTCAGAGGATGACGAAGCGCGCCTGATCGCCGATCTTCGGGAGTTTTTCGACGAAATTCCGGAATGTGAAGCGGTCGCGCTGGCTGAAATTCGCGAACTGGCGGCCAACATGCCCGCCGTGGCCCGCGTCCTGTTGCGTCTGGCGCGAGGTCGACGCGAAATGCTGGAGCGTGAAGAAATCTGGGCCGCCCGGTTCGGCCTGGATCGTAGCGAACTGGATGCATACAAACCGATGCCCTTCGAGGAAGTCCGCGATTTCTTCTATGCCCGCCACAATCACTTTGCGGAAGTGGACGAATGGGCGGAGCGTCTTTTCGACGCCTGGAAACTGCGTCCGGGCGACGTGGCCGAAGGGCTGGAAAAACGCCTGTCCCATTTCCACGGAATCCGGGTCGTGCGGCAAGGCCACGATGCAGGCAGTCCCGCCGGGCATGCAGCCAGCGACGTACAGCGCCACTTCGATCCGGCTCAAAAAATTCTTGTCCTGTCTCCGCACCTGACGATCGGCCAGGCCGCCTTTCAGATGGCGGCGCAACTCGCTTTCCTTGAAATCGCGCCCCTGATCGACACTCTGGTGGATCAGGCCGACCTGTCCAGCGGCGAAGCGCACCGACTGGCACGCATCGGACTTTCCAGCTATTTTGCGGGCGCCCTGATCCTGCCCTATCGGCCATTCCTGGATCAGGCCGAACGACTTCGTTACGACATCGAATTGTTGGGACGCGGTTTCGGCGTCGAATTCGAGACCACCTGTCACCGCCTCTCGACACTCCAGCGGCCCGGAGCAAGTGGTGTGCCGTTCTTTTTCGTGCGCGTCGACCGCGCGGGCAACATCTCGAAACGCCAGTCGGCGACCGGGTTTCACTTTTCGCGCATCGGCGGTACCTGCCCATTGTGGAATGTTTATGAAGCCTTTGCCCAACCTGGAAAAATACTCACCCAACTCGCCACGATGCCGGACAGTCGCGCCTACCTGTGGGTGGCAAGAACCGTCTCAAGGGGTTATGGCGGCTTCGGGACGCCGAGCAAAACCTTTTCGATCGGACTGGGGTGCGACCTCAGACATGCCGAGCGGCTGGTGTACAGCCAGGGATTGAATCTGAAAGCCCAGGAGGAATTCATGCCGATCGGCGCAGGCTGCAAGGTTTGTCCGCGCGGCAACTGCCCGCAACGCGCGTTTCCCCCCTCGGGCGAGCCGTTGGTCGTGGACGAGAACCGACGAGGCTTTTCGCCTTACGCCAGTTAAAAAAAGCGCGCGCCGACGTGGTGCAACAGTTCGATAACAGGACACTGTTGACGAGGATCAAGACGGGCGTACAATAAACATATCTAATCCATATGTTTTATAGGAAGATGCCTATATGTCAAGAATCGCAAACAGCCTCACCGACCTGATCGGAAAAACCCCGTTGCTCTCGCTCGGCAGGTATGCCCAGGCGCACAAGCTGGGCGCGACGCTCATCGCAAAGCTGGAGTACTTCAATCCAGCGGGCAGTGTCAAAGACCGCATTGCGTGGTCGATGATCCAGGATGCGGAACAGAGCGGGAAGTTGAAGCCGGGAGCCGTCATCATCGAACCCACCAGCGGCAATACCGGAATCGGCCTTGCCTCTGTCGCAACAGCCAGGGGCTACCGCGTCGTCCTGACCATGCCGGAAACCATGAGCGTCGAACGCCGCAAGCTGCTTGCCGCCTATGGCGCAGAACTCGTGCTGACGGAAGGCGCACGGGGCATGAAGGGCGCAATCGTCAGGGCCGAGGAGTTGGTGGCCGAGACGCCGGGCGCGTTCATGCCGTCTCAGTTCGACAATCCCGCGAACCCGAAGACTCACCGGGAAACCACCGGCCCCGAAATCTGGGAGGACACCGGCGGGAAGATTGATATCTTCGTGTCAGGCGTCGGAACCGGGGGTACCATCACCGGCGCGGGAGAATTTCTGAAAGAAAAGAACCCCAATCTCAAAATCATAGCGGTCGAACCCGCCGATTCGCCCGTTTTGTCGGAAGGACGCTCCGGCCCGCACAAAATTCAGGGGATCGGCGCAGGCTTTGTCCCCGCGACGCTGAATACGGCCATTATTGATGAGATTGTCACCGTACAAAACGAAGAGGCATTCAAGACGGGCCGGGAGATTGCGCGCACCGAAGGTCTGCTGATCGGAATTTCCTCCGGGGCGGCGGCGTGGGCCGCAACGCAGGTCGCCCTGCGCCCGGAAAACAAGGGGAAAACCATTGTCGTCATTCTCCCGGATACCGGGGAACGCTACCTGTCGACACCGCTCTTCGATGTATAGCGTGGAATCGGAAAACTTCGAGTAAATCCACAACCCTTCGACCTGTGCCCCGATCAATCGGGGCAAACTGTTTGAGACTTTGGCAAAATTAAATTGCCGTGCCTTTTTTTGGAACGAAAAGGTTTGACATATCCACGCCCTCCAATTCGAGCAATTTCATTTTTGCCTTAATCCCACCAGCATAACCCGTCAAGCTGCCATTTGAACCTATAACACGATGGCAGGGAATGATGATAGAGATAGGGTTATGCCCCACCGCTCCCCCAACCGCTTGGCTGGACATGGTGTCTTTATTCATCTTGACGGCCATTATTTTTGCGATGTCGCCATAGGTAATAATCTCGCCATAGGGTATATCACATAAAATTTTCCATATTCTTTGACGAAATTCACTGCCGATAGGAGCCAGTGGCAATTCAGAAACAGCAGGCTTTTTTCCAGAGAAATATCTGTTCAACCATTCTTTTGCCGCAATGAATACCGGCATGTTGTTGTTCACCGACATCGCTTCGGGTATAGTTGCTCCGAAATATTTTTGCCCTTCCATCCACAAGCCGACAAGATGATCTTCATCACAGGCGAGTGTAACGATGCCTATTGGCGAGGAATAAATTGTTGAATAATACATCTTCAATTCTCCTTAAATGAGGTGCTCATTACTCCATTCAGCATCTCCTTATAAACAAAGCACTCCCTAATATGGTCATTGACCATGCCTGTAGCCTGCATGAACGCATAAATGATGGTCGAGCCGACAAACTTAAATCCTATTTTTTTCAAGTCCTTGCTTATTTTGTCGGAAAGCGGAGTAGTTGCGGGCATATCCTCAATTTTTTTGTAGCGGCCTATAATTGGTGTATAGTCAACATATCCCCATATAAATTTGTCAAAACTCCCATGTTTTTCTACAACTTTCAGAAATAATTTAGCATTATTTACAACCGCATTAATTTTCAGGCGATTTCTTATTATTCCCTCGTTTGCCATGAGTTCCGTAATCTTCGCATCGCCGTAAAGAGCCACTTTATGGGGGTCGAATCCATCAAAGGCCGCCCTGTATGCCTCTCTTTTTTTAAGCACAGTGATCCACGAAAGCCCCGCCTGCATGCCTTCCAGGATCAGCATTTCAAACAGTTTGCCATCATCGTGTTCAGGCCGTCCCCATTCGTGGTCATGATAGTCGACATAGATAGGGGATTCTCCTGCCCATGTGCATCTGATCTTGGTAATCATGGTCGTCCTTCCTGCCTGTAGTCTATGGAATTATCTTAATGGTATACGACGAAATCAGAATTCGCAATCTGTCCCTACATGTTACTGCTTGTCCATACGTGCGCAGACTCTGCCGTATTACTTTCTCGGCGGGCAAAACAAAGTGTGCTCGCCCTACGCCTGCTGTGGGAGGACGGACGAATTTCGGGTTCACGGTCAAGTTTTCCTGAACGCAGCCGTAGTTGGGAACATGTCCCCCGCTTGCCGACTGAAGAAAAATCTGTGTCCATTTTGCCCATTACCAGTTCCTTCGCCCTCGCCGGTCAGATCACCCTCCGGCCCGCTATCGGCAGCAATCACGCCAACCCGGCGCTCGAACCCTCCGCCGCCGTCAGCCTCAGCAAGAACGCCCAGGCCCGGCTGGAAAGCGAAGAACGCTTCGAGAAATACCGGAGCCGAATCAGCCCTTACGTGTGTAATTTCTTCACCGCCGACGACCGACGGGTGATCGGCGAGGCATACCAGGTAGCCGAAGACAAGGATCGGGACCTGACGAAGATCGACAAACTCGTCTACGAACTGGGAGCCTTTCGCATTCAGCAGCACATGCGCTTCGAACTGGTGATGAGCGCCATCAACCAGACGCGCGATGAGGGGGACGAGATCGACGCACCACCCCGAATCGATCTGGCGCATCTGCCGCTGCTTGGCGCAATCCGCAAGATGAACGGCGCTGGCGGCTGAACGGCCGGTAGCACGCATCGTTGCCTGCTGCACGCGGCCTATACCCGCAGGCTTTCCGAAGACGAAGCCAGCAAGTTCTTCAGCGGCAATATCTATATCATATATGCTGTTATCATTCTTTGCTCTGATGCAAACGGCGCTCCCTACGCCTGCTGACACCTCGCATCATATTGCCAACGGCGCGGCAGAGCGGGGCGGCTTTTTTTGCATGGACTCGATCGCTTTCTGAGCGTCCTTGTTTCCCTGTTCCGCAGACTTGCGAAGCCACTTCACGGCTTCCACATCATCGCGCGCAACACCCTGCCCTTCGGCGTACATCAGCCCAAGAAAATATTGGGCATCCCGATGCCCCCGTTCCGCAGCCACACGAAACCACTTCACGGCTTCCACATTATTCCGCGCAACACCTCGGCCTGCCGCGTACAACAAACCGAGACTATGTTGAGCATCCCGATGTCCCTGTTCCGCCGCCACGCGAAACCACTTCACGGCTTCTGCATTATTCTGCGCCCCCCCCCGACCTGCGTTGTACATCAAGCCAAGATTATATTGGGCATCCGGATGCCCCTGTTCCGCAGCCATGCGAAACCACTTCATGGCTTGTGCTTCGTCGCGCGCAACGCCAAGGCCATTGGCGAACATCGCTCCAAGATTGAATTGAGCCGATACGTTCGCTTGTTCCACCGCCTTACGAAACCATTTCATAGCTTCAGCATAATCCCGGGCTACACCTCGGCCTCTGGCGTACATCACTCCAAGGTTATCCTGAGCTACCGCATTTCCCTGTTCCGCTGCCTTGCGATACCACTTCACAGCTTCTGCATCATTCTGTGCTACGCCACGGCCATTCATGTATCTCGACCCAAGATTATTCTGAGCATTCGAGTCTCCCTGTTCCGCCGCCTTGCGAAGCCATTTCAGGGCTTCTGCATCATTTTTCGGCACGCCGAGACCCTCTGCATACATCATTCCAAGGAGAGTTTGGCCCAAAGCATTTCCCTGCTCCGCCGCCTTGCGAAGCCATTTTTCGGCTTCAGCATAATTCCTGGCTACACCCAGACCTTCTCCATACATCGCTCCAAGTCTGGCTTGAGCTTGCGCATCCCCCCGGTTCGCAGCACGTTTGAGGGACTCAATATCATTTTGCACAGTACTCGGATTTGTTTCGTTCATCCTTTCAGATTTTGTTTGAGCTTCCTTGTTCCCCTGCTCCGCCGCCTTGCGAGACCACTTCTCGGCTTCAACTTCATCACGCGCAACGCCTCGGCCTTCGCGGTACATCTTTGCGAGATTATTTTGTGCCTTTGCATTTCCCTGTTCCGCTGCCTTACGAAACCACTTCAGCGCCTCCGTATCATTACGCGCGATACCCCGTCCCTGTGCATACATCAATCCAAGATTCTGTTGGGCAGGCGCTTCTCCCTGTTCCGCCGCCTTACGAAACCACTTCACCGCCTCGACATCATCACGGGCCATGCCTCGGCCTTCGAGGTACATCATCCCGAGAATATTCTGTGACTTTACATTTCCCTGCTCCACCGCCTTGCGAATCCACTTCGCGGCTTCAACATCATCACGCGCAATACCTCGGCCTTCGAGGTACATCCTCCCAAGATAAACCTGTGCCTTTGCGTGTCCCTGCTCCGCCGCCTTGCGGAACCACTTCAAAGCCTCCGTATCATTGCGTGCGACGCCGCGGCCTTCGGTGGTCATCACCCCAAGATTATATTGAGCGACGACTTCTCCTTGTTCCGCCGCCCTGCGAAGCCACTTCGCAGCCTCGACTTCATCGTGCGCGATGCCTCGGCCTTCGAAATACATCCTCGCAAGATAAACCTGTGCCTTTGCATCCCCTTGTTCTGCCGCGCGTTTGACGGCCTCGACATCCTGTGCCTGAACCAACAGGGTCATGCAAATTGCAAATAAACCCATGCACCAGCGCAAAAACATTTCATTTCTCCGCTCGATCTGTCTCGAAGGAAACCAACATCCCAAAATACGAGAGATGCTAACAGATGCCCGTTTGTATTCCAACTGACTTTACTGAACAGTCCTATACAGGCAGGACTTGATTTCCCCACCCTGTTTCTCGAGTCACCCTGCCCTGTCGCAATCGGGATATGCGCTCGTCGGACTCTTGCGGGGATGAGCGTGTATCGAAATAAGGATGTGCGTTACCGCTTCGTCATCGACTATACTTCTACAAATAACGCGGCGTAAGCTTCATCGCCAAGGACCCGGCAAGTCTGATAGTACGGCACTGCTGATTTCCAGACGGTTGGGGCCTTGCCACTGGACACGGGTCGAACGCAATCCTCGCCATTTATGGCGGAGTCAGTGAGACAAGCGTTAAATATGGAGCCGAAGGCTCCCGTGGATCGTATCGAGGAATCCCCGAAATGCATGACGGGGTGACTCAAAGGAGAGAATCCGATGCTCATAAATGCCTATGGCGCCCTTGCGGGCGACAAACCCCTCGAGCCGTTGCGCATCACCCGCCGTTCGCCGGGCGCGCACGACGTGCAGATCGACATTGCGTACTGCGGCATCTGCCACTCGGATCTGCATCAAGTGCGCGCCGAATGGGCGGGCACTCGTTTTCCGTGTGTTCCCGGTCATGAAATCGTCGGGCGCGTTTCCGCCGTCGGCGCGCAGGTGTCGGGTTTCAAGGTGGGGGATCTGGTCGGCATCGGCTGCATCGTCGATAG
>Ga0099364_10007183_pt1 | contig 15975 bp, 11 predicted proteins | sample TergutTh196P3_FD_73070 | JGI IMG/M metagenome (GOLD analysis project Ga0099364, IMG submission 73070) | Microcerotermes parvus P3 segment gut microbial communities from Pointe-Noire, Republic of the Congo - Th196 P3 | ecosystem: Host-associated > Arthropoda: Insects > Digestive system > Gut ...
CAATCTGACCGAGGGCGACGTTGCTTTTTTTACGGTATCACTTTTTTTTTAATTTCCCCGCCGCTTTGCAAAATGGCAATGGCTCTTTCGTAGAGCGACCTTCCAAAGTTTTCGATAGGTCGGTTCGCCTGGGCGACTTTGTGCGAAAGCAAAAGGCACATGTTCTCTTGATCCTGTACCGGCGTTTTTTTGGCAATCTCCGCAATGACACGGGCAAAATGTTCGACCTGTTCTGCGTGATCTTCGGTTTTTTTCAACATCAAATCGGGACTCTTGCTTATCGTCCGCAACTGCCGCACCGCATCGGGATTCAACGGGAAATTTTCCGGGAGTGTCCCGCCTTTTTTCAACATAGAATCCAGCACCTCATTCGTGTATTGCGCAGTGGTCGTTGCCGATTGGGGGGCAACCGTTGCTTGCGGCGGCGGTGTGGGAACAGATTGCGCCGGTGTCGCGGGAGCGGGTTTAACGTGCTGTTCCTTTATTTTCCGTTCCAGATTATTTGCCCGGAAACGATGGGCGTAAGCAATCTGCTGATCACGGGTGAGTTTTCCTTCCTTGTTTAACTGACGCAACACGGTGTACTCTTCCGATGTGAGCCGTTTTCCGACTCCAAGTTTTTCAAGAGCCGCCTTCTGCGGTTCACTCATCGCCGCCATGTTCGGATTCGTCCCCTTCGGATCGCCGGTTTTTTGCGTGGGTTGCGTGATTGGTGTGTCAGTGGCAACCGGTTTTTTGCCGTTGGGAGAAGGATTCGGATTGCCGCTCGTCTCTTTATGCTTTTTCATGAAAGAGAGTCTGTTCCTTGTTTTGTTCTTATAGGCAACAGCCTTCTTTTTGAGCCATATCCGGTCGTCCGCCGACAACTTCCCAGCCTTGGCTCTTTTCAGAATGGTGATCAATCTATCGGTGTCTTTGTCCGAAAGATGAGTCTTGTTCAAGAATTTAATTCGCTGACGTGTCGCCCCTCCGACGGCACTAGCCCCCCGCCTCGCCCGTCCGAATTTACCTCTGGACATAATCCCGGCAACCGTCCCGGCAGCAAGCGTTCCGCCGATAAGCCAAGAGCCGACCATGCCGCCCGTGAGACCGCCTTCCCTGCCAAAGACTTCCGTCTGCGCTCGTCTGCCGAGACCGTTGAATTGCGTTTTGACGATGTCAACCGCCGCTTTCTTTTTATGACGAGTCATATACCGGGCATCATTCTTTTCCTTCATCGCATCACGGGCATCGTGAACCATCCGCTTTTCCAATTCGGACGAATGCTCCGTGATCCGGCGGTTCGCTAAATCTTCAACAGCAAGCGTCCGTAAAAAAGCAATCCGTTTTTCTTCATCGCGACGGGGCATGTTGTGGGAGGAGTCAGGAGACAGGAGTCAGGAGGTTCAAGGTTTTGGACGTTAAAGGGTGGAGTTCGGGGAACAAGATATGAGGAGTCGGGAGTGGAACTTCTGACTCCTGACTTCTGTCTCCTTACTCCTCTTTCAAAGAAACTTCAAGTGTCGTTTCCGGGAACGCATCGTAGATCAAGGCGTTGCTTTGCAAATAAACTTTCATGCCTCGACCGAATTCGTTCGGCTCCAACTTGGCGTAATACTTCAAGCCGACATCTTCCGGCGTGAGTTCGTTGAAGTCACCGACGGCATACTGGGTCATGAACTTGCCCGGAATACCAATAGGAACGACACAGGCTTTGTTCACGGGGAAGACAAGCGACGGCGTGTTTGTTGCCCCCTCTTTGGGGGGTGCGCCAAACCGATACGCCGGATATTTTATAAACCGTATCCCGCTCCAAACAACTTGTGTGATCTCGCCGACCTGTTCCCAATAGGCGGTGCGCTGCCCTTGCCCCATCTGCCAGTAGTTCCGGCTCTCCCGAAACTTCGGATTGGTCAGTAACTTTGCCCAGAAATTCGTACCGCACAGAGCAATCGTCTCTTCATAAGGCATGCCCCCCGCCGCCGTTTGGATGATGTCCGTCCACTCGTTGATATTCTCCTCATCGAACGTCTCGCCGACAGAGGCGGTCGGTCGCTTCTTGCCGATGAGTGTATCCCAATCAATCGCCATCGAACCGTCGCCGTTGCACGTCTTACCGCCGAGACACGAAATACGGGCATATTCCAATGTCGGTTCAAGGGCAACGTCAATCTGGTCTTTGCGCGATTGCTGGAAACTGCTGAAAGAGAGCGAAGCAGGAAATGGATGTGGGTTCGGACAATTTTTCCTACTTTTTACCATATACCTAATAGACAGGTTGGCAACAATTACTCAACCAAAAACTTTAATCCCCTAATATAAGGAGAACTATCATGAGCACGACACTTAAAACACTGACTGGGGCGGCTCTAGCGGCGGACATGACGCTCGGAGGAATCACTTCCGCTCACGCACAATTTATACAACCCTACAACGAACCCTTCTCGGACGACCAGCATATAATCATCGTCGCAACGGACGAAGCCGAACCCCTCGACGGACTCACCAAGGGCTTGTGGATTTACAAAGATGACAAAATGTCCACCGGACATGAATGGGTCGGACTTGCCGGAGGAAAACTGACTTTCAATGGACTCTGGGAAAACTTTTGGGACATTTACCACAAGGATGGGCAAATCTACAACAACTCTCAGGTAAAGATCGACCGATTCTGGGCGACGAGGAGTACGCTGGAATCAAGTCGCTCGTCGCATAGGGGATGCAGCACAAGCATCGATACCTTCATCCTGCAAGTAGGCGAGCGGAATGTGCATGGAGAAATCTTCGGCACTAAAAGTGCCGGGACATTATACATGGAGGCTGGGAAGAATGGAGGACCGCCGACGATAAGAGATCTCAATGGGAACTACGACGGGTTCAATGCCTGGGGTGTGGATAAAAACACCAAGATGAAGATATTGAACTGTGCAGGCGGCAAGATTAGCTCCGTCAACATGTTTATCGGCACGCTGGAAAACCAGGCGGGCGGATTCATTGAGTGGGTTTCTCAGATGGACGGAGTCGGTTACAATTCCGGCGAAGTTGCCGAATACAATTTGGAAGGCGGCACGCTCTACAATACGAACGGACACATTGGAACGCTGTATTGGAAAGGCGGAACGATTAAGGCTCTGGGCTACATCGGGAAGATTATTGACCTGCGAAGAGCGGCTGCCGGAATGGATGGGCTGTTTATTGGAATGGATGCGGACACCATCGACGAGGGCTATGTGGACGAGGACTTCGATGATGCCGCCGTGATGGACAATGCGGACTTCGACGATGCCGGTTGGCAAGGAGAGGAGGTGATGGTATGGTAGTAAGTGTTGCGTTTTCGTGGTTAGCCGCCCCGCCCTGCGGGGCGGTTTACGTTTTGGGAATTATTGCTAGAATTTGCTCATGCCGACTTCCGTTAAAGTATCCGTCATTGTTCCCGTTTATAAGGTCGAAGACTACGTTCGCCGCTGTCTGGACAGTCTCTGCAATCAAACGCTGAAAGAGATTGAAATCATCTGTATCAACGACGGCTCCCCAGACCGCTCGATAGATGTTCTGCGAGAATATGAAGCCCGAGACACGCGAATGACGGTGATCGACTTTCCCAAAAATCAAGGCGTGGCCGCAGCACGCAATGCCGGGCTTAATGTCGCGGTCGGAGAATTTATCGGCTTCGTCGACCCGGACGATGCCGTTGACCTGAATTTCTACGAAACACTGTACAACAAGGCGCAAAGTACCGGTGCCGATATTGTCAAGGGAGCACGCAAACGCATCGAACTCGACGGCAAAGAAGTCCTCGACAGGATCAACGAAGCGATACGGCATAGCAAAGCGTATTTTTCTGCTTCATTTTGTTCTGCCATTTATCGCGGTTCGATAATTCGGGACAATCAGATTCATTTTCCGGCGGGCATTCACATCGGCGAAGACCTTGTCTTTCAGACTCGTTGCATTTTGGAGTCGAACAAACTTGTTACCTCAGATTTTGTTTTCTATCAGTATTACATGCGAGAGGGCAGTGCCGTCGCCGACTATAATGCGGGACGTTTTGCAGATAATCGGGTCATCGACTCTATGCGGACTGTGTTTAATCTTATCTTTGAATACATTGATAAGGCTTTTGATGATGGAAAAGTGGATTTCGTTACATACGACATGCTGTACTATAATAATCTTTGTTTTGCTGTGCTGATTATTCTGCTGACAGATGATGTTCATGAAAAGTATGCGTGTTCCGAACTTCTTATCAAGTTTTATCGGCAATGCAAAAGACAGGAGCAACTCGACCAAAAACTTCAGGAAGAACAAGGCAGTTTTTATGCCTTGATCAAAGAAGGCGATTTGCCGAAACTGACTCGTTACTTTGTGGAAAATTACACATTGGATGACATCGTCCGGGCGAACGATGTCCGCAGTACCGCCTATTTTCAGAGATAGCGGTGCTGATTGCTTCCGCCCATCAGAGTCCGGTGCGGCAGCACCAGTACAAACAGAGAATGCCGTATCTCCCGATACGGGCTCTGTGCGCCTCACAAGTGAGGTGGCTAACAACGCAACCTTCCGGTTGCGGCTCTTTTCCTACCTTTTCGTCTTTTCTCCAAATTTTTCATTTTCCCTGTCGCATTTCGCTCCTCTTTTACCATAAACCTTATAGACAGGTTGACATTTTCCAACCACAACCCCAAATATAAGGAGAATTACCATGAATTCCTTAATGACCAAAACACTGACCGGGGCGGCACTCGCGGCGGCATTACGCTCGGCGGACTCACCTCCGCGTACGCACAATTCTTACAACCAGTACCGGAAGACCCGGTCATCGAAAACGTTGCAACAAACGAAGACGAATCCCTGGTCGGACTCAAGCCGGGCTTGTGGATTTATGACGGGGACCGGATGACCGTCGGACACGAATGGGTAGGACTCGCAGGAGGAACTCTTGTCGTCAGCGGACTCTACCACAACTTCTGGGACATTTACCACAAAGGCGGATCAATCAGTGCCCGAAGTTTCGACATGGACATCGACAGACTCTGGGTTACGCTGGACACGTTAGGGGACTCTGCCCCATTTAAGTCCAACCGCGACGGAGCTCTCGATATCGACACATTCATCCTGCAAGTGGGAGAAACGAATGTGCATGGAGAAACCTTCGGGAGCAAAACGGCAGACAAAAAGTTGGTCCTAGCACCGGGCAAAAATAACAGAGACTATAACAAAGACATCACCACCATCACCTACGACGGGAAAAAGTTCAATCCGCTGGGAGTGAAAGGAGGTACCAATGTCAAGGTTAAAAACTATCCTCTCGGCATTATCAGCGATATTGAAGTTCAGAGCGGCTCCCTTGAAAACAGCGGCGAAATTTACAACGCGACACAGACCGGCGGAAATGCCCGGAATGATGGACACATCGACAAGTTCGTGATGAGCGGACCAAACTCGAAATTCACGCATAACGGCAAAATCGGCATGTTCTTCTTGAGCGACGGAGGCGAACTAACAACCACCAGCAAGAGCGAGATCAAATATGCTAAGTTCACTGCCTCTCCTTATACAACCGAATGGGGCTACCCGATAGATAGTCAGATCTTCCGCAACTACGGCTTCATCCGCATCCTCGAAGCCAATGCCGGTCCTACTCGCGTCTGGACTACGTACTGCGGCAACGTGATGAACTGTTCGGGCGGCAGAATTGGGGAAGCGTATCTCTACGGACGGACGGACTTCTGGAATGAAAGCAATGCGTCCGTAGGCACAGTTTGGCTCATGGAGTCCAGTAGCGAATTCGTCAATAAAGGTTGTGCAAGCAGTGTGTCACTCGGATGTGGAAGAGTTGAGAACTCAGGTACTATCAAATCTCTCACCCTGAGCAACAACGGCATCCTTGACAATGCGAAGGGGCGTATTGACACGCTGTTTATCTATAACTACGGCGGCACCATTAAGGCTTTGGGCGATGTCGGTGAAATCATTTATCGCGATACAGCGGATGCCGGAGCGGATGAGGGCGTGATCGACAATGTCGCTATCGACGAGGGCTTTTCGGACAATGGCGTAATGGACGATGCGGACTTCGATGATGCTGCCGTTGACAATGGCGATTGGGACGCTGGCGATTGGCAAGATGCCGCTCCGCTGGGAGAGGAGGTGATGGTATGGTAGTAAGTGTTGTGTTTTCGTGGTTAGCCGCCCCGCCTGCGGGGTGTGCATGGCTATCGCAGTGCAATGACGGTTTCTCCTTCCGTCGTTGTGCTGCGTTTTACGTTTCGCCCGCTCTGCAAGAGTGCAATGTCTATAACCGCCGGTGTCAACCGGGGGTTACGATGCTCCACTCCTCATACTAGCCCCAACGGGGCGTAACTTTTCCGACTTTGTAACGCTCCGTTAGGGCTATCAAACTTGTTGTAATGCCTATAACCCCCAGTTGACACTGGGGGTTATAGATATTTCGCTCTTGCAGAGCGAAACTCCAACTTTATTTTGACGCACCTGCACACTATCGGGACTACTACCCAGTTCGATTATTTACGGTAAAATGACGGAAGACGTAGGACGCCTATTCTGTCGTTTCACGTCCGTTTTGCCGTCCTTTCCCAGAGAGTCCAGTTTGTCCATCCGAATATACGCCCTGTCGAAACAACTCAATGTCGATAGCAAGGAAATCCTTGATGCAATTAAGCAACTTGGCATTGAGGGGAAAGGTTCGTCGCTGGCAGGACTCACCGAAGAAGAAGCCGCTCAAGTCAAGGACAAACTAAACGCCCAAAAAGCGGCTAAAATGCCGCAGCCGGGAAACGCCGCATTTCAACGCCCCATCATTCCCGTCGATAAGAAAGTCATCAATCTTGATGCTCCTGTAAAATCGGCTCCGCCCGTTGCAAAACAGGAACCAGCAAAACAGGAACCGCCCGTTGCAAAACAGGAACCCGTAAAACCGGCTCCGCCCGCCAAGATACCGGAACCCATCGAACCGCCGACCACAAAAGAAGACGAAAAGGAAAAAGAAAAACCTCAATCGGCAGTTCCCGAAGAAGTTACGCCGCCCGACCCCGTGAGCGAACCGCCGGTTACGCCCAAACACAAGCCGTTGCCCGCCCCAATCCAACCAATCGTTCTTCCTAAAACAGTCTTGCCGCCCCCTATCGGTCGTGTCGAATTACCCGCCAAAGGTTCTAGAAGAGGAAGAGATAAATCCAAACAATCCGGCGGACAAACGAAAACATCTTCTGCTCCCGCCAAGCCTGCCGCTCCGCTCACGACGGGATTCGCCCAACAAGGACACGCCGCAAATGTCCGTATGGACCCCAATTACCGGGGACCCATGCGGAAAATCACCGAAAAAATTCCTAACCTCGATGACTATCGACAGAAAACTGAAGGCGAACGAGGACACCGCAGAGACACACCGGCAATTCACGTCGCTCCGCTTCCGGCGGGAGCATCGCAACCAAGACCGACGAGAACCCGAGAACCCGCTGCACAGAAGCCGGATATGAAATTGCCGGCGGAATTGTTGCGAAAGAAAGGCAATGTCGCTCAATCCATCGAGGAACACATCCGCAAACACGAAGAACGGTTACGCAAAAAAGAGGACGAGCGTAAAGAACGGGATGGCGGTAAAAAGAGTGTCAAGACCGACGGCAAAGGCACGAAAAGTACAGACGTAAGAACCCGTACCAAAGGTGCAACTGAATTCGGCGGCGGACTTTACGCACCGGAGAAAAAGAGACGGCGCAGCGGCGCAACGATGCGCCGCGCCGGCGATGACGATGATGGCGGTGTCATGATACCGCGTCAGTTGAAACGGCAAAAAGTTCACGGACGTTCCGTCAACACTGCCGCTCCCCGGAAAGGAGACATTGTGATTCAACTTCCCTGTACGGTCAAACAGTTTGCCGAAAACACCGGCTTATCCGTTGCGGTGGTGATTCGGAAACTTTTGGAAATCGGTTTTCCGATGACGCTTAACTCGCAACTCGACATCGAGTCGGCAGAGTTGCTTGCCGATGCCTTTGGTGTCAACGTGTCGGTACGCGAACAAGTTACGTTGGAAGACCGCCTTGTAACAGCACTCTTTGAAGGCGAAGAACCGCCGGAATCGCTCCGACCGCGCCCGCCGATTGTTACCGTGCTCGGACACGTCGATCACGGAAAGACAACGTTGCTCGATTACATCTTGCATTTGAACGTTGTTTCCGGCGAAAAGGGGGGCATTACGCAGCACATTCGGGCATACCGGGTCAAAATGGACAACGGCGAAGACATCGCTTTTCTTGATACACCGGGACACGAAGCCTTTACCGCAATGAGAGCAAGAGGTGCAAACTGCACGGACATTGTAGTTCTCGTTGTAGCGGCTGACGACGGCGTAATGCCGCAAACCGAAGAAGCGATTTCGCATGCCAAAGCCGCCGGAGTACCGATAGTTGTCGCTCTCAACAAGATGGACTTGCCGGGAGTCAATCCTGATCGGGTGATTCAGGAACTCGCTCAACATGATCTGTTGCCGAGCGAATGGGGCGGCGACACCGAAATCATCCGATGCAGCGGCTTGACCGGGATGGGAGTCGATAAACTTCTCGAAACGATTCAAGTCATTGCGGAACTCAACGAACTCAAAGCGAACCCGGATCGTCCTGCCATCGGTGTTGCACTCGAAGCGGAAATGCAAGCCGGACAAGGAGTGATCTGCAAAGTGTTGGTACAAAGGGGAACGTTGCGAACCGGTGATGTGGTGCTTTGCGGTTCATCCTACGGTCGTGTCCGGGCGATGTACGACACGCTCGACATGAAAAAGCAGATTGACGAAGCAACGCCCAGTACACCGGTGCAACTGGTCGGTTTGGATGTTGCTCCCCGAGCGGGCAGCAAGTTCTGTGTGTTGGACGACGTGTCGGATGCCCGGGTCATTGCCGAACAGCGGCTTGATGAGGAACGGCAGGGTGAACTGGCGGATGTTCAGACACGAGTGACGTTGGAAACGTTGTTTCAGCGTATCACGCATACGGAAAAAGTTCAAACGTTGAACATGATTATCCGTGCCGACGTTCGCGGTTCGATAGAAGCGATTCGGAAAGAGCTGGGCAAACTCAAACATCCTGAAGTGCAGATTAAGATATTGCAAGCGATGGTCGGCGGAATTACGGAAGCGGATGTTCAACTTGCGGATGCTTCGGATGCGATCATTGTTGGATTTAATGTTGTGCCGGACGAGAATGCGCGGTTGTTGGCGGATCGCAAAAAGATTCAGGTACGGCGTTACGATATTATTTACAATTTGACGGACGACATCAAAAAGGCGTTGGAAGGGATGCTCAAACCGTTGGAGCAGGTCAAGGAATTGGGTCGTGCGATGGTGCAGCAGGTTTTTACGATCAGCCGTCTTGGAGCGATTGCCGGTTGCCGTGTGATTGCTGGAATCATAGAGCGGGACTGTCGTATCCGTGTTATTCGGGACAGCCGTATTATTGGCGAGTATCCGCTTGATTCGTTGAAGCGGATCAAGGATGATGTCAAAGAAGTTCGGGACGGATACGAGTGCGGTATCAAACTGAAAGGCTTTAACGATCTCAAAGAAGGAGACATCTTGGAAGCGTATAAAATCGAATCGATTGCGAGAACGTTTTAGAGAGTCTGTTGCGTTGAAAATTATTTTCAAAAAAATTTCCAAAATTCTTACTACTCCTCTTGCAAGATTTCCAAAATTGTGTAACCTATTGCTTTAGTGAATGTGAGTTGCTTCTCTGATGCGGTCATCATTCGGTCGATGAGAGAAAATTTTTATCATTAGAAGGTTTTCGTCATCGAACAAATGTGATAAACTTATTGGACAAAGCAAAACACAAGGGACTTGTAGATCACACATTAAAATCGACAGGTCGCAAGATGGTCAAGTTCGACCTCCTGTGCAACGTCGAAGGGAATCGCGGAAGTTGTCGACTTCTTTCAAAACTATGGTTTGTTGTAAACACATGCAAAACTGTTTTCTTTGCGAGATGAACTTTGTCGGTGTCCCTGCGCGTGCTTCGGGAGCGAAAACTGACTTGAGGTTGTATCCGATCATCGTGATTGGAGCCTCAACATCACTGTGGAACGAAACATCATTGCTTGTGTTTCGTTTCTGAACCCTCTACTTTCAGGAGAGTCGTTATGCCGAAAAAAGCAACCAAGAAAGCCGCCAAGAAGGCCGCTAAGAAAGCCACGAAGAAAGTCGCCAAGAAGAAGTCCGTAAAGAAGGCGGCAAAGAAGGCTACCAAGAAGGGAACAAAGAAGAAAGGCACCAAGAAAGCCAGTAAGTGCGCCAAAAAGTCTTGCTGCCCAGGTTAACTTGCCTTCACCACTCCCGCTTCGTTCTTCAACGGCGGGAGTACAAAAAACACCCGTAACATTGCTCAACCGGTGGACCGGGTGTTTTTGTTTGCGGCACATCCGATACGATGCGTCCCGTTAACATTTAAGCGTCCCCACAATTTCTGCGATGGCTTTCGCTCCCAACTCGGCAAGAGCCGAAGGTAGTGCGTCGAGTATCTGCATCGTTACAGTCGGTTTGTAAAAGTTTGCCGTTCCAATCTGCACCGCCGACGCGCCGGTTACAAAAAACTCCATTACATCGTCAATCGTTTCGATTCCGCCGATGCCAATGACCGGTATCTTCACTGCGTTATAAACATGCCGCACACACCGCAACGCTATCGGTTTGATTGCCGGTCCGCTCAAACCGCCGAACCCGTTGCCCAATCTCGGTGTCCGCCTTCGCCAATCGACGGCTAATCCCAAGCAGGTATTCACGGCAGCGATTGCATCGGCTCCGCCTGCTTCCGCCCCTTTGGCAATGTCGCCGATGTTCCAAACGTTCGGCGATAACTTGACAATCAGCGGCAAAGTCAGCGATTGCCTCATTCGCCGGACGATCTGCTCGCAGAGTTTCGGATCGGTCGCAAAGTCCACACCGCCGCTGACATTCGGACAGGAAACGTTGAGTTCTACTGCGGCGGCACTGTCGCCGGCTCTCGTTTCGATTTTTTCGGCGATGAGCGCACATTCGTCGATGTCTTTGACCGCAATGCTGATAATGATTTTCGTCTTCAACGTTTGCAGGTAAGGGAGTTTTTTGAGCAGAAATTCGTCGATACCGTCGTTATCGAGACCGATGGAGTTGAGCATCCCGGATGCGGTTTCGACCGTTCGCGGCGGAGCGTTTCCTGAACGGGGCAGGAGTGTAACGGTCTTCGGAATGATTGCTCCGAGTCGAGAGAAGTCCACGACGTTCTTCATTTCTTTGGCGTAACCGAACGTTCCTGACGCAACCCAAATCGGCGGTATAAAATTGTCGATGAAATTCATATGTTTTGTTTAACGTTAACAAAAGCCGGAATGTATTGTTATTAAAAGGGGAAGTGGAATGGCGGCACGGAGCCTCACGTCAGTCCCCAGTATTTTCGCAGGAACCACTCCAACGATAGTATCGAAATGAACAACAGAAGTAACGTCCATGTGTCGAAAAGCGACCGGCTGGTCTCACGCCTCTCGACCAATTCGTCAGACTGCACTAGGAGTTTTTCGATGAGTGCGACTAACTGTTCCGGCGGAACACTCTCGCCCTCAGTCAATGCCGCCATGTCCGCTAACAACTTCGGAAACGCCACCGGATTGTCCAACTCTAAATTCCGATCCAATACTAAAAACCGAGCAGTTGCCTGTTTTACCTCCCCTTCATGCACCGCCTCCACCTGAATCGTGTAGTCTCCCGCAAAGTCCGTCGAACGGAACGAACCCGTCGGAATGCCATCTTCCAACACCAACGCTACCGACTCCTCGTTGTTGCCCGGCTTCACGACTGTTGCCGCCGCAGGAAAGTTCCGAACCTCTTCACCGGCTTCCGACCGCATGAAAATCTGAAACTTCGCCGTATCGCCCGGAAAGAGACGGTTGCTCTCCAACGTCACCCAACACGTACCAGCACCGCCGCCCTCCATCTTGGCAAGCCACAAAACGATCTGCCGCCAAAACGTGTTATGTTCCTCTTCAAAACCGTAAAGCCGCCAACGGTACGTCGAATCACCGGCAAACGCCAATACCCTGCCGCTGCCCGCCATCTGCATCGCCAACAGACTCTGTCCAAGAGGTCCCTCTGCTAAGAGCACTGCTCCCGGTCGCAATCCATCTCTCGGTCGCACCCTGTCAAACCGATTCGCCCCTTCCAGCGGAGGCAACGCTGCCCAACGTTGCTCATTCACTCGGGGATCGGCATCGAATTGCATAATGTAATGCCGCCGTCCCAGATCGGTCGGACTCATCGGAATCGGCTGAACCGAAGACCAATGTACATCTGTTCGGATCGCTTCGCCGGGCAGTTGACGATCAGCACGGCGAAGTTCGACAGGAGAAATTCGGGCAAGTTCCGTGTCCGCATAACCGCCGGCACCAAACGCTTGTAATCCTCCCAGCATAATCAAGCCGGCACCGTCTCGAACACGAGCGACCAGCAGCCGCAACTCTTCGGGAGTGAACTTCGTCGAATCAATGTCGCCGAGAATGAACACATTATAAGGAACAGGATCATCTCGAAAGACCGCCGCAAGACTGCCCGGTCGATCCACCCGAAGATAATTGACATTGATGTCCTGCGACGCACCAAGCGATTGCCGAAGCGGTCCCTGTTCAAAGTTGTGTTGTCCTTGCAAGAACAACACCCGCAGTCCCCCTTCGATCACTTGCACGAAACCGCTCTGTTCGTTGTTTTGGTCTGTAACTTCTCTCTCCTGCGGCGGAACCCGAACGGTATATTTGAACAACCCGACCGTTTGCGGAGCATACGAAAGTTGATAACGAATATACTGCCCGTCTTCTCGAGTCTGAACAGTTGTATGGGCAACGACTTCTTGTCTGCCGTGTGCGGTCTCAAAGAGGAGTTGCACGGGAATGACCTGATCGGTATAACCGACGATGCGCAATTCGCCCGACACCTGTAAATTGTTTTTGACAAAAACCCGTTCGTTGGCGTGTACGCTTTCGATAGAAATATCCCGGGCGTTGCCGTCGTGTCCTGCTTGTCCGAGCGCAATGGTGTAGAGCGGAATACCGGCATCACGGAGTCGAGCGGCGGCTTCAAACGGTTGGATGTCTCGGGCTGGTCGGGTACGTTGTGCACCGTCCGTGAGTATGATGGTTGCCAAGACACGTTTTCCGGCGGAACGTTCTCGTATCATGTCGAGGGTAAAACCGATGGCGGTTTCCAGACCGTTCGGGTCGTCCGGCAGGTTGGTGAACATTCCATCCTGCAAGTCGAGGGGGTGTAAGGTGCTGTCAAAAGTGAACGCTTGTACTTCGGTGCGTCGTTGCAAACGCCGGAGTTGGGGAGATGCTTGTTGCAGTGAGTCTTTGGCGACGGCGAATCGGGACATTCCTCCTCGTTCGTCATTTCGGGTCATGCTTTGCGTTTGATCGAGCATGATATTGACGATAGCGGAGAGGGGATGGGTTTCTGTCCGCACTTGTGTTGGTCGGAGCATACCGAAGAGCAGGAGTAACAGAGCGAGGAGCCGCAGCATTAGAAGGATGCGTTGCCCATACGGCGGCAGTTGGTCTCCTTGGGGACGGCTTATCCATAGCAGGGCGAGCAGCACCGCTGCGCAAACGAAGACGGTAACGTAACTGTCGAAAATGGGATAGAAGCCGATCCGAAGCATATCGTTCTATTGTTACCGATAAACTGGTTTATGGCAAGAACAGCAGCAGAAACAATAGCGGCAAATAACTCCGCCATCGAAACAGCCAGTGACCTTGTGATTACATCTCCTGAATTATTCCCATCAGTTCGTGTGCGTTGTTGCAATAAAGGACAGTACGGTGCGCCGCCAACGTGGGGAAGGTTATACATCGGTGAGGCAAACGGTGCAAGAGGGTGCGGTTATTTCTTGGCGAGTTGGTGCGAGCCGCACTGGCACTCTCCAGCATCGTCGCTTTTGTAGCACACGTTCATAACTTATTCCCCCTGTCCAGTAGCCGTCCACCGCTGATTGACCCAAACAAGACCGCGTGAACGGTTGCAAAAGCACAGCAACACCGAAGGCACAAAGAATTGATTGTTCAACTGTTGGTCCCCGCCATTACCTTCACGTAAAACATTCTATTTCGCGGACCATCAAACTCGCAGAAGTATATCCCTTGCCACTGTCCCAGTAGTAATTTGCCGTTGGCAATGATAATCGTCTCGCTCGTCCCGACAGCACTTGCTTTAAGGTGTGCTGATGAATTTCCCTCACCGTGCCGAAACTCGCTACGGTCAGGATACGCCTTCTCCATCCCCAAGAGGAAATCACGAACCACATCCGAATCAGCATTCTCGTTGATCGTTATACCGGCGGTCGTATGCGGGGCGAAAACGACGCACAGTCCATTTTGCACACCGCTCGCCTCGACTGCTGATTTAACTTTCGCAGTGATGTCGTGCATGTTCTGACGGTCAGTGCTGATACGGAACTGTTGTAATGTTGAATGATCATCCATCGCCCCATTGTAAACATTTTTATTGACAGAAGCAAGCCACACTGAGGCTTATGTTCCCGGCTTTGGAGCATTGCCCCGCCGTAAGTATCTTGTCCAAAATCTACAGGCGAACCAAATCAAAACCAATGTAAAAAACAGAGCAAATGAAAAGGACGTTGCCGATTCTGGAGGTAAACGTTGTCGTAGCGGCTTGGGATACCAAGTCAGCGAACGACCGACCAAAATCGGTGCGTAGTGCGGTTCCGTCGGCGTTTCGTAAATCCAAAGTTTATACGGAACCGCCGCTACCGTGACCGATTCCGAGAAATCGGCTCCGCCCCCCGTAGGCATCCCTTCCGGTAACGTCCGAACGCACACCACGATGGGATTGCCCTGCGACTGATCCGCGAAAAGATAAATCTGATAGTAGTGATCGATGCCGAAAAGAGACCTCGCTTCATTGTCCATAACAGGTGTTGGCACAATGCGTTTTGCCGTACCCCGTAAAAATATGGGCTTGCCTCGGGTTTCATGAGGACGATTGAATAAATCGGCAACTTCGAACGGCGTTTCGGCATGCTGTTGTTTCACGGCTTCTTCTAGATAACCTTTCGGCGTTTCCGCTACTGCCCGAAGTAAGCCGTAAAATGGTTCCCGATCCGCTACGGTGAATTTGAAAATTCGACGATTCGTTTCTTCGTCCTGTTGTTCCAATTCCGTTACTCTGCTGACGGGCACCTGATCGAAGGAAGCGACGTTGAATCCGAGGTTGCCGAGCCAAGTGTCGGGAAACCATTGTATTGCCGGTGCTGCAAAAATCGGTACGCCATCGTAAAACTTGATCGGCACACCGAACACAGCCGCTCGTTCGCACATCGGCACATCGTGTTGCCACAGATGAGGAATGGAAGGCACGAAAACATCGGCATACGTGCCGTCATGGAGCAGCATCGTACAGCGATAGAGGGGGAGACTTTCGTCGAATTTTGTAACGAAAATGATTTTTCCTGCGAGCGTTGTCGCTTTGTCTTTCAACAAACTCCGAGGAACCCATCGGGCAAGTTTATGTGTCAGATCGGCAAACGCTTCTAAGTCCTGTTCCGGCGGAATGGTGTCGTCACTGATCGTCTGCCAAGCGGACTCGTTATCATCGAGCAACGCTTTGACGAACCCGGTGTCGAACAGAATGGAGGTGAGTAGAAATAAAAGGACGGACATCGGAAAAATACACAAAATGGATTCAAATCTTGCGCACCCACTGGCTGCGGACTCGTCCCACACCACATAGGACGTGGTTCATGGTAGCATTTTTTTCGGACTTTTGTTTCTTTGGATAAGTGCGGCTCTAATCCCAATCTCTCCAGTTCCATTGGGGAACCTGAATACCGAGCATTGCCAAATACTCACGTTCCTTTGCCTGCATCACGGCTTGCAGTTCCGGCGTAGAGTCGTCAAAACCTGTCAAATGTAACATTCCATGAACAACATACAGCAATAACTCCTCCT
>Ga0099364_10007184_pt1 | contig 15974 bp, 9 predicted proteins | sample TergutTh196P3_FD_73070 | JGI IMG/M metagenome (GOLD analysis project Ga0099364, IMG submission 73070) | Microcerotermes parvus P3 segment gut microbial communities from Pointe-Noire, Republic of the Congo - Th196 P3 | ecosystem: Host-associated > Arthropoda: Insects > Digestive system > Gut ...
AAAGACAGATATGCCCTGTCCGGCACACAGGGCATCTTACGGGGCAAGGCGGCTCACCGCTTTCACGCTCGTAGAGCTCCTCGTCGTCATCGCAATCATCGGCATGTTGGTCGCCCTTCTGTTACCCGCCGTGCAGGCGGCTCGCGAAGCCGCAAGGCGGATGACATGCTCAAATAATTTCAAGCAGTTCGGACTCGCCTTGCACAATTATCACGATGCAAGGCAGACGCTGCCGCTGGCAAATAACAATCCCTATCCCAGTTCTTTGTCGGGCGACCCCCGAGATGGAGATCGATTGTTCAGCACTCAATTCTTTGTACTCCCCTTCATAGAACAAGCAGCACGCTATGATGCTGTTGTCGGTACAAGTAACAGAATGAACGTCGCCGGGGGATTTCAAGGGACTTTGCCGACCGGAGTCACCGCTGCCACTCACCCGGCACGGCTAGCCATTCAGGGGGTTATTGAGGCTTATCTCTGCCCTTCTGATCCCAGCGTGAACTCTACCAGTATCGCGGAAAACGAAAATGCACGTTGTAACATTATGACATGCCGCGGCGACTTTACTGCTCAAGTTGCCAATGTCAATCACGCTCAGACCTCGAACAACGCTGCCCGGGCTCCGTTTATGATGACCACGAATGGTAACGGTCAATTTGGTGCCCGCGGTTCGGCGTTGGCGGGTGCCGAAAGGAGTTTTGGTTCCATTCGGGACGGTCTAAGCAACACAATGGCATGCAGTGAAGCAGTTACCGCCAGAAACACCACCTCCAACAGTATATTTGGCGGGGTGGTTCGATGGTCGGGCATAGACGCAGGTACGTCCGCTGGTCGTATCCCCGATGGTTGTCTCAGTATGCTTAATCCAAGTGATCGGACCACCTACAACAACCGCGACGCGAGCGGCGACACTATAACGAGCGGTAACGGGTCAATTAGTCCTGACATTCTACGCGGCAACCTTTTCAATTGCGGACGTGTTGGCAGAACGGGATTTATGGCAAATCTCCCGCCCAATTCTCCTGCCTGCGTGAACACCGGAGCCAATGGTCATGAACTCATTGGTATTTACCCCGCAACCAGCCGACATACTGGAGGTGTGAACATTCTCCTATTCGATGGTGCGGTTCGTTTTGTGTCGAATACAGTTGATGCCGGTAGGGCAACCGATGATCAAGCCCTCGATGGCGGACCCAGTCCTTACGGCGTTTGGGGGGCGATTGCCACCATCGCCCAGGGAGAATCGGCATCGCTTTGATATTTACCGGTACTCCGAGTGAAGCCGGAGTGTTGCCTCAATAGTTGTATTTTTCCTTTCACCAAACCTTTTAACGATGGCAAAACAAATATTCCCCCTTTCCGCTTTGACACTTACCTGCTGCCTCCTGCTCTCTGCCGGTTGTGGCGGTGGGAGAGAGAAGCCCAAGGATTTGCCGCCGTTGCATCCTGGTACGTTGACTTTTGAACAGGAAGGAGTGCCATTGGGTGATGCACATATCATTCTCCATTCGGACAGCAAATGGGCGGTTTCGGGAAGGACGAACGAGAAAGGTGAAGTAAAACTGGTAACAGGCGGTTTTTATGATGGAGTGCCGGAAGGCACGTACAAAATTATCGTGCGAAAAAGCGTTGTCGTCGAAGATGAAACGACAGGCAACACCATTAGACGAACAAATGTGGTTGCCCCGCAATTCACACAAGCAAATACAACTCCCCTTGAGATTGAAATTGTCAAGGGAAGAAACAGCCAGACTTTTGACCTCGGCAAAGCCGTCAGCGTTAACGTTCCTGTTGAGAGGAACTAAATTGCATAGGAAATCCTAACCATGAAAAACACTATGACACAATCGGTAAAAAGACTTACGTTTGTTTCCCACCTTTTCTTCGCTGCACTTTTTGTTGGCTGCGGAGCGAAGGATGATGGAAAACCCGCGGATATGCCCCCCTTGTTTCCTGCTACCCTGACCTTCACGCAGGAAGGAGCGGCACTGGACGGAGCGACTATCATTCTTCATTCGGACAGCAAGTGGTCGGTCAGGGGGAGAACAGACAACCAAGGAAAAGTACAACTTTCGACTAATGGATACTACGACGGAGTCCCCGAAGGTTCGTACAAAATTACCGTGCAGAAAATTGCAGGAACCTTGGATCCGGCAACCGGCGAACTCGTCAGGCAGACAGACGTGATCGACCCGGCGTTACAAAGACCGGAAACGACGACCCTTGAAATTGACATTGTCAGGGGAAACAACGATAAGGCTTTCGATGTCGGCAAAGCCGCCAATATCAATATTCCCATTTCGGATTAACCCCCAACATTACAAAGGAGACCCTAATTATGAAAAACATGATTTTCACTATGAAGCCGGGAGGACGTTTTGCGTTTACTCTCGTCGAACTGCTCGTTGTCATTGCGATCATCGGCATGCTGGTCGCCCTGTTGCTTCCTGCTGTTCAGGCAGCCCGTGCGGCGGCACAGCGGTCGCAATGCACGAACAATATGAGGCAACTGGGACTCGCCATACACAACATGCATGATTCCAAGAAATACTTCCCTTCGGCAGTACACCAAAAGGAATTTTGGGACATGCTCCGGCGGGGAGAATGGACGAACGGTCCGACGGCGGAGAATGAACGAACTGCCCAAACTTACAACTTTGTCGCTCCGCTGCTCCCCTTTATGGAGCAACAGGCACTTTACGAAATAGTGATGGAGAACTATAAGCAGGGAATTGCCAACGATGCAGGAGTCCGTAGTTGGCGTTCCCCTTGGGATCAAGGGGAACGGTCGCCCGGTCACCGCTCGCGGGAAGTCGCTTCGTTGATTTGCCCCTCGGACGTTGCCAAAGGGCACCCGGACTTGGCACGATTGAGTTACCGGATTTGCCGCGGCGACCGTTGGCTCCCCTATTCAAATGGAAATGATTCATCGGGCAGTTATCGTGCCCATGACCGCGGGTTGGCGGGGGATGGACGTACATTCGTCGCTACTTTTGCATCTATTCCCGATGGAACAAGCAATACGATTGCCTTTTCTGAAGTCTGTATCACCCGTGATACAGGCAGATTTACTTCTGAATCCCGTTCGATAAGAGGCAACCTGGCACGAGGTCTTGGATCAAATACTCCGCAGTTGTGTATGGATCGGAAAGGCACAAGGGGACAACTGACCGGTGATGTCGGCGAGGACAATGTCGAAGATAATGCACGCGGAATGGGGAGGCAGATGTTTGCCACTCGTCCGCTTACGTCGCTTTTTATGACTGTTTTACCTCCGAACAGCCCCTCCTGCACACGGTCAAATGCGACCGATGCCTATTACCAATCGGATCGTGATGACGGCAGAGGGGTTATGTCGTTGATAGCGGCAAGTAGTTACCATGCCGGCGGTGTCAATGCCGCACGTTGTGATGGTTCCGTCTTCTTCGTGTCGGATTCGATTAACTGGGGTGATCCGACAGCACGACCGGAAGAAGGCGACGAAGGGCAGTCCCCATTCGGGGTTTGGGGAGCCCTGGGTTCCCGCGATGGCGGCGAATCCACCACCTTGTAAGGACAACCCTTTAGGAACATATCACCGCTTTTTGAAACGACACACCATTCATTTTGAGGAACATTACTATGTACACAACCATTCGCAAATCGGGTTTTACACTTGTGGAACTGCTGGTCGTTATCGCGATCATCGGCATGTTGGTCGCTCTGCTTTTGCCCGCCGTTCAGGCGGCTCGTGAGGCAGCACGGCGTAGTACATGCTCGAACAAAATCCGGCAACTCGCCCTTGCCATGCACAACCACCATGATGTCCATAAAACTCTCCCCTCTGCACAGTGGGGACCAGGGGCAAGACCGGCTGCTAACAACACGGATGCGTTTCATTTCAATGGTCTTTGGTCCGGCTTTGTCGCCACTCTCCCCTTTATCGAGGCAAATGCGGCTTACGATCAGATTATGCAAGATCAGCCCGGCATTAAGGAACGGCATAGCGCATTGAGCAACATTCCTGTGTTTATGTGTCCTACAGACGGAAATGCCAGGGGGCAGGGACCCTTTTTACAGCATCAAACTACCAATTATGTTATGTGCTGGGGAGATTCCACACACGGCATCAATACGAATAACGGAGTACAATCCCGCGGCATGTTCGGTCAAAGGGCTGTCCATAATAAACTCACCGATGCTATCGACGGTACTTCAAACACCCTCCTCCTCGGAGAAACCGGAGTCGTTGACGCAAGCGGCACACGCAGCATCCGTGCCGGCGGACTTGTCAACATTGGTTCTCCTAATGATATTATGAACATTCCGCAAAATTGCCTCGACGGTGCCTTTCCGGCGGGAACAACAGACAGACGTTCTTATCCGGCAAGTGTTACCGTTAAGACAGAACGCATGGAGGACGCGGACAATGAGAGTATTTTTCCTCTGACCGACCGAAAAATGTTTTATCGCGGTTGCACATTTGCCGTTGGAGAGGCGGTTGCCACCGGTTTTATCACAGCACTTCGTCCCAACAGCCCAAACTGTTTCAAGGACCCGGCACCTGTGAATAACCGTGCGATTGTCTCGACAGGCAGTTACCATCCCGGCGGCGTAAATGTGGTTTTCGCCGATACTTCGACACGATTTATCAGTGAGACGATTGATGCAGGCGATCCGGGGAGCATAGTCCCTACTTCCTTGATGACACCTTCCCCCTATGGTGTGTGGGGTGCGATGGGCACCGCCTCAGGCAGCGACGGCGGAAGTTTGTGAATTTTTTGGGGCGTTTGATGTTCTTTTGTGTCCTTGTGGTAAAATGAAATCACAAAGGACACAGAAGAGAACATAAAGAGCCCACTGCGGCGTAGCCGTAACCGAAACTGGGCGGCAGGAGTTAGGAGAAATTCGCCCTGCAAGGGCGCGATGTCTATAACCTCCGGTTTTAACCGGAGGTAACAAGCACTCTCATAAATCCAAGAGCCCCAACGGGGCGCAACAAAAACTTGCAGTAATACCCCTATCGGGGCTATGAAGTTATTGAGTCGGCATTTCCGCCGGTTGACACCGGCGGTTATGGGTATTGCGCTCCTTCGGAGCGGAAATACCCATTGTCGTAGTGTAAAACATCGTGAATTTTTAACACGATACAAAACATCGGTAACACAAGGGAGCAACAGTAACAACAATGACAACAACAATGACAAGACTGATACATTTACATTCCATTTGTTTTTTCGTTTCGTGCTTTTCGTACTTTTCGTGTTTTTTTTCGGGCTGTGCTGTGTTTGCAAACGAACCGCCGCGTCCGAACATCATCCTGATCATGTCCGATGACAACGGATTCTCCGATCTCGGCTGCTACGGCGGGGAAATCAATACGCCAAATCTTGACCGGCTTGCCGCCGGAGGAGTCCGTTTCAGACAGTTTTATAATTCGACACGCTGCTGTCCGACGCGGGCTTCGCTGAATACCGGGCTGTATCCCCATCAGGCGGGTATCGGCGGAATGGACAACCGTACCGAACGCCGGGGATACGAAGGACATCTCACCGACCGCTGCGTTACCACGGCGGAAGTTCTCAAATCAGCCGGATACCGAACTTATGCAGTTGGTAAGTGGCACATGAATCACAATCCCAGCCCAATAGAGAGAGGCTTTGACGAATTTTTCGGTTTGCTGCGGGGACATTCTTCCGGTAATTTCAATCCGGCAGCACATACCCGGCTGCCTGCGGGACGGACGCTTCGTGAATATCCTCCCGGTCAGTATTACGCGACTGATGTTTTCACCGATTACGCTCTCGACTTTCTTGCCGAATCGAGAAAACCGGATGCCCACGGGGAGCGTCCTCCTTTCTTCCTTTATATTGCACACACGGCACCGCATTTTCCGTTGCAGGCTTACCCGGAAGATATTGCTAAATATGCTGATACTTATCACAAGGGCTGGGATGTTTTGCGGGAAGAACGTTTTGCCCGATTAAAGGAACTCGGTCTCATTGATGGAAATTATACACTTCCTCCCCGTGAGTTTGTGCCGAGGAACCGCTATAACGAACAAACCGGCTGGGCGGATAAGGACAACCCGGCATGGGATACTCTTGATGCCGACCGCCGCGCCGATTTGGCTCGCCGGATGGCAATTTTTGCGGCGATGACCGACCGTATGGATCAGAATATCGGCAGGATCATTGATGACTTGGAAAAACATGGCGATTTGGACAACACCTTGATCCTCTTTCTCTCCGACAACGGAGCCTGTGCGGAGTGGGATCCCTGGGGGTTCGACATCAGTTCCGGTCCGCAAAATGTTGTACATAAGGGGGACGCACTGGACACAATGGGGGGACCCGGTACCTATCACAGTTACGGAAGCGGCTGGGCAAATGCGTCGAATACACCCTTCCGGCTTTATAAACATTATATCCACGAAGGAGGTGTCCGAACTCCGATGATTGCTCATTGGACCCACGGTATCCGGCGCAGGGGTGCCATTGAGGAGAGCGTCGGGCATCTTATCGACTTTATGCCGACTTTTGTAGAACTTTCCGGTGCAACTTATCCGGCTGAACGCAATGGAACAGCGATCATCCCAATGGAGGGACGCAGTCTCGTTAAAGCGTTTGAAGGAACACAAAATGAGGAGCGGACTCTTTACTGGGAGCATGAAGGAAACCGAGGTGTCCGTGAAGGGGATATGAAACTGGTCTGGATGGGAGTCCGGGGCGTTTGGGAACTTTACGACCTTGCAGCGGACCCCGTAGAATTGAATGACCTTGCCGAACAGCAGCCTGAAATGGTGAAACGATTGTCCGATGCCTGGAGAGCGTGGGCAATTCGGGCTTTTGTGATTGACGCTCCCGACAGAGCACCGGGATGGGAATTCGACTTGGACCTTTCGCAACGGGAACTGAGAGACCTTTCGGGGAACAACAATCCGCTTACCGTCATGGGGGAATTGCCTGTTGAGCAACAGGGGCGGCGGTTCCATCGACAATCCTACATTGAGGTGCCTAACTCGGCATCGCTGCACAGTGCGGAGACGGCTTGGACGGTCGAAGCCACCATCATTCCGGATTCCGGCGGTGCGGCGCAACATGGAATCATTCTCGCCCGCGGCGGTGCTGTTCACGGATACTCGCTGGCATTGCAGGAGGGGAGACCGGTATTTTGTATAACAATAAGCAACAACCGCTATGTTATGCAAGGTTCGGAGAGAATTTCGGGACGGACGGTGCTTACCGGAAAAATTGATGATAACCTTCGTGCCTCGCTGGAAGTGAACGGGAAGGAAGCGGACTATCTCCTTCTGCCGGAATTTATGAAACTTCCGGGGGAAAGTATGCAGATCGGACTTGACCGCGGAACTCAAGTGAACACCCCACAACTCCCCGGTTTTATCGGTATTATTGAGCGGATTCGAATTTACAGGGGTGTGCCGCAGTAGTACACCTTACCCTGAATAAAGTTCATTATGTACCGTAAACGGCATGGAAATTGCCCTTTATGAACCTTGCATGTCTTTGCAGTTAAATCCTCTTTTTTAACCGCGAAGAGCGCAAAGGAATGCGTGAGGGACGTAAAGAAAAATGAACGTATAAAAAATATCCTGAATCCTTTTCGCGATTTGAAGTATTAGTAACACAAAGAAATAATGACAAGATTACATTTACACTCCGTTTGGTTTTTCGCTGCGTGCTCTCTTTTAGGTTTTGTTGCCGCCACGAATGAACTATCGGCAAATGAACCGCAGCGTCCGAACATCATTTTGATTATGACCGACGACATGGGGTACTCCGATCTTGGTTGTTACGGCGGTGAAATTGATACGCCGGCTTTGGATGGTCTTGCTGCCGACGGCATCCGGTTTACACAATTCTACAATTCCGCCCGGTGTTGTCCGACGCGAGCCTCACTCCTGACAGGATTGCATCCGCATCAAGCGGGGATCGGGCACATGATGGATGACCGCAATCTGCCCGGTTACACCGGCGATTTGCTCCCCTCCTGTGTAACGATTGCGGAGGCACTCAAAGCGGCAGGTTATGCTACTTACGGACTTGGAAAATGGCACGTTACCAAGCATTTAACCGATTCCGATCAGCGGGATAATTGGCCCACCCGGCGCGGTTTTGACCGTTACTATGGGATTATCACCGGAGCGACCAATTTCTTTGAACCTGCGGTGATGATTCGGGATGAAACGCCGATTTCGCCGATGAATGATCCTGAATATCAACCGGAAGAATACTATCTCACCACGGCACTCGGCGATAATGCCGTCCGGTATCTCAACGAACATGCACAGACGCAGCCCGACAAGCCGTTTTTTATGTATGTCGCGCATTTAGCCGCTCATTGGCCCATGCATGCCCTTCCGCAGGATATTGCAAAATATGAAGGACGATACGACGAGGGCTACGATCCCATCCGGCAAGCCCGCTTTGAACGAATGCGGAGTATGGGACTCCTCGATGAACGTTGGGTACTCACCCCCAAGACAGATGAATGGGAGAACGTCCGAAACAAGGCTTGGGAAATAAAATGCATGGAAGTCTATGCGGCGATGGTGGACAGTATGGATCAAAGTATCGGTGCTCTTGTTAAAGCGTTGAAAGAAAATGGTCAATATGAAAACACGGTGATCTTTTATCTGCAAGATAATGGAGCCTGTGCCGAAAATGCCGGTCGAACAGCGCGTCAGGAGTATCCTGAACGTGTCGATACGCCGGTCTATGAACCCTATCCGCCGGAGTACATCCTCCACCGGCGTGAAGACACCCGGCGGACACGGGACGGTTTCCCGATCATTATGGGGGACAGGGTGATGCCGGGACCGCGGGACACATTCATCGCTTACGGACGAGGCTGGGCAAATGTCTCGAACACCCCCTTCCGTGAATTCAAACATTGGATTCATGAAGGAGGCATTGCGACTCCGCTTATTGTTCATGCACCTTTGTTGGTTTCGGAGTCGATGAAGGGCAAGTTTTATACCGAAGCGGGGCAACTCACAGACATTATGGCGACATGTCTTGACCTTGCCGGAGCGGAATATCCCAAAAAACGCGGTGAGATTGATGTTACACCGCTTCAAGGTGTCAGCCTGAAACCTGCCCTTACCGGCGATTCGCTGGGACGCAAAAATCCGCTCTTCTGGGAACATCAGGGGGCACGGGCGATCCGCGACGGAAAATGGAAACTCGTTGCCAAAGGTCCGGCAGCCCCGTGGGAACTCTACGACATGGAACTTGACCGCAGCGAGATGAACAACCTCGCCGGTGAGCACCGCGACATCGCCGAAAAAATGGCAACCCAATGGGAAGACTGGGCGAAAGAAGCGAATGTTTTTCCCTGGCCCTGGGCGGAGTATCAACGGAGGTTTTTCACACGGCGCGATGTTACGACCCCTCCGACGGGGCTCGTCTTTGAAATGCTGTTTGACAATGTGCCGCTAAAAGATTCCTCTGAAATGGCGCATTCCTTCACCATCAGCGGTGCGGCACAGGGACTCCGGCAAAGCAGAGGAAGATTCGACGGCAGGACATGGATCGAGATTGAGAAATCAGAGGCGTTTGATTGTTCCAACGTTGCCTGGTACGTTGAAGCGGAAATTACCCCGGAGGAATTGAATGGAATCATCCTATCGCAAGGGGGAACACAGCACGGTTACTCACTTTATCTCACAGAGGGAAAGCCCGGCTTTGCCGTGAGACTCGGCGGCACTGCCTACTCCCTTACAGGAAATGACCGAATCGAAGGGAGCGTACTTTTGTCCGCCTCTGTTACGCCGGACAAGCAACTTGTGTTGCAAGTTAACGGAAGAACGGTTGCGGAACGTGCCATCCCCAACTTAATTCATAGCATACCGGTTGATCCTCCCCTTATCGGCAATGACCTGAACGGAACAGTCGTTGCGCCGGCATTGCCTTCCTTTAAGGGGACGATGAAACGGGTCGCTGTCTATCGAAGCAGCCGGATTGAACATTAGTGTCCCCTAAACGGGGAAAAACCGCAAAGGACGCAGAGAAAAATACTTATTTTTAGCACAAACTATTATGACACATCCCCTTCCTCAAACCGGGCGGACCGTTGGCTTTGCCCTCTCCTGTTTTTGTATTCTTCTCTTCTGCCCGGTGATTCCGGCGGAAGAGCCGCCGCCTGTCCCGGAGGCGCTCATCTTCGAAATGATTTTTGCAAACACACCGCTGAAGGACTCCTCCCAAGCGGCAAACATATTCACCATCACCGGAGCCGCACAAAGTCTCCGGCAGGGGCAGGGGGAGTTCAACGGCAGAACGTGGCTTACGATTGAAAAGTCCGATGCGTTCGATTGTTTCAACACCGCCTGGCGGGTCGAAGCAGAAATCACACCGGAAGCACCAAATGGAGTGATCATGTCTCAAGGAGGCGCGCGCCACGGTTATTCGCTTTATCTCGCGGAAGGCAAGCCCGGTTTTGCGGTGAGAATCGACGGCAATGTCTATTCCATTGCAGGGAATGAACCCATTGCCGGCAATACGGTATTGTCTGCCGTCATCGCGGCAAACAAGCGGCTTGTGCTTGAAGTCGATGGAAAAATTGTTGCGGAGCGAGCCATTCCCGGTTTAATTCAAGATATGCCGGCAGATCCCCCCATTGTGGGGAATGACCTGAATGGAACGGTTGCAGAATTACGGTTGCCGCCCTTCACGGGCAAAATGAAACGCATTGCCGTCTCTCGCGCAAACTGGGCAGCACCGGCAAAGCCGAGAGGAGTCATCTACAAGAAAAATCCCCCGCCGAATATTCTTTTAATGATAGGCGACGATTTGAGTGTTCATGACATCGGCTGCTACGGAAGCCCCAATGCAAAAACGCCGAGACTCGATTTGCTGGCATCCCAGGGAATGAGGTTCGAACGTTGTTATGCGCCGGTTGCCATGTGTGTTCCCTTGCGGAATACGCTCTATACCGGACTCTTTCCGGTGCGGACGGGGAGTTACCGCAACCACACGCACTGCTATCCCGGAACAGTCAGTATGGTTCCCTATCTGAACCAACTCGGCTATCGTGTCGGAGTAGCGGGAAAACTCCATTTTGGTCCGAGAGCCTCCTTCCCCTTTGAACGTGTTCCCGGTTTAACGGAAAACTGTACCAGTGCAACAGACGATTATACCTTTGACTATGTCAAAGATTTTATGACACGCGACCCCGGTGAACCCTTTTTTCTGGTTGCGGCATTCATTCAACCCCACAAGCCCTGGACAGTGGGCGACCGTTTGCCATTTGACCCGGACAAGTTAGAACTTCCGCCTCACTGGGCGGACACACCGGAAACACGGCGGGCTTATATCGATTACCTTGCGGAGGTCTCTTTCCTCGACAACCAAGTGGGGGAATTGCTGGACATCATCGACGAATCCGGCTTGAAGGAGAACACGGTCGTGATTTTCCTGAGCGAGCAGGGAGCACAGTTTCCGGGAGCGAAGTGGACATTGTGGGAACAGGGTATCCGTAACGGAGCAATGATCCGGTGGCACGGCGTGGTTGAGCCGGGAAGTGTTTCCAATGCCCTGATTCAATATGTCGATTTTGTTCCAACCTTTTTAGACATCGCCCGACGGGGACAAGCACCTCCGCCGAAAGAACCCTACGATTTGGATAACCTCGATTTGGACGGCACATCATTTTTGGCTCTCCTTGAAGGGAACACCGATGTCCATGGAAAATATGTTTACGGTATCCACAATAACATCCCGGAGGGACCTCGCTATTCGATACGTTCCGTCAAAACAGACCGGTTTTCCTATATCCGCAACTATCATCACGAGGAGCAATATGTCATCAGGTTTGTACAATTACAGGAAAATCAGCCGTACTATCCCTCCTGGCGGCGTGCCGCCGAAAACGGCGACCCGCGTGCCATCCGGGCAATCCAGCGCAACGAATTTCGTCCTGCCGAAGAACTTTATGATTTGACGAAAGACCCCTGGGAGATGAACAACCTCGCGGATTCGCCGGAGCATCAGGAAATACTGAATGAACTTCGGGAAGCATTGGCTGTCTGGATGAAACAACAAGGCGACCCCGGTCCATCGCTGGATGTGCCTGCGAACCGCTAGGCTTTTGCCGGAAAGTCATCCTGACAATCCTGCGAATCCTGTCCAGAAAAAAGACTGCTGTTCCCCATATAGTGATACTTTTTGGAGGCAGCGATGCCGCGATGAACCTTTTGCGGTAAAGTTTAACCACAAAGAAATAGACTTGTAACTCACACGAAAGAAAACATAATGACTTTTAACCGCAGCAATTTGCTCCTGCTTCCCTTCCTGATGGGAATATCGCTTGCCCTTGGTTTACAACAGCCGGCACATGCACAGCATGGTGTCATTGACTACTACGCGTCATTGGTACCGACACCGACGGCAGTACCGCTCGCTCCTCTTTTGGATGAACCGCTGACCGACACCAGTATTACTTTGGGTGGAGACGGCTATTACTATATGACCGGTTCGCATGTCGAAGGAGAACGAGCCGTTTTTTCCAAATCGGTGACGATTTGGCGTTCTCCCGATATGAAGAATTGGGAAATCGTCCGTGTGTTGACATTTGAAGACATTGCGGTCGGCTCACCGGAAATTCACTGGCTGGGCGGAGTGTTCTATATGACACTTGGTCGTCAGGGAGGCGGTACTGATCTCCTGAAATTCGATTCGCCGAACCTTGCCCAAAGTGCCTTCCAAAGGGCAAAAATCACGGTGGGAGGAGCAGCCCCTTCAATTTTTCTTGATGACGATGGCATGTTTTACTGGGTGAGAGGTGTCGGGTACATCGGCAAAATGAAACCCAATCCGCTTGACGGACTTGTTAATGGAATGAAGCGGGTTATCACACCTTATCCCGAAGGAGGCAGAGATATTCCGCAGGTTCGCCAGGTGCGCAGCACTCAAATGCGCGGCGCATTTTTGACCAAAATCAATGGTTTTTATCATCTCTTCGTCAGTGAACGGCGGCTCAAATTCGGAAATGTCGGGCGAACCGGCTTGGTAGGCGGCACAGATGATGTTTTCGTCGCTGTTTCCTCAAAGCCGGATGAAGGCTATGATATAAGTTACCGTTACAAGGCGTTCCCTTCTGCCGGACAAACGACCTTGTTCCGAGACAAGGAAGGCAAACTGTGGGCAACGTTTTCCTGTACAGACATCCGAGGCATCTTTCGTTTCAAGCCCGGCGCATTTCCTGTCGAGATCGTTGATGCCTCCAAACCTGTATGGGCTACTGGTTTCGACGATATGGATCAACCGACCCTCTATGCACCGCACCAAATAATGTTGCGGCCTTCGCGCGGCTTCATCTACGAAAACGGTGTCGGACTTGCCCGGAGTATCCCCTTTGACAAGCCGCCGGGGCAGCAACGTCCTGAAACATGGATTCGTGATACGAACATTACTCTCGGCGGAGACGGTTATTATTACATGACGGGCACGTCAGGGGATATGAATGCTGTCCATATTTGGAGATCGAAAGACATGAAAAAGTTCGATTATTTTGTTGAGGCGTTCCGATTCACTGAACCGCAGCAAAACCCTGATGCGTGGTACAACAGACGACCTGCACGATTACTCTGGGCACCGGAAATCCACTACAAAAATGGAAATTATTGGATTACGTTTTCTGTAAACCTGGGCGTGGGGATGGGCTTTCTCAAGAGCGTAACGGGCAAACCGGAAGGTCCTTATGTTCCCACTTACGAAGGAAATCGACCGTTTGTGGTACCGAACATTGATTCATCTTTGTTCGTCGATTCGGACGGCACGGCGTATTTCATCTGGCAGGGCAGATATTTACAGCGGCTCAGTCCGGATTTTTCGCAGTTGGAAGGCGAGCGGATCGAACTCCTGACCAGCGGCGGAGAAGAAGTCGGTTACGAAGGAATCTTCATGATTAAATATGGGGGTTGGTACGTCATCTGCGCCGCAGAATGGAACGGCGGGGGGAATCGTTCGGACGGAACCTACGACACAATGTATGCGGTGTCTAAAAACTTGCGGGGACCCTATTCCCCCCGCCGTATTTTGGCTCCGCATACGGGGCATAGTACGCTTTTTCAGGACCCTTCCGGCAGGTGGTCTCTGTCCTTTTTCGGCAATGACCGCACGGCTCCGTTTCGGGCATCTGTCGGTATCGTGCCGCTTTTGATGAAAGAAACGGAGAATGATCTTGTGATCGAAATTGAGATGCCTTGAAAAAGAAATTATTGAAAGAGAAATTATTGAACGCTGGCTTTTTTCCTTGTGCCATTTGTGACTGCTTTGTGCCCCTTGTGGTAACTTTAAGCACAAAGGCACAAAGGGATAGACTTGTAACTCACACGAAGGAAAATTATGACAACCATTTTTACGAAAACCATCATCACCATTGCTGCCGGTATCGGCATTTCCATTTTTTCCATAGCCGTTGTTGCCGAAGGGAATCAAGGAATTAAACCGCCGAACATTGTGATTTTCATCGCCGACGATGCGTCCTATCACGATTTCGGCTGTTGGGGAAACGATGAGGTCAAAACGCCGAACATTGACCGTTTAGCCGAGCAGGGGATGCGTTTAACCCGTTTTTATTCCTCCGCAGCGGTTTGTGCCCCGCTCCGGCAAGCCCTTCTGACGGGGTTGTATCCTGTGCGTAACGGAGCGTATCCGAATCATTCAGAAGTTTATCCGAATGTCAAATCGCTTCCTTTTTACCTTAAATCTTTGGGATACCGTTCGATTTGCGTCGGCAAACAGCATTTTGCTCCGGCGGAAAATTATCCCTTTGATGAAGAAATCGGAATGATCGGCGGAAATCAAGCAGGAGTGAACAGGAGGAACAACTTGGACTTGCTCGAAAATTTCATCAGAAAAGACCCGAATCAACCATTCTTTCTGTACATTGCCTCGAACGAACCGCATACTCCCTGGAATAGGGGAGATGCAAGTGTTTACAATGCCGCCGCACTCACGCTTCCCCCTTATTTGGTCGATACGCCGGAAATACGGGAGGCACTGACAAGATACTATGCAGAAATCAATTATCTGGACGGCGAAGTCGGTCTGGTTCTCGATCTCTTGGAGAAAACGAGGCATGCAGAAGAGACCATTGTCTTTTTTTTCAGTGAACAGGGGAGCAGTGTTCCGCACGCAAAATGGAGTCTGTACGATCCCGGAATCCGCGTTGCCGCAATCGCCCGTTGGCATGGAAAGATCAAGCCGGGATCGGAATTTTCTTCGCTTGTGCAGTATGTCGATGTTGTGCCCACGCTGCTTGACATTATCGGCTGCGATCCCATAACTTACCAGACGGGACAACCCGATGCCCGCGGCGACGAAGGATTCGACGGCAGAAGTTTCAAGGAGGCATTGCTTGGTGAAGACGTGAAAATTCGTGATTACGCTTTTTCCCAACACACAAGCCGCGGAATCCACTTCGGACCGCCTGCATACGCGTCCCGTATGGTCACAGACGGAGATTGGAAATTGATATGGAACATTCACCACGATAGGGAGTTCAGGAATGTGATACTCAACTCAGTTTTTTACCAATCCTGGGTTGTCAAGGCGGAAGAGGGGGATGCCTTTGCCAGAGAACGGATCGAACGTTTTATCAGGCGGCCAGAATGGGAACTGTACAATTTGAAGACAGATTCATGGGAAATGGCAAATGTTGCCGACAAGCCTGAAAACGCAGAGACCAAAGCAACGTTAAAAAAAGCCCTCGAACAATGGATGCAGCAGCAAGGCGATCTGGGACACGAAACCGAAATGAAAGCACACGAACGGCAAGTCAACCGTTAGACTTCGCCGATAAATAACAGCCAAAAACCACGCACTTTTTGAACCTTTGCGTTCTTTGCGGTTAAATTTCACTACGGACACAATCAATAGACCTTTTCTCTAACCCTCAAAGTCGTCATTCCGGCGCACGCCGGAATCCAGAAAAACAGTCTGCGAGCCGCTCATGTGGATTCCGGCTTT